>OCQA01001450.1_pt1 | contig 16369 bp, 13 predicted proteins | sample 1538571 | NCBI WGS metagenome assembly OCQA01 (sample SAMN04571708, study PRJEB22368) | human gut metagenome | biome: human gut; material: stool | host: Homo sapiens | place: Luxembourg | collected 2012-09-28 | reverse complement strand
CCTATTTATAGGTAAGACTCATAAATTTAAGAATTGTCTTAACTTAATGACATTGGATTTCAATATCTCTGCTCCCTAATTAATAATCCTTTAAACACTCATAGGGTTTTCAACCCTACAATTCTTGAAGCCAACTTTTAGTCGACCCTATCTAATTGCGGATTACCCTTTTACTATACATAGCGCTTTAAATAATCCACATCTAGAACTAGGATTTTATGATATACCATCGTTATAACACCTTGTTGTCTTAATCCACGTAAGATACGATTTACACTATTTCTTGTAGATACACCGCAAAAACCTGCAATATCATCATTTGTGACTTGAAGATCAATAAAGATCCCCTTCTTAACTTTTCTTCCGAATAATTCAACCAGATAATAAATAAAAGCACACACGGCACCATTTTTACCATTCATAGTCATTAATTGCTGGCGATAAATAGATTCCGACAACCTCTTACGATAATATGTATCCACATAATCTCTTAATGCTTCATTTTCACTTAAAAATTTTGAAAACAATTTGCGATTCACACGATAGAATACAGCCGTATCACTTTCAATACGAATATGAAAAGATGCTGAAGTAACCTTTTTTATTTCATCTTTTAAAAGTGAAAGCACATCAAAACCTTTTAAATACATAATGTTAAATTCACGACCATCATTTAATATAATACTCGTTTTTACTATTCCATCTTTTAATATATAAATATCTGCCTGATCATGACCATCTATCATTAAATATGAATACTTCTTTTTTTCGATCGTCGCAAGATTCTTCCCCTCAAAAAAATCTAATACAAACTCACTCATAAATTACCCTTTCTAACTCGTTGTCTATTGAATCATAATTAACATACGTCATTCATTAACGTTTGTTATAGATGAATCTAACAATAAAGCTATATATTTAATATATCATATTCTATCCACTCTTGACTAAATTCAGTTAATTTTTACAAACACTTACTAAAATGTACAAACGTTACAAAATATCAATATTTTCTCCAGACAAAGCCTTATTCATACTTCTTACAGCACAGAATTTTCCACACATACTACAAGTATCACTGTGATCTTCTTCTGGCATACGAGATTGACGAATTGCTTTTGCAGTTTCTGGATCTAGCGCACACTCAAATTGAGCATCCCAATCTAGATTTTTTCTTGCATCAGCCATCTTGTCATCAATATCTCTAGCTCCAGGAACACCTTTGGCAATATCTGCTGCATGGGCTGCAATCTTAGAGGCAATAATACCTTGTTTTGTGTCTTCTACATTTGGTAAAGCCAAATGTTCTGCAGGCGTTACATAACACAAGAAAGCTGCACCCGACATAGCTGCAACAGCACCACCGATAGCGGCCGTAATATGATCATAGCCTGGCGCAATATCTGTAACTAATGGGCCTAACACATAGAATGGAGCTCCCATACAGATTTGTTGCTGAACTTGCATATTTGCAGCTACTTGATTCAAAGGAACATGTCCAGGTCCTTCAACAATCACTTGGACATTATGATCCCATGCACGTTTTGTTAGTTCTCCCAAACGCACCAATTCTTCAATTTGACACACATCTGTCGCATCCGCTAAACATCCTGGTCGACAAGCATCTCCTAAAGAAATCGTTACATCATATTTTTCGCAAATATCCAAGATTTCATCATAAAATTCATAGAATGGATTTTCTTCCCCCGTCATTGACATCCACGCAAACACTAAACTTCCTCCACGAGAAACGATATTCATTTTACGTTTATGTTTTTTAATTTGATCAATCGTTTTTCTTGTGATTCCACAATGCAAAGTCACAAAGTCAACACCATCTTTGGCATGCAACTCAATCACATCCAAAAAATCCTTGGCCGTTAATGTGTTTAAATCTCTTTGATAATGAATCACACTATCATATACAGGAACTGTACCAATCATAGCTGGACATTCTGATGTTAATTTTTGACGGAATGGTTGTGTATTTCCATGACTTGATAGATCCATAATAGATTCAGCGCCTAAGTCTACGGCAGCCATAACCTTTTTCATTTCTACATCATAATCTTTACAATCTCTAGAAACACCTAAGTTGACATTGATCTTTGTTCGTAACATGCTACCAACGCCTTCAGGATCTAATGATTTGTGGTTTTTATTAGCCGGAATAACAACCTTTCCACAAGCCACTAACGCTCTTAGTTCTTCCTCTGTCATTTTTTCTTTTTGGGCTACAATTTTCATTTCTGGCGTAATAATACCTTTACGCGCAGCATCCATCTGAGTGGTATATGTAGCGCCTGTACTTACTGTACTTTCATTTGTGTTCATTTTTAATTCTCCTTTTCCAAATGATTTTTTAACGTGACAAAAAGTGGTGCTCCCATCTTGCCACTAAAAAAAGTGAGCAACCAATATAGGTATACTCACACTAAAAAAGACAAAGTATTTCCCTACGTTGGCATTATCCAAATCAGGTTATAGGTCGAAAGTCATACTTTCCTCTCAGCCTGTACTACAAGCTCCCTTTTTTTATTTACATTAAATTTATACACCATTTTTAAAAGATAGTAAAGTTTTATAACATTTATTTTCGAACAGGCTTTTCTTCCTTATCCCAAACACCAATTCCAGTGATTGCGCAAATCATTGAGAAAACAGGAACAATAAAGATAAACCAAGCATATGGAATATATGCCGTGCTACATCCAAGTACGCCCATGACATAAATTGTCGCAACACCCCAAGGAACGATTGGTGCTGATAAAGTACCAGAATCTTCTAACGTTCTTGATAATACTTTACGCGAAATATTTATATCTTCATATGTAGATTCAAAAGTCTGTTCCGTCACAATAATAGATACGGTTTGTCCACCAGCTGTTAAAAAATTTACAATGTAACAATATACCAAAGTGACAAACACCAAAACCGTACGATTCTTTATGAACTTCAATAAAACATTTTTGGCTAAAACATCCAAAATTCCAGAAGACGTAATGACAGCGCCCATTACACTTGCCACCATAAATGTAACCAACAATTCAGACATTGAAAGAACACCACCACGATTTAACATTGGATCTACAATGGATACACCTGTTTCAATACTAAAACCATTAAAAGCATAATTCATTAAATCTACAAAATTTACACCTTGAAACACCATCGCAAAAATAGCCGATACTACAACTGCAAGTCCCATACCTAACAAAGATGGAAGTTTAAATACAGAAATCAAAATAACTAAAATTGCTGGTAAAATCAATAAAATATTAATTGTGAAATGTTGACTTAAAGTATCCATAATTAATTTTTGTTGGGCAAGATCCATACTTCCACCACTATAATAAAGCCCCGCAATTGTAAATAATACTAAGGCAACTACAGCTGCTGGAAGCGTAGTGTACTGCATAGAATGAATATGATCATATAAAGGCACTTTACTTACACCACTTGCCAAATTGGTCGTATCGGATAATGGAGACATCTTATCCCCTAACCATGCACCAGAAACAACAGCACCCACTACCAATGGTACTGGAATACTAGTCGTAGAGGCAATTCCTACCATCGCAAGACCCATTGTGGCAACTGAACCAAATGAAGTTCCCGTAAACTCACTTGTGAGTGCACAAAGCACAAAAGCTAGTGGTACTAATATTTTTGGAGATACCACTTGCATACCATAATACATTAATGTGGGAACAGTCCCACCAGCCATCCAAATTCCTACAAGCATACCTACCATAATCACAATTAAAAATGTAGGCATACATTCTGCTGCTGTTTTAATTATATTTTGTTCCACTTCACTCCATGGAATATTCAACAAACGCGTTGTAATGACAGATACAATAACACCCGCAAATACGGATAGTGTTGTATTACATCCCATGTTGATCATAATAATAAGTACGGCAATAATTACCAAAAATGAAACAACCGCAAATAGCGTTGTTGGCTCTTTTCTTTCATGATTCATACCAAATTCCTTCACTTTCTTTATAATAATTCTTCTTTCAAAAAGTCTAGAGCACCTTGCATTCTAGCTTCTCTAAACGCAAGCGATTTAAATCTGTGCTCTGCCCCTTTGACAATAATACATTTACATCTTTCCTTAAAAATTTCTTTATATTTATAACTACATTCACAAGAAGCCGTAATATCTTGATCTCCATGTATCGTGCATACATTCTTATCAAATAAACTCGCTTCTTTATATGGATCTAATGTACAAGCGTCTTGATAAAACTTTAGGCTCAATTTTAATCCTTCTACATCCGCACATCCATCTTTTTCAATGTTCGAAACATCTTGATTGCACAAAGTCTTATGCTCCTTTAAGTTATAAACTAAATCTGGAGCGGGACACCACAAGGATAAAGCTCGAATCTGATCTTTACACTTTCCTGCCACCATACTGGCCACACACCCTCCTAGACTACATCCATGAAGTGCAATTTTTTTAGTATCGATAAAATCCAAGGATCGAACATATTCCAACATGGCTTTGGCATCTAAGATTTCACTTGAAATGGTCATATCTTCAAATCTTCCATCACTTTCACCACTGCCATTCATATCAAAACGAACACTGGCAATACCTGCTTCACATAGTCTTTGAGATAATTCATTATGAACAAAATTAATTTCATTTCGATCATCACAAAAACCATGAAGAAGAATGACCATAGGCACTTTTTGGCTTACATCATTTGGAATATGAAGCATACCACGAAGTGTTAAATCATCTCGCTTGATTTCTACATACTTCTGCATATATATTTCCCTCCGTTTCGGGTATAATACCACAAAATTCAATAAATGTTTACTGTTTTTTAACACTTGTCTACTTTTAAGGTACAAAACAACCTCTTTGTTCACAAAGAGGCTATTTTTTTCTGAAAATTGTTGCACTATATCCGTCGATTTTTTTACTTTCATACATAGCTGAATCCGCTCTACAATATAATTCATCAAAACTCAATTCTTCTTTCCCATCAAAGAAACAGGCACCAAGACTTAATACAACCGGATGATTATCTATCGATTCAACATGGATCTGTTTCAAATTCTCAAATAAACGTTTAAAGAAAGAATTTGCACACTTACGATTTGTAACTCCCGGAATATATAACGCAAACTCATCGCCACCTAAACGCATTACTACATCTTTATCACGACATGATTTTTGAAGTGTGTGCGCAATCGCAATAATAACCTCATCCCCAGCCATATGCCCATATGTATCATTAATCAATTTAAATTTATCACAATCCACTAGACACATCATTCCACTAATTTTATTATTCAAAACACGCTCAATCATCTTTTCTCCACTTCGACGATTCGAAACACCCGTCATCGTATCGGTTTGAGCTAGATATAATAATTTATCTTCTCTTCTCTTTTGTTCATCAATACATTCCACACAAAATAAAACATGTAATAAATGACCATCCTCATCATAATCAACCGGAATATAACGTCCACGACACCAACCAGAAATTTTACCATAGAAAACACTATCGATTGATTTCTTATTCTGAAGTCTTTCATCCAATGTTTCTAGATCCATAAACGCAATTTCTTGGTCCACATAATCTTGTTGACAAAACTCTTTATGAATCTTATAAATATGATCACTAAAACGATCCTCTACATCATTTATTTTGTCGACTCCTAAATATTTAAGGATTTCCGGTTCCGTTTTCACAATATGATATTTTTGCGTCTTTACATTAATATAGTGCATTGAAATATAAATTTGGGCTAATGCCGAATATCCACTTAATTTAGCCTCTTGTTTAGACTTATTTTGTGAATTACGAATCTTTAAAAAAGATACAACCAACGTTGCGATCATATCCAAAAATGTTGTCAAACTTGAATGATTATCAATCGGCGGATTATCAACACCAAAGAATCCACTAATTTCATCTTTATAGCGAATAGGACAAACAACTAGACGTGTCACATTTTGTACTTTCAACGTATTATACGTATACGCATGATCCTTTTTAATTGTTTCTACATCTTGAATGATCACATTTTCTTTCTTGTCAAAAGCTTTATACCACCAATCAATAATATCCATGTCCACACCTTGTAGAAAATGAATTTCCGGTTGAATACCTTCACTACACCATTCATAAGTATTGTTTGTCACATGCTTTTTTTTATTATCTTCAAAAATATAAATACGATCACATCCAATGTGTTTTCCAAAAAAACGAATAAACTCATTGATCTGCTCATCCGGTGTATCAAACATAAGTGCAGAACGTAATGCTTCATTGATGACCAATTCATAGCGCATAATTGCCTGCATAAGTTACCTGCCTTTCTTTAAGAAATATTTCAATTATCTAACCACATTATATCTTTTAAACGGTTATACATCAGTTATATTTTAGAAAATTTAGTCAATTAAACAAGAAAAGAACCACATAGTTGGTTCTTACTTACGTTTTTCTATTTTTGATTTCCAAGATTTTGACAAAGGTACACCCGAACATATACACTGAATGGCTTCATCCAATACTTCATAATTCAAACGAGTACCAACAGAATCACATTGATAATTTACCGCATGATCCTTATCGATTCCATATTGACTTGCCGTATCAATCGCATTGGCTGCAAGAAATAAGAATTCCCAGCCATATTTTTCTTTCTCATATTCAATCATCAACTTGACTCTTTCCTTTGAATAATATCGACTCGCATTTTCCATTCCATCCGTAATAATCACAAACATCGTATGCTCTGGAACATCCTCGATCCGAGCATATTTGTGAATATTTCCAATATGGCGAATACTTGAACCTAATGCATCTAATAATGCGGTGCACCCATAAACCTCATAATCCTTGTTTGTCATAAGTCTAACTTCATCAATCGGTTTACGATCATGAATGACCACACTTGAATCATTAAATAAGACGGTCGAAACTAAAACTTCTCCGTCTTGTTTCTTCTGTTTGTTGATTAGAGAATTAAACCCTCCAATTGTATCCTTTTCTAAACCACACATTGATCCACTTCGATCTAGAATAAAAACTACTTCTGTACAATTTTTTTTCATCACTGTATCCTCCTTGATTGATTGATTACAGTATAGTTTTTTTCCCATCAAAATGGTCGCCTTAAAAGCGACATTTATACGCCAATTAAACTTTGATCAAACGCAAACAACGCTTCATTGATTTCAAAGACATTATAATTTCCTTGGGATACAAAATATTCAACAATAATATCTAACTTATTGGAATGCGATAAACTAAAACCCGCCTTATTTAACATATCTTCCATATCTTCCAAACTTAACTCAAGTGCAAGCGCAAAGGCAATCACAGTTTGTTTCGAAGGTTTGTAGTTGGGATTCGAACGAATCTTAGAAAACAATTTGCGATCGATATTGGCCTTTTTATAGCATTCCACATCACTCATACCACTCTCATCAATTTTTCTTAAAAGCATCGTTGAAAAACTTTCATCCATTTGATTTAAAGCATCTATTAAAGAAAATCTTGGAGCAATGATCGAATTGCATACCAACATATGCTCATCCTCATAATAATCATCAATATAAGCTTCGATGGAATCAAATAATTCAGAACTAATTTTATATGAATTTCGATCATAAACAACTAAATACACCATCATTTCATGATCTGTTAGAAAAGAGACAATACTATGCATTGCCACTTGTAAAGCTAACTCTTTTGGGAATTGATTGGTTCCAGATGAAATCAATGGAAATGCGATTGATTTAAGCTTATATTCATTTGCTAACATCAAGCTCGACAAGTAACAAGATTTCAACAAAGCTTCATTATTCTTATTTTGTATATTCCATACAGGACTTGCCGTATGAATAATATACTTACACAATTTATATCCACTTGTAAGACAAGCTTGTCCAACTTTCAATTTTCCTTTTCTTCTACACTCAACATCTAATTCTTTACCCGCAAGTTGATGTATGTAATGATCTAAGCCACCTGTCGCATCCAAATTTGGATTTGTCGTATTCACAATCGCATCCACTTTTAATTTTGTGATATCCTGACGAATTATTTTTATTGGCATAAGCCCTCCTATACAACAAAAGAGCTTTATTAAGCTCTTAGTTTTTCGATAAAATCATCTTGTTTTAAAGGCTTTGAATAATAGAAGCCCTGAATTTCATCACAATTCATTTCGATCAAACAATCCCTTTGTTCTTTGGTTTCAACACCTTCCGCAACCACTTTCATATCTAAACCATGCCCCAAATCAATCGTTTGTCGCACAATTTTCATTCCACGTGGTTTGGCAATATAGTCAATTAAACTCTTATCCAATTTAACCGTTGTGAATTTCAATTCATTTAAAGTTGTTAATGAAGAATATCCGGATCCAAAATCATCCATATGTAATTTAAAGCCTGCATTGACCATTTGATTTGTGATTTCAAGAATTTGTTGCGAATATAAAGCTGCAGATTCCGTCAATTCAATCGGAACACAACTAAAAGGAATTTCATTCTCTTTTATGATATTGACATATCTTTGTACGACATCACTAAAGTGAATACTTGCACGTGATAAGTTAACAGAAATAGGAAGGATCGGTAAACCTTGTTTCATTCGATCTTTCTGGAATCGACATACTGTTTCAAATACATATTCATCAAGTTGAACAACTAAACCATCACTTTCAAATAATGGAATAAATAAACCTGGTGAAATCAATGTTCCATCTTCTTTTTGCCAACGAACAAGTGCTTCTGCACCAACAATTTGTTCAGATGAAAAATCATATTTTGGTTGAAAATAGACTACAAACTCTCTATTTTTAATAGCATCTTTAAAATCATTTTCCATTTGTCTTTGCGCAAGTAATTTTTGATTCATTTCCTGCGTAAAGAAGGCGATATTCTGTTTAAAATCTTTTGAAATACTCTTCACAGCCATTAATGCACGATCACACATGATTGGTATCTGAAGACTTGTATCTACATTTTCATAAATTCCTAGTTTCACACGAATATTTGGAATAGGTGCTTCTTCCATAATCTTATTTAAATTGTTTTCGATACGATCCACATCAATTTTTTCTTTACTATGGAATAAAGCCAATAATTGATCTCCCTCATAGCGCGTCAACAATCCATTTTTGATATAGTATTTAAACGCATTCGCAAGGTAAATCAAAACTTCATTTCCCTTTTTTGTTCCGTAAGTTCCATTGATCAATTTAAAATCAGCCACATCTAAAACAACGATATTAAAAATTTCATCTGTCATAAAATTAGTCAATGTACGAGCATGATGATAAAAAGCCTGTCTTGTATATAGACCTGTCAACTCATCTTTTTCAATGGCTGCCAAAGTCATACTTGATTCTCTTAACTTAATAACACTATCAATTCGACTCATTACAATTCTTGTATTATAGGGCTTTGTAATGAAATCAACAGCACCTAAACCTAAACATTTCAATTCATCTTCCTGCGAATTATTTCCCGTTGTCACAATGACTGGAACACTAGCTAACAAAGAATCTGATTTTTGACGAGTTAAGAATTCAAATCCATCACACACAGGCATTACAACATCTAATAAAATAATTGAAATATCTTTATAATTCTGAGATAGAATTTGTAAACCATCTTCCCCATTTACAGCTTCTAATACATCATATTCATCTTCTAAAGTAGCCTTTAACATTTCTCGATTTAATTCATTATCTTCAACAATTAAAACTTTTCTTCTCAAACCACTTGGTGTAATCACATTGTTGATCATATCCAAATTATTTCTTCGAATATCCAAATCTTCATTCGCAAAACCAATGACAATTTGAGTAATTTTATCATGATCTTTAATACAACCAAAGTGTGTATACATAAAATGAATTTCGGAATCCGTTTTAGATTGATAATGAATATTAAAATGTTCCGCATTTTCTAAACGAGTATAAAGAGAATTAAACGAAAGTGCAATACGTAACATATCACGATTCTTTTCGTATACACAATGATCAATGTATTGATTCATCGCGTCATTATAAAGCATATGTGCAGAAAAACCAGGCAACACATCTGTTTCCTTAAAAGCATGAATCTGTTGAGTTTCGCAATCAACAATATAGATGTTTTTAAATTCTTCGCCTAGTATTTCATAGATGCGATTTGAATCAAAATCTCTCATAATAACCCTCTTCTAAAAATATATAACTAACCGACAGTATTATATAACCAAAATTTAATTTAGGCAACGAAACAAAAAAAGTGTCTTGCGACACTTTATCATTATTTACGGTTTGCGTTTACCGATTTCATGATTTGACGAATTTGTGCTTCACTAGGTTTACGTCCCATTTGTAAGAACATTGCACGAATCATCTTTTCATTAATAGGTGGATTTTCTTTAATTTCTTTTTCAAACTTCTTACGAGTGAAGTAGAAAGTAACCAAGCCACCAATGATGGCTCCCACTATCGTATAAAAAATTGATACACCCATATTTTAGTCAACCTCACTATCTACACATCTATTCTACTATCTTTTTAAGCTTTTGACAATACGAATTGACCACTATATTCAGTTAAAATCACTGAAAAGAAGATCAAAAGTCCACCTAAAATCATAATTGGACTCTTTGCTTCATGAAGCAGAACAAAGCCAAATACATTCGCAAATAAAGATTCTGTGCATAAAAGTACACTTGCACTCGATGCATCTGTATACTTTTGTGCCAAGGTCTGTAATTGAAATGCCAAGAATGTTGCCAATACAATCATATAGCCACAACTCATGTAAGCATGCATTGAAATATTTTGTGGAATTGTTTCCAAAGAAAATGCGAAAGGCATTGAAAGTAAAGCAGCAACACTCATCTGTACGGCATTGATCGTAATAGAATTGGAATTTTCGGTTGCATACTCCAAAGAAATAATGTGACACGCAAAGAACAAGGCACATATCAAAGATAAACAATCTCCAAAACTAAATTGGAAATAGCCTTTTGATAAGCTTAAACAAGCAATGCCTACTAAGCATATTACACTAGCGCCAAGTTGTCTTTTACTGGGCTTCTTTTTCCATAAAAGCCATACAATATATGGAACAAGAACAACATTGACAGCTGTCAAAAATGCATTTTGACCCGTGTTTGTCATGGCCAAGCCAAAAGTTTGAAATGCGAATGCCAAATACATTAACACCCCTGAAATGCTTCCTCGAAATAGTGCTTGTTTTGAAACTTTAACATGACTACAAAGACAAACCACAATACTAACTAGGCTTGCACCCATAAAACGAATCATTAAAACGGTAAAAGGATCAAACGTTTGTAAAGCAGCATCTGTGGCAATGAATCCACCACCCCAAATGGCTGCAACAATTAAGCAAACTAAATTTGCTTGTTTTTTACTCATGCATTATTCTCCTCAAATAAAGAAGGTTGTTTAAAATCTTCTTGTTTTACCCAAGATCCATCCAATACATTTTCAAGAGGACAGATCCATTCAAATGACTCAACTTTTCCATATGGCGTTGAGAAAGTTGACTGTGCATTCATCAAACTGACTTCTTTCGCTTCAAATGTAAGGATTTCATCTGTATATATTTCAATTTTCGTATTTAGATCCACCATTTGTAAATTGAAAATAACATTTGGATTCGATTTTACCAACTTACAAATACGATTTCCCTTAGCCGGACGATTTAATGGTGCAATTTCAAGTTGTTTCATACGCTTTAAAGAAAGTGTGGTTGTAGAAATCAATACTTGTTCATCTCTATTTTTACGAATACAAATAGAAGCAACACAATCATCCTTTGCAAGATTCATTGCCTTAACACCTTTTGATTTATTAGAAACCAATGGAATCTGTTCAACCGGATACATTAAACCATATCCTTGTTCACTTACTAAAATCACTTGATCATCTGGTTTATAAGATAGAGATACAGATATCATTTCATCCATAGCACCAATTTTCATACAAGTCATCGTTTTATTTGAACGAGAAACCTCGAACTCTTTTAATTCTGTACGTTTGATCATGCCATGACGACTTGCACTCACAACATGTACCCCTGTTTTAAAAGCATCTAATACATAGGCCGCAATGATTTTTTCACTTGAATCCATCTTAATATAATTTGAGATATGGCCACCCAAATCTTTCCATTTTGCCTCTTCAATTTGATAAACAGGAATATATCCATATGTTCCACGATTTGTAAAGAAAATCAAAGTCTGTAATGTATGACTCACCCCATAACAAACCAAAGAATCTGTATCTTTTCTTTGTGTCATTGAATCACTTGATGCATTATAGCTACGCATAGAAACACGTTTAATATATCCATCTCGAGTTACAGTGATCATACATTCTTCTTTTGAGATCATCGCCTTTTCATCAATTACGATTTCCTTAACTTCATGAACGATTTTAGAAAGCCTAGGCGTATTAAATTCTTCATTTACTTTCGATAATTCTTCAACCATCACCTTATGCAATTCCGATTTATCGCTAATAATCTTTTCTAATTCCGCAATATCGCTTTGAAGCTGTTTAAATTCAGCCTTTAATTCTTTTACATCTGTATTTGTCAAACGATATAGTCGCATAACGACAATAGCTTCTGCTTGCTTTTCTGTAAATTCAAAACGCTCAATCAAATTCTTTTTGGCATGTGCCTTATCTTTTGATTTACGAATAATATGGATAATTTCATCCATTACACTTACCGCTTTGATCAAGCCTTCTAAAATGTGAGCGCGATCTTTTTTGGTTGCTAAATCATACTTACTTCTTCGAATTACTACATCTTCACGATGACTAATAAAGGCATCTAACATCATGGCTAAAGACATTTGTACGGGTGCTTTATTCACGATTGCGATGACATTATAGTTATATGAAATTTGTAGATCTGTATTCTTATATAGATAATTTAAAATCTGTTCATCATTACTATCTTTTTTAAGATCCACCACAATACGAAGTCCAGTACGATCACTTTCATCACGAACATCTAAAATACCATCGATTTTTTTATTTAAACGAATCTCATCAATTTTCTTTACAAGATTCGATTTGATCACTTCATAAGGAATCTCATGAATAATAATTTGTTTAATTGTTCGCGTAGGTACCACTTCTACTTTTGAACGAATCAAAACGCGTCCACGACCTGTTTGAAAAGCTTGTTTGATACCATCAAGTCCCATCACAATTCCACCAGTTGGAAAGTCTGGACCTTTCACAAACTGCATCAATTCTTCTAATGAACAATCTGGATGCGAAATACGATAAATACTTGCTTGAATAACTTCATTCAAATTGTGTGGAGGAATATTTGTGGCGTATCCTGCCGCAATACCTGTAATTCCATTGACTAATAAATTTGGAAAACGTGCAGGAAGTACGGTTGGTTCCATTTTTTCATCTGAAAAGTTGGGTGCCCATTCCACTGTATCTTTATCAATATCTTGTAGTAAAAAATCACTAATTCTAGCTAAGCGCGCCTCTGTATAACGCATTGCAGCAGCTGGATCATCATCGATAGATCCATTATTTCCTTGCATATCAATTAAAGGATTGGTAATTTTCCAATTTTGTGACATACGAACCATCGCATCATAAACAGAACTATCTCCATGAGGGTGATAATTACCAATTACATTACCTACTGTTTTTGCGGATTTATGGTATGGCTTATTGTATGTATTTCCATCTTCATACATCGCATATAAAATACGTCTTTGAACTGGCTTTAGTCCATCTCTAGCATCAGGTAAAGCACGTTCTTGAATTATATATTTTGAATATCTGGCAAAACGATCCGCCATGATATCTTCTAAAGAATTCTTTAAAACATTATGTTTTACTTCTTTTTCTTTCACGCACTTACCTCCCTATAATCATCTTCTAATGTGAATACAACATTGTCTTCGATCCAATTACGACGAAGTTCTGCCTTATCTCCCATTAGTTCAGTCACTCTTTTTTCGGCCATCATCGCATTTTCAATGGTCACACAAAGAAGAGTTCTAGATTCTGGATTCATTGTCGTATCCCAAAGCTGAGTAGCATTCATTTCACCAAGGCCTTTATATCGTGTAATGGTATAACCATTTTTCAATTCCGCTTTTTTCTCATCCAACTCTTCATTTGTATATAAATAATATTCTTTTCCACCCTTGGCAATACGATATAGTGGTGGAAGCGCAATATATAACATTTCATGCGTGATCAATTCACGCATATAGCGATAGAAGAATGTCAATAATAAGTTTTGAATATGTGCTCCATCATCATCCGCATCGGTCATAATAATAACTTTATAGTAGTTTGAATCTTCAGCCGTAAAATTAGCACCTACACCTGCCCCTAAGGCATGAATGATCGTATTCAATTCTTCATTTTTTTCAATGGCTTCAAGACTTGCCTTTTCTGTATTTAAAACCTTACCGCGCAAAGGTAAAATTGCTTGATATTTTGAATCACGACCCTGTTTTGCAGAACCACCCGCAGAATCACCTTCGACTAGATATAATTCTTTTCTTCTTGCATCTTTACTTTGAGCCGATGCTAACTTTCCAGATAGAACTCTTTCTGAACGATTTTTCCCTTTTCCATTACGAATATCTGCACGCGCTTTTCTTGCAGCATTTCGAGCTTGTGCAGCCTTGATGATCTTACGTACTAGAGCATTGGCAATCTCTTTATTTTCTTCTAAGAAATAACGAAGATTTTCTGATACAACCGTTTCGGTTGCAGGTTTAGCTTCTGGACTCCCCAATTTCTCTTTGGTCTGTCCTTCAAATTGTAAATAATCTTCTGGAATGGTTAAATTAATGACTAATGTTAATCCTTCCCTAACATCATTTCCATCAAAACCTTTATCTTTTTCTTTTAAGAAACCATTTTTACGTGCATATTCATTAAATACTTTCGTAAAAGCTTGTTTAGCACCCGTTTCATGAGAGCCCCCATCACGAGTACGAACCATATTCGTAAATGAGAAAATGTTTTCTTGATACTCATCTGTATATTGGAAACATCCTTCAACGACGATTTGATTACTTTCACCTCTAAAGCTAATTGAATCATGCATTGGTGTATGATCTTGATTTACTTCGTCAATAAATGCTTTTAATCCATCTTCATATTGATAGATAACTACTTTTTCTTCTTTGCGCTTATCACGAACAATCATTTTTAATCCTTTTAATAAAAAGGCATCTTCTTGAGCTCTTTCACAAATGGTAGAATATGAAAAATGAACCGTCTTAAAGATAGTCGGATCCGGTTTAAAGGTTACCGTACTTCCAGTACGATTGGTTTTTCCTACTTTTTCAAGTTTTCCAATCTTACTTCCCCCATCCTCAAATGTCATGCTCCAAATATCTTTTCCATCATGTACTGTAACCTTACACCATGTACATAGAGCATTTACAACACTTGCACCTACACCATGTAATCCTCCAGCACTTGTATATCCTCCATGACTTGTAAATTTACCACCTGCATGTAGAATAGTAAAAATAACTTGAAGTGTACTTACTCCTGATTTATGTTTTCCAACAGGCATTCCGCGCCCGTGATCTTCAACTGTTACACTACCATCTTTTTCTAGGGTAATCGCAATTTCATTTCCATAGCCATTTAAAGCCTCGTCAATCGCATTATCAACAATTTCCCATACAAGATGATGTAAACCCTTTGAATCCGTAGATCCAATATACATACCTGGACGCTTTCTTACGGCATCCAAGCCTTCTAAAATAACGATACTACTTTCATCATATTGTTGTTTTGGCATACTATCCCTACTTTCCAACGTAATCTTTATTATATCAACAAATCAAAAAAAGTGCACATAAATTCCGTCAAATCAATTTGATTATACACACTATATATACATTATTCATGTCAAATTAAAAAGGTGTTCTTCACACCTTATGCTTAAACTTATATTTACCTTTTCCATGCCCTGTAACAGGTTCAATGATTCCTGTTTCTAATAATTTAGATATTAGCTTAGATACAGCTGAACGCTTTAATCCAACTAAATCCATCACATCACTTCTACCAAATACTCGATTATACCCATATTCATCAAACAGAATTTCAATATGATGAACTGTCCGTTTACTAAACTTTAAACTTCCAATGTCCACTTTTTCGGTTTCAATGTCCACTTTTTCGGCTTCAATGTCCACTTTTTCGGTTTCAATGTCCACTTTTTCTGAAAAATATCCACTTATATGCATTGTACGATTTCGAAGTACATCCTCAACTTTGCAGAATTTGTATAACTAAAAAATAAAAGAAGCATTAGTAGCTGAATTCACCA
>OCQA01001443.1_pt1 | contig 16435 bp, 12 predicted proteins | sample 1538571 | NCBI WGS metagenome assembly OCQA01 (sample SAMN04571708, study PRJEB22368) | human gut metagenome | biome: human gut; material: stool | host: Homo sapiens | place: Luxembourg | collected 2012-09-28 | reverse complement strand
CAAAGTTACTACAAAAAAGTGAAATGCGGAAGAATATGGTAATGGATTTGATTTACAGGGGTTTCATTAACGCTGCCAATTATTCTGAGAGCCATTACAATCCACGCCGAAGCCAAATCAAGACGGAGCTACGTTACTTGTTCGTAACCACGCCCAATAGGTGACGAAATGGACACGAATAACGAAACAAGGCCTTAAGGATTAGTGAGTTACTGACAACTCACGCAAAAAATCCGGTAACAAAAAAAGATTGCGCCGTTCTTCCGCGATTTGCGTATCAGAGGAGGGCTCTTCACCAACTAATTTTGAACAAAAAAAATTAAGGACGATGAAGAGTACATTTTCAGTTATTTACTACCTCAAACGTCAGGTAGTGAAAAAAGACGGGACGGTTCCCGTCATGGGACGCATCACGGTGGACGGCAGCCAGACGCAATTCAGTTGCAAACTGACCATCGATCCCAAGTTGTGGGACACCAAAGGGGGACGTGTCACGGGCAGAAGCACGGCGGCACTCGAAACGAACCGCATGCTTGACAAGATGCGGGTACGCATCAACAAGCACTATCAGGAAATCATGGAGCGTGACAACTTCGTCACGGCAGAGAAGGTGAAGAACGCCTTTCTCGGACTGGAACACCGCTATCACACGCTGATGCAGGTGTTCCAGCAACACAACGAGGACTATGCCAAGCAGGTGGAAGCAGGCATGAAAGCCAAAGGCACACTCTTGAAGTACAAGACCGTTTACAAGCACCTGCAAGAGTTTCTCAACATCCGTTACCACGTGAAGGACATCGCGTTGAAAGAGCTTACCCCCGCTTTCATTTCCGACTTCGAGATGTTTCTGCGCACGGACAAACACTGCTGCACCAATACCGTGTGGCTGTATGTATGCCCACTTCGGACGATGGTGTTCATCGCCATCAACAACGAATGGCTCACACGCGACCCGTTCAGGGAGTATGAAATCAAGAAGGAGGAAACGACACGCAGTTTCCTGACCAAAGACGAAATACGCCTGCTGATGGAGGGGAAACTGAAAAACGCCAAACAGGAACTGTACCGCGACCTCTACCTGTTCTGTGCGTTCACCGGATTGTCGTTCGCGGATATGCGCAACCTCACGGAAGAGAATATCCGTACCTATTTCGACGAACACGAGTGGATAAACATCAACCGCAAGAAAACGGGCGTGGTGTCCAACATCCGCCTGCTTGACATCGCCAACCGCATAATCGGCAAATACCGTGGGCTATGCGAGAACGGCAGGATATTCCCCGTTCCGCATTATAACACGTGCCTTGCCGGTATCCGTGCCGTCGCCAAGCGTTGCGGCATCACCAAGCATATCACGTGGCATCAGAGCCGCCATACGGCAGCCACGACGGTGTTCCTCTCCAACGGTGTACCCATCGAAACAGTCAGTTCCATGCTGGGACACAAGAGTATAAAGACAACGCAGATATACGCGAAGATAACCAAAGAGAAGCTCAACCAAGACATGGAGAACCTTGCCGCAAGATTGAACCAAATCGAGGAATTTGCAGGATGTACCATCTAAAACAGAGACGCCATGAAACGTGACATAATCATTATAGAGGACAAGACGGTCAGCGTAACCGGTAACGAGGTATGGATGACCGCCGGGGAAATCGCCGAAGAGTTCCATGCCACCGTCCCGGCAGTGAACGCCGCCATCAAAGCCGTCCACAAGTCGGACGTGCTGAACGACTACGAGGTATGCCGCTACATACAGCTTGAAAACGGCCTGTACGCGGATGTTTACTCGCTTGAAATCATCATTCCAGTAGCCTTCCGGCTGAACACCTACTATACACACGTGTTCCGCATGTGGCTGGTGGAGAAGGCTCTCTCAAAGGAAAAGAGGCAGGCATACGTGATGTTCATACAGAACGGGAAAACCGGATATTGCTGAACACGCATACAGACAACGAAAAAGGAAACGGACAACACCATCGGGTGCTGTCCGTTTCCTTTTTTTTCATGCAACCGCCTTATTCCAGCGGCTTGAGGTAATTCGCCTCCAACAGTTCACGCAGTCCCGATTCGGGATAAAGCACCTTACCTGCCAGAAGGATAAAGGGCAGCATCCTGTTGTTGCGATACTCCTGCAAGGTGCGGCGGCTTACCCGGAGCATTTCCGCCACCTCCCTGTCCGTCAGGTAATGTTCCCCGTCCAGTGGCGGACGGTAACTTTCCAAAAATGCGGAGAGCCATTTGGAGCCTTTGAGCATATTCTGTATCGCGGTGGCAACCGGCTCGTCCTCCATTGAGAAAACCTCGTTGTTCTCGTTCATCATAACATCGGATTAAGTGGTTAATAAAAACAGAGTCATTTTCCATCGGGATAGATCGTGCCGATAAGCGGAATAAGCCGCCTGACCTCCTCCGGCCTGTAATAGAACCTGCGGTTCATCTGCGAGTAGCCGATAAGCCGCCTGTCACGCAATGACTGCAACGTGCGCGGGCTGATTCTCAACTGCCCGCAGACCTCCTCGCCCGTGAGCCACCTTTCCAGCCGCCCGCCGTCGCTTTTGCGCCTGAGGGCGGCGACTTTCTCCGAGAGGGCGTTGAATGACGCCAGCATCATCTCGAAGGTCTTTTTCTCGATAGATACGATTTCCATATACCAAAACATTTAATGATTTACCGCAAAGGTAACGCAGCCGCCTTGAATGCGTGCCGTTTTCCGCTATACGGCAGCTTGTTGCGCCGGTTGTCCGGGTTACGGAGTCACTTTCAAAGAAAATCTTACGTGAGTCACGTAATGAGTTGTTAAAGCCCCTTTTGTTTATTGCCGAATTTTGCCGCAGAGAAACAAAAGAAAGGACAAAATATGAAAGTGATAACGATTGAAAGTTCCGCCTTCACCGCCCTGACGGAACAGATAGCCGAGATAGCGGTCTATGTGCGTGCCGTTTCCGGTGAGAGGAAGGGAGAGTCTTCCGACATGCTGCTCACCACCCGCGAGGCGGCGCACCTGCTGAACGTGAGTACCCGTACCCTCCAACGTATGCGCAGCGAACAGCGCATCGGCTATATCGTGCTGCGCGGCAAATGCCGCTACCGCCGGTCGGAAATAGACCGCCTGCTCGCAGACTGCACCGTGGCAGAAGATGCAGCGACACTGACGGAACTGAAACGCAACCACACGCTGCGCACGGGCGGCGGCAAACCCAAAGGAAGGAGGACATAAGATATGGAACTGCTTACACGAAACAATTTTGAGGACTGGATGCAGAAGCTGATGGAACGGCTCGACCGTCAGGACGAGCTGCTGCTCTCCCTGCGACCGTCCGGCAAAGCCCCAAACCCGATGGAAAGTATCAGGATGTTCGACAACCAAGACCTCTGCATGCTGCTCCAGATAAGCAAGCGTACCCTGCAGCGCTACCGCAGCATCGGTGCATTGCCGTACAAGACGCTCGGCAAAAAGACCTATTACAGCGAGGAGGACGTACTGACATTCCTCTCCGAACACGTAAAGGATTTCCGCAAGGAAGATATAGCCTTCTACAAGGCGCGTATCCATAATTTCTTTAATAAATAACCCATTAAAACATTTTTCAAATGGCAAAGAAAACAACAGAAAAAGACGTGCTGATAGTCCGCGACGAGAAGACGGGCGAGATTAGCGTGGTAGCCGGGCTTAACGCCGACGGCTCACCCAAGCGTACCCCCGCAAAGGCGGAGAACGCGCAGAGTTTCCTGCAATTCGACAGGCACGGAGACGTGCTGGACAACTTCTTCAAAAACTTCTTCCGGCAGTGCAAGGAACCCAGCCGCTTCGGTTTCTACCGTGTCGCGGCGGACCAAGCCGACAAACTGCTGGAGGTTATCAAGGACTTGCTGAAAGACCCCGACGGCAACAAGGAGATGCTTGCGCCCCACAAGGTGGACACCTCCGGCTACGAAAAGAAAGTACAGGAGGAGCAGTCCGCCGAAAAGCAGGAACAACCGGAACAGAAACAAGATGACGAACCTAAAAAACAGGAAGAAATGGAACAGAAAAACGAACAGAATCAGGAAAGCCCGCAACAGACGCAGGGCAACCGGGGCTACCAGCCCATCGACGAGAGCAAGATCAACTGGCAGGAGTTGGAGGAGAAATGGGGCGTGAAGCGCGACGACCTTGAAAAGTCGGGCGATCTTAACAGGATGCTCAACTACGGCAAGTCCGACTTGGTGAGGGTGTCGCCCAATTTCGGCGGAGAAGCTTTCGAGCTGGATGCCCGCCTCTCCTTCAAGAAGGACGGCGAGGGCAACGTCAGCCTTGTGCCGCACTTCATCCGCAAGGAGCAGAAACTCGACGAGTACAAGGAACACAAGTTCTCCGACGACGACCGGAAGAACCTGCGCGAAACGGGCAACCTCGGCAGGGTTGTGGACCTCGTGGACAGGGAAACGGGCGAGATCATCCCCTCGTTCGTCAGCATCGACCGCAAGACGAACGAAATCACGGATGTCCCGGCAAACAAGGTGCGCATACCGGAGCGCATCGGCAAGACGGAAATCACCAAGCAGGAGCAGGACATGCTGCGTGCCGGGCTGCCCGTGCGTGACAAGCTCATCGAGCGCAAGGACGGCAGGAAGTTCGTCACCACCCTGCAAGTGAACGTGGAGCAGCGCGGCGTGGAGTTCGTGCCGGGAACCGGCAGGTCGCCACGTGCCGCACAAGCACAGGAAGCCAAGAACAACCCCGCACAGGGACAGGCGCAGGGTACGGAAAATACAGCCAACACGAACAAGGAGCAACGCCGCAACACGTGGACGAACGCCGACGGCAGCATCCGCCCCATCAGCAAATGGAGCGGCGTGGACTTCACCGAGCAGCAGAAAGCCGACTACGTGGCTGGCAAAGCCGTGAAATTAGAGAACGTGACCGACAAGCAAGGCTTCCACGCCACGATGTACATCAAGTTCAATCCGGAGAAGGGACGCCCGTACCGCTACGACACCAACCCCGACAACGCTCAGAAGGTCGCCCCGTCCAACGAGAGCCGCACGCAGGTGGCGGTGAACAGCGAGGGCAAGACCAACGAGGCTACCAAGAACCTGAAAGAACCGTTGCGGAAGGGACAGACCGCCCCGAAGGACACCGCACAGCAACAGCAGCAGGAGAAGCCGCAGAAAAGAAACAATAAGGGCATGAAGATGTAATCCGGTGTCCGCCACTAAATCCGAAGTACCATTTGTAAAATTCAAAACGACAGAAGAATATGAAGACAATCATTGCAGAAAAGCCGTCTGTGGCACGTGAGATCGCCCGTATCGTGGGCGCGACAAAGAGAGAGGAAGGATATTTCGAGGGAGGCGGCTACGCCGTGACATGGGCATTCGGGCACCTCGTCCAGCTTGCCATGCCCGACGGTTACGGCATACGCGGCTTTGTCCGTGACAACCTGCCCGTCATCCCCGACTCCTTCACGCTCATACCCCGTCAGGTAAAGGCTGAGAAGGGCTACAAACCCGACAGCGGCGTAGTGGCACAAATAAAAACCATAACCCGCCTGTTCAATGACAGTGAGCAGATCATCGTGGCGACCGATGCCGGTCGCGAGGGCGAACTTATCTTCCGATACCTCTACCATTACATAGGATGCGCCACCCCTTTCGTGCGCCTCTGGATAAGCTCGCTTACCGACAAGGCCATCCGCGATGGACTGCGCAACCTCGAAGCGGGGAGCAAGTATGACAACCTCTACCTCGCCGCCAAAGCGCGGAGCGAATCCGACTGGCTCGTGGGCATCAATGGCACGCAGGCTCTCTCCATCGCCGCCGGACACGGCACGTATTCCGTCGGGCGGGTGCAGACACCCACGTTGGCGATGGTGTGCGCACGCTATTGGGAGAACCGCCGCTTTACCCCCGAAGCCTTCTGGCAGCTCCATATCGCAACGGACGGCTGCGATGAAGGAACGGTGAAGTTTTCCTCTTCCGAAAAATGGAAAGAGAAAGAGTCCGCGACGGAACTGTATAATAAGGTGAAGTCGGCAGGCACAGCCACCGTCACGAAAGCCGAACGCAAGGAGAAGACGGAGGAAACACCGCTCCTGTACGACCTGACGACGCTCCAGAAGGAAGCCAACGCCAAGCACGGCTTCACGGCGGAACAGACGCTTGAAATCGCGCAGAAGCTCTACGAGAAGAAGCTCATCACCTATCCGCGAACCGGAAGCCGCTACATTCCCGAAGACGTGTTCGCGGAAATCCCCAAGCTGCTTGCCTTCATCGGCAGCCTGCCCGAATGGAAGGGCAAGTTGCAGCCGAAAGCCGTGCCGACACGCCGCAGCCTGGACGGCGGCAAGGTGACAGACCACCATGCCCTGCTCGTCACGGGCGAGAAGCCGCTGTTCCTCTCCAAAGAGGACAGCACCGTCTATCACATGATAGCCGGGCGCATGCTTGAGGCTTTCTCCGAAAAATGCGTCAAGGACACTGCCACCGTCACGGCAGAGTGTGCCGGAGTGGAGTTCGTGGCAAAAGGCAGCATCATCAGGCAAGCCGGATGGCGTGCCGTCTATGGCAAGGAGAATGGAGAAGAGAACAACAGCCAAGAGGAAACCGCCGCCATTCCCTGTTGGCAGGAAGGCGACACGCTGGCACTGAAAGCCGCCTCCATCACGGAGGGAAAGACCAAACCCAAGCCGCTGCATACCGAAGCCACCCTGCTGTCCGCGATGGAAACGGCTGGCAAGGAGATAGAGGACGACGCATTGCGGCAGGCTATGAAGGATTGCGGCATCGGCACGCCCGCCACCCGTGCGTCCATCATCGAAACGCTTTTCAAGCGCGGCTATATGGAACGCTGCAAGAAGTCGCTTGTCCCCACCGAAAAAGGGCTTGCCCTTTACTCGGTCGTGAAGGCGATGCGTATTGCCGATGTCGCCATGACGGGCGAATGGGAAAAGGAATTGGCACGCATCGAGCGTGGGGAACTGCCCGCCGATGACTTCCGCAGGAAGATTGAGGCATATACACGGGAAATTACCTCCGAACTGCTGTCGTGCGACAAGCTGTTCGCCCGCAGGGATTCCGGCTGCAAGTGTCCCAAGTGCGGAGCGGGGACGATGCAGTTTTACGGCAAGGTCGTCCGCTGCGACAACGCGGAGTGCGGTCTGCCCGTGTTCCGCCTGAAAGCAAACCGCACCCTCTCTGATGATGAAATCAAAAACCTGCTCACCGACGGACACACGAAACTGCTCAAAGGATTCAAGAGCAAGCAGGGCAAGAGTTTTGATGCCGTAGTCGCCTTTGACGGGGACTATAACACGGTTTTCGTGTTCCCAGAAAGGAAAAGTAAAGCGACCTCTGCGAAAAGAAGAAAATAAATGTTTAACTTTGCCACTGGTTCAGAGTAATGAATTGTTCTTCGATACCGGATTACACTCATACTTTGGATTTAGTGGTGGCACTCGGAGGGATACCGGGTGCCTTTTTCTTCTCGTTTTCCAACGATTATCCCTATCATCATTATCAATCCACTAAATTCCAAAGAAATGAACAACAAGAAGAAAAACGAGGGTCGGACCGACTTTTCCTATTACGGTCTGTACCTGCTGGACTACCTCACCACGAACAAGTTCGAACAGGCAGCCGATGAAGCCTTCATCCGAGAAAGAACCGACCGTGCCGCCGAAGCGTATGAACGGGCAAGGCTCGAAGGCTATCCTGCCGACGGGGCGCAGGAACTGGCGATGAAGGTGCTGACGGAGGGCCTTCGCTACTCCAGGCACGCCATCCTGCGCGAAGTCGTGGAGAACGAATTTGCGGGTGAAGTACCGGAAGAAAAATGTGAAGCCTTTACCCAGAAGCTGCTGCCACTTGTCGGAAACGTATTCTCCATCTATGACCTCTCGGATGACAATTTCGCCCTGTCGCCCGAATATGACCTGCTCTACACGGAGCTGACGGGAGCCGTCATCCTCTATATCGAAGAGTATGGCGTTTAACCGCAAACAGAGGCTGCGGGACAACATCGAGGCGATACGGACGGCATTCCTCCTTGACAGGGAACAGCGCACACCCACCGCACGCGAACGGCTCTTGTTAGAGCGTTATTGCGGTTTCGGGGGACTGAAGAGCATACTCAACCCTGCAAGGGAACTGACGGATGCCGTCCACTGGGCGAAGTCCGACCTCGAACTGTTTGCCCCTACCGTGGAACTGCACAGGTTGCTGCGGGAGAACACAAAAGACGAGACGGAGTACAAACGGTATATGGATGCCATGAAGCAGTCCGTGCTGACCGCCTTCTATACCCCGCCGGAGATAACTGGGACCATCGCGGACGTGCTGCATGAACACGGCATCCGTCCCGACCGGGTGCTGGAGCCGTCGGCAGGTGTCGGTGCATTCGTGGACGCCGTGCTGGAGAACAGACCGGACGCGGACATCATGGCTTTTGAGAAAGACCTGATGACGGGCAAGATACTGAAGCACCTGCATCCCGGACAGAAAGTAAGGGTACAGGGCTTCGAGAAGATAGAAAAGCCGTTCATGAACCATTTTGATTTGGCTGTCTCCAATATACCGTTTGGCGATGTGGCGGTGTTCGACCCGGATTTTTCGGGCAGCAAGGATCCTGCAAGGCTCTCGGTGGCACGGACGATACACAATTACTTTTTCCTGAAAAGCCTTGACGCGGTGCGTGAAGGCGGAATCGTGGCGTTCATCACCTCGCAGGGGGTACTGGATGCCCCGACTAACGCGCCCATACGCGAGTATATGATGAACCATGCCAATCTGGTGGGCGTAGCCCGCCTGCCGAACAACCTCTTTACGGATAACGCGGGAACGGAGGTGGGCAGCGACCTGATTATCCTGCAAAAGAACAGCGGAAAGAATGGTGAACTGTATTACAACGAAAAACTCTTCGTGCAGACCGAACAGACCCCTATCGGCACTTCCGTAAATGGGTATGTATGGAGCATCGGTTCGCTTTCACACACGGATTTGATCAGAAGTACCGACCCGTACGGGAAACCAGCCTATAAACTCCTGCACCGTGGGGACATCGCACAACTGGCGGAAGACTTGCGGGAGCATCTGAAAATAGAACTGCAACAACTTGACAGGAAACTGTATGAGAAACACAGCCTGCATCCGACAAAGGAGGAAAGCACGGCTGCGGAAGTGCAACCTGCTCCGAAAACAGAAAAGGTATCACCTTCTGTAATAGCCCCCGTTTCTGTAATTGAGCCTGTCAAGGGAGTGGAGAAGCCGCAGGCACAGCCCATAGAGGAAAAGCCGGAGATTGAGCCGCGCCAACCCAATCATTCGTCAGCCGTGCAGCTTACCCTGCTCGACCTTTGGGGTATGCCCATAGAGGAACCGGTAAAAAAGAAAAAGGCAGCGAAAAAGGAAAGCAAGCCGAAGCCTATGCCGTCCACGCCTAAACCGCAAGTCAAAGTTACTCCACCCGTTGAAGCCGCCAAGCCGATAAACGGTAATAAGGAAGAAAAGCCGGAAAATGCCGAAAAGCCAAACGACCCGGACGACATTTACGCCACTCTGGATTGGGAAACCAATCCTCCCATCAACGGCTTCTATGAGACAATGATGAGTCTGACAGCGGAACGGCGCAAGGCCCTACGGCTTGAGGCAGAACGGCACAGGCAGGAACAACTGAAAAAGATGGGTATCAAAGACACGTTGAACCCTGCTTTTGCGCCTTCTTCGGACAATATGGATAAAAAGCCGGAACAAACGGAAGAAATAAAGCAACCTGAAACACTGGCAGAAGTTGTGCCTACTTCCGAAACGGTTGCCACTTCCCTGTTCCCGGAACTTGAAACGGAAAAGCCGAAGGAGGAAGTCATGGACCTTTCTCCCCGTCCGTTCAACGGCCTGCTGGAGCCACACCACCGTGACGGCTCGATGGTGCTGGATGCTTCACGCAATCTCGGTTACCTGAAAGACCTCACGCCTTACGGTGCGACCTTCCAACCGCTCGACCTCCGTGGCTATCAAAAAGAGAAAGCGATGCTGTATATATCGCTCCGTGACGCTTACGAACGTCTGTATAGCCACGAGACGGAGAACCATACGGAACACAAACCGCAGCGCGGGTATCTCAACACCTACTACGATGAGTTTGTCATGCGTTACGGTAACCTCAACGCCAGACAGAACGTGAAACTGGTGATGATGGATGCCGGAGGGCGCGACATCCTTTCGCTGGAACGTGCGGAGGACGGCAAGTTTGTCAAGGCGGACATCTTCGACCGTCCCGTTTCCTTCTCGGTGGAGAGCCGTGTCAATGCAGGCTCTCCCGAAGAAGCCTTGTCCGCATCGCTCAACAAGTTCGGCACGGTCAATCTCGGCTATATGCAGGAGATAACCGACACTACGGAAGAGGAACTGCTTGGTGCCCTCAAGGGGCGCATCTTCTACAACCCGCTCGTAACCGGTTACGAAATCAAAGACCGCTTCATCGCGGGGAACGTGATAGAGAAGGCGGAACGCATAGAGGGCTGGATGGAGGACAATCCCGAAAGTGAGCGGATGCCGGAGGTGAAACAGGCGTGGGAGGCATTGAAGGAAGCCGAACCGCAGCGCATAGCCTTTGAAGACCTCGACTTCAACTTCGGTGAACGCTGGATTCCCACGGGCGTGTATGCCGCATACATGAGCCATCTTTTCGACACGGACGTGAAAATCGCCTATTCCGCCAGCATGGACGAATTTTCCGTGGCGTGCGGCTACCACACCATGAAGATCACGGACGAGTTTTTAGTAAAGGGCTATTACCGGAACTATGACGGTATGCACCTGTTGAAGCACGCCCTGCACAACACCTGCCCCGACATGATGAAAAGTATCGGCAAGGACGAGAACGGCAACGACATCAAGGTACGCGACAGCGAGGGCATACAGCTCGCCAACGCGAAGATAGACGAAATCCGTAACGGGTTCTCCGAATGGTTGGAAGAACAGTCGCCGCAGTTCAAGGAACGGCTCACGACGATGTATAACCGCAAGTTCAACTGTTTCGTGCGCCCGAAGTATGACGGCTCGCACCAGACTTTTCCCGACCTCAACCTGAAAGGGCTGGCAAGCCGGGGAATCAAGAGCGTTTACCCGTCGCAGAAGGATTGCGTCTGGATGCTGAAACAGAACGGCGGCGGGATCTGCGACCACGAGGTGGGAACCGGCAAGACGCTGATAATGTGCATAGCGGCACATGAGATGAAGCGTCTGAACTTGGCGCACAAGCCGATGATTATCGGGCTGAAAGCGAATGTGGCGGAGATTGCCGCCACCTATCAGGCGGCATATCCCAATGCGAGGATTCTCTACGCTTCTGAAAAGGATTTCTCGACCGCCAACCGCGTGCGTTTTTTCAACAACATCAAAAATAACGATTACGATTGCGTCATCATGTCGCACGACCAGTTCGGCAAGATACCGCAGTCACCGGAGTTGCAGCAGCGCATCCTGCAGGCGGAGCTTGACACGGTGGAGGAAAACCTCGAAGTCTTGCGGCAGCAGGGCAAGAACGTGTCGCGGGCGATGCTGAAAGGGCTGGAGAAGCGCAAGCACAACCTTGTGGCGAAGCTGGAGAAGGTGGAACACGCTATCAAGTCCCGCACGGATGATGTGGTGGACTTCAAGCAGATGGGCATCGACCACATCTTCATTGACGAGAGTCACCAGTTCAAGAACTTGACTTTCAACACCCGTCATGACCGTGTGGCGGGATTGGGAAACTCGGAAGGAAGCCAGAAGGCCCTGAATATGCTCTTTGCCATCCGTACCATACAGGAACGCACGGGCAAGGACTTGGGGGCTACGTTCCTTTCGGGCACGACCATTTCCAACAGTCTGACGGAACTGTACCTGCTCTTCAAATACCTGCGCCCCAACGAACTGGAACGGCAGGACATCCGCTGTTTCGATGCTTGGGCTGCCATCTTCGCCAAAAAGACGACCGATTTTGAGTTCAACGTAACGAACAATATCGTTCAGAAGGAGCGTTTTCGCTATTTCATCAAGGTGCCGGAGCTTGCCGCCTTCTACAACGAGATTACCGACTACCGCACGGCGGAGGATGTAGGTGTGGACAGACCAAACAAGAATGAGATACTGCACCACATACCGCCCACACCGGAGCAGGAGGACTTCATACAGAAGCTGATGCAGTTTGCCAAAACCGGCGATGCCACTCTGCTTGGCAGGTTACCCCTGTCGGAAACGGAGGAAAAGGCGAAGATGCTCATCGCCACCGACTATGCGAGAAAGATGGCTCTTGATATGCGCATGATAGACCCGAACTACGAGGACCATCCCGACAACAAGGCAAGCCATTGTGCCAAGATGATTGCAGAGTATTACCACAAGTACGAGGCGCACAAGGGTACGCAGTTCGTGTTCTCCGACTTGGGGACATATCAGCCGGGGGAAGGATGGAACGTGTACAGCGAGATAAAACGCAAGTTGGTGGAGGATTACGGCATACCGGCAAGTGAGGTGCGCTTCATTCAGGAGTGTAAGACGGATAAGGCTCGTAAGGCGGTGATAGATGCCATGAACGCCGGGACGGTGCGCGTGCTGTTCGGCTCCACAAGTATGCTCGGAACGGGCGTGAATGCGCAGAAAAGATGTGTCGCCATCCATCACCTTGATACACCGTGGCGACCGTCCGACCTGCAACAGCGTGACGGACGGGGTGTTAGAGCCGGGAACGAGATTGCCAAGCATTTTGCCGAGAATAACGTGGATGTCATCATCTACGCGGTGGAAAAGTCGCTGGACAGCTACAAGTTCAATCTGCTGCACTGCAAGCAGACGTTCATATCGCAGCTCAAAAGTGGAGCGATGGGCGCACGTACCATCGACGAGGGAGCAATGGACGAAAAATCGGGTATGAACTTCTCGGAGTATATGGCGTTGCTCTCCGGCAATACCGACCTTTTGGATAAGGCGAAATTAGAGAAGCGTATCGCCTCGCTCGAAGGGGAACGCAAGTCGTTCAACAAGGGCAAGCGCGATTCGGAGTTCAAGCTGGAATCCAAGACGGGAGAACTGCGCAACAACACGGCTTTCATCGAAGCCATGACGGAAGACTGGAACCGTTTTCTTTCCGTTGTGCAGACTGATAAGGAAGGCAGCCGCCTTAATCTTGTCAAGGTGGACGGCGTGGATTCAACGGATGAGAAGGTCATCGGTAAGCGTTTGCAGGAAATCGCCAAGAACGCCACGACTGGTGGACTGTACAAGGCTGTCGGGGAACTTTACGGCTTTCCGATAAAGGTGGTCAGCGAGAGGACACTCAAAGAAGGTCTGGAGTTCACCGACAACCGCTTCGTGGTGGAGGGCAACTACAAGTACACCTACAACAACGGGCATCTGGCGATGGCAGACCCGATTGCTGCCGCACGAAACTTTCTGAACGCATTGGAGAGAATTCCGACCATCATCGACCAGTACAAGTCTAAGAACGAAGTGCTGGAAAAGGAGATTCCGCAGTTGCAGGAGATAGCGGGCAAGGTGTGGAAGAAGGAGGACGAGCTGAAACAGCTGAAGTCCGAACTCGCCGCACTGGACCGCAAGATACAGCTTGAGCTGGCTCCTCCGGCTCAGGAAAACACGGAAGAGAACCGGCAAGGCAACGAGAAAAAACAGACGGAACAACAGCCGGAAAGCCCGCACGTGGACTTTGTACGCAGTCATTTAATTATAGGGAGACCCGGTTTATCGGAATCCAAAGGTGTAAAACTTTAATATCGAAGTCTTGACAGAAAAAGCCAGTGGTTGAATTTTTCACCACTGGCTTTAATTCTAATAATTTTTCAATCTAATATGACCGAATCTATAACGTTAAATCATAGATTATGTGTCTATTTGTGAAGAAAAAGACGTAACTTTGTATCAAAATCAAATAAGCATAACAATGGAGCCATCTATATACAGTTTTTCACTTTATACCGCACTGCCGTTGATGTTATTCTTCGGCTTTTATTTTTTGTTTGCAAAGACTCCTGAAAAGAAAATTTTCAAGAATTATCTCCGCTCCCGACAGATTATGGGTATAGCTATGTTGCTGCTTTCGGCAAATTATTCGGTACATTTCTTCTTTGGTATTCGATTCAAAAATGCGGATTCTTCCATATTGATGAACATGTCCACATACTTCCTGTGCTATTCTCTGTTCAGTTCGGCATTGATAATGTTGCTTGATCGTTTTTACATTACCAAACGGCGTGTGTGGACACATATCATTTTATGGATTATATTCTCAACTCTTTCCGGAGTTGTGTTGTTCCTGTTGCCAAGCGGAATCATGCAAAAAATCTCTTTATTTGCTTTAGCTGTCTGGTTAATCGTTTTTGGAGTCGTTTTAGCTCGCAGAGTCATAATTGCATACCGTAGAGCCATTCGGATTTTCAATGAAACTCAGGCGGATGATATAGGTACATATATCGAATGGCTTTCCATATTCACTTATTGGGCTGTTATCTTCGGTGTCGGATGCGGATTGCTGACATTTCTGCCAGACAAATATGTTTTTATCTGGATTTTGTCGTCAATACCGTTCTACAGCTATCTTTTCTACAGCTATCAGAACTACCTGCTGTTCTATGAACAGGTGGAAAATGCTTTTGAGCAGGATATACAATCTGAAGAAGAACTTCTGACAAATTCGGGAACTGAACCCGAAATGGTTTCAGAAGAGGAAATTCCAGTGTCCTATACAGGAATTATAGAGAAAGTGGCCAACTGGATAAAGACAGACGGCTATGTCCAGCAGGGACTTACCATAAAAGAACTGTCCGAAATACTTCATACGAACCGTACCTATCTTTCCGCTTATATCAAGACTACGTATAAAATGACATTCCGCGAATGGATAACCGGTCTCCGGTTGGAGTATGCGAAAAACATACTGAAGGAGCATCCGGAAATCAATATACAGAAGCTGGCTGAGTCTTCCGGCTTTCTTTCTCGCAGTAACTTTATCAAATCATTTACCGAAAAGGAAGGATGTACGCCTGGCAAGTGGAAAAAAGCAAATCTGGAATAATTTGTGTGGTAAAAAGCCGATGAAAAAGGTCTCAGAAGCCCATTTTCAAAAAGTGCTCAAGCGACAAAAAAGTGCTAATTCGACAAAAAGGTGCTCTAACGACAATTTGAAAAGTGCTCAAACGACAATTTTTTATAAAACGCTGTATTTCAACAGAAAAAGTTTTTGTAATATTTTGGGCGCTGAATGGCATTTATTACCTTTGGAGAAGACAAAGATAATAAATTCAAGTTTATATGAGCAGAAAAATCACTTTTCTTACCCTGTTTCTGTGGCTGATGACGGTAACTTTTCCTGTCATTGCGCAGCAGAAAGCAGACACGACCTACACCTTCCGCTTCGTTCCGCAGAAGGACATGTTCTACGTGCCTTGGAATGGCAATGACACGGAACTTGCCCGCCTGTTGGAATGTATCGAAAACAACAAAGCAACAATTCTTGACGGCAAGCTGCCGCTACTGGTTGACGGATACTGCAATTCGCAGGGCAGTGAAGCCGAGAACCTTGCAACGGCGAAGATCCGTGCCAATCGAGTAAAATCCGAACTGATTACACGCGCGGAAATAAAAGAGGAGAATTTCATTACCCGCAACCATGCGACAGAGGGTGATTTTGTCACCGTGCGCCTGACGGTACCGGTAAAGGAAACAGCCGTAATGCATGCGGAAGCGGAAGCACGACGCAAGGCGGAAGCCGAACGACTGGCAGCCGAAAAGCGTGCCGAACAGGAACGGCTTGCCGAAGAGCAACGTAAAGCGGAAGAAGCCCGATTTGCCGCAGAAAAGGCAGAAGCTGAGAAAGCCGCTCACCAAAATAAACTTACCGACATGCCATTGGAAACCCCAACCGACTATCATCTCTCCCTGCGTGCCAACCTGCTGCGCTGGGCTACCCTGACACCAGATCTTGGCGTGGAATGGCGCATCTGCCCGTCGTGGGGCATTGCCGTAAACGGCTCGTGGACTTCTTGGAGCTGGAGCGACAAAGACCGCCGCTATGCACTCTGGGAAGTGGCTCCGGAAGTACGTTACTATATGGGTGAGAAGAAAGCCTGGTATCTGGGCGCGATGTTCAAGGCCGGACAGTTCAACTACAAGTTCTCCGAAACAGGCAAGCAGGGCGACCTGATGGGTGGCGGCATCACCGCTGGCTATCAGCTGCGGCAGAACAAGGCACTGGCTCTTGATTTCAACCTCGGTTTGGGCTACCTGAATGCCGATTTCGAAAAATATGAAGTCATCGATGGTGTGCGCGTGCGCTGTGGCAACGAGACAAAAAATTGGTGTGGCCCCATCAACGCCGGTGTGACATTGGTATGGAAGTTATTCTAATACGGAGGAATAGAGTATGAAAGCAAGACAATATATAAATATGGTAGGAATGGCA
>OCQA01001375.1_pt1 | contig 17379 bp, 19 predicted proteins | sample 1538571 | NCBI WGS metagenome assembly OCQA01 (sample SAMN04571708, study PRJEB22368) | human gut metagenome | biome: human gut; material: stool | host: Homo sapiens | place: Luxembourg | collected 2012-09-28 | reverse complement strand
TGTAGTTCAGTTGGTTAGAGCGTCAGATTGTGGTTCTGAATGTCGTGGGTTCGAGCCCCACCCTCCACCCAAGGAAAGTAAAGGCTAAATTCTTGGTCAACAAGGATTTAGCTTTTTTGTTTCTACTTGGAATTACATTGCAGATTTCTGTCCTTGCACTGAATTTACTCACTCTCTTGTGCATTTGTTGACTAATTGTTGACTAATTAAAAAGGCGTGTAATATGCTGACAATCAAGGCCGAAATCAAGAGGCAAGAGCAGAAAGCTGACGGAACGTACAATGTAAAGCTAAGATTTATATTGGACAGAAAAGTAAAAAGACTATCAACAAGTCTGTTTGTGAGAAGCACAGACCTTACAAAGGCTGGTGATTTTAAGAAAGGCACGGCCATCTTAAAGAAGATAGACAGCCTTGTCTATGCCTATCAGGCAAAATGCGATTCTATGCAGATAGACTTGAACAATTATTCGTTGGAGGATATTTTCAAACAGTTGAAATTTGAAGAACAAAAAGAGCACGACGTTAACTTTATCGCTTTTGCACGTGATTGGGTCGCAAATGCATCAATTAAAGGAGTAAAAAACTATAAGACACTTATAAACTCCATAATTAAGTTTACAGGTAAAGAAGAATTAAAAGTGTCTGAAATTACATATTCATTTTTAAGTAGATATGTTGACTTCTTAAATAAGCAGAGAGATGAAAGGATGGACAAACTGACTTTATTAGGCAAACACATACCCTCAAACAGAATGCTATCCCTCTATCTTGGAGGGTTACGCCACCTTTATAAAGAAGCCCAAAAGAAATACAATGATTATGAGCGTGGGCTTTTCCTGATACCATCATCACCTTTTGATAATTTCAATGTTCCAAAACAAGAAGCCACACGTAAAAGAGCTGTGACGGCAAGCGTAATCAAAAAGATATGGATGTTGCCATATAAGGAAATAAGAAAAGGCCATAAAGCCACTTGCAGATATAACCTTGCCAAAGACTGTTTTATAATGTCGTTCTGCCTTATGGGCATGAACTCTGTTGACCTATATAATGCTACGGAAATAGATGAAGGAACCATTATCTATTATAGAACCAAGACAAAAGACCGCAGATTAGACAATGCAAGAATGGAAGTGACCGTACCTCAAATGATACAACCTTTAATTGAGAAATACAAAGACAAGACAGGAAAACGGCTTTTCAACTTCTACCAATATTATGCTGATGAAAAAAGTTTCAATAGGTCTATAAATATCGGTTTGAAAGAAATAGGCTCAATATTAGGTGTTGATGATTTAGAATATTATGCAGCCCGCCATTCATGGGCAACAATAGCCTTGAACAAAGTTGGCATAGACAAATACACTGTCCATGCAGCCCTAAACCATGTAGATGAATCTATGAAAGTGACAGACATTTACATAGAGCGTGACTTCGTTAACGAGAACAAAGCAAACGCAAAGGTTGTGAGATATGTGTTTGGCTAATAGTTTATGGTGCATAGTTCTGAGAGTGTGACGCAAATCTATCTTGACAGTTTTGACAATGAGCAGATAGATGAAGCAATGAAATCACTGTTTTAATGAAAATAATCCTATTTATCAGAACGATAGGCAGGATTATTTTTTAATTTTGCAATTAGTTATAGAGTACATTTTTCAATGTTGCCCTATATAACAGAGATAAAAGCAAAAAAGTACCACTTAAATTATAAGGAAATGGATAATACACAACATCCAAATAACTACGATAACAAAGCTGCGCATGACGCTTTGAAGAAGATGATGATGCGTAAAGATATACTTGATTTGTTTTTCAATATAGACAAATATGGATTTTGTTCTGTACGTGTCAAGAGTTCAAAACAGCCTAAATCCATTGAGTACCAAATCGGTTATGATGGATATGTTTGGATTATGGCATACCTTATGCAAGGAAATACGGATGATTCCGATGTAAATCCATTGCAACCTATTCATGGAAATGGAACCACAGGTGATGAATACCGAAAACAGATGCTTGTAACCTTAGCAGATGAATTGTCCCACCCTGACATTCAAAAAGAAAAAGATTCTGCATTTACCAAATATGGCAAAACTGCCTATTACATGAATTTTACCTATGGCATTATACATTTCTTTTTCATGCAGAACAATGAGGGCATAGATGAGTTCTTGGAAGCAAAAGAGCTAATATAATTAAAAAGCAAGGCTATATCATATATGATTGAGAAAAGCATATACATCAAGAATGGGCAAAGGTTGTCAGACGTTTACAGCATAATTGAGCCTAATACCATCTTATGCAAGTTTCTGACGGGCATAGGTGCAACCCATCTTGAAATAACTGCGTCCCGACACTCTATATTGATAGAGCCTAACATACCTCCAATTAAAGGGAAATGTGCTAACCCCCAATATAAAAGCTATAACCTGTTTGGAGTGATTCAGAAAGTTTCAATAGATGATGTTTCCAACTATCTTGATAAAACACTTCGTAGCAAGAAATATATCAAGATTCTCACAACTCCTGAAAGTTTCTCAAAAGTTAAAGCCGCTTTTGAAGATTGTGGGATAGACCTATATTCCACTTGCTTTCTACTCATGGACGAGTGCCATAAGTTCATACAAGATGTGGATTACCGAGAAAATATCACGTTGCCTGTTGATGATTTTTTCTGTTTCAATGATAAGGCATTTGTTTCCGCTACTCCGATTATACCCTCCGACCCACGCTTTGAAGAACAGAGATTTACTTTTGTCAATGTCGTACCAAATTACATAAAGGGCAGACCTTTGACAGAAGTCTATCACTTCCCCGATAAGGCTACCGAAAGTCTTTATAAAGATATGACAACAACCGTTGGCATGCCTTTGACCGAACTAAACCACGAAAGATTAAAGGTGACGCAAGTCTATACCAATAACGTGCTTGAAGCCGTAAAGAAATGGATAAAGATAAAAGAGAACAAGGATGAAGTCAATGCTACTTCACATCCTTTTTGCTTTTTCATAAACAGTACAAACATTATTCATCAATTGATAGTGAAACTTGGCATTCTGGATAGGAGTACTGTGTTCTGTGCAGAAAAGAGCGTAAAGAAACTGCAAGAATCAGGTTTTAAGAATGCTTTTGAGGATTGGTCTGTTGAACATATCAATACATATATGTTCTTTACAAGCCGATTCTTCACTGCACTTGATATTGAAATGGATGTCGCTCCTCATCTTGTTTTCGTGTCTGCACCACTTATTGCCAATTCTACCATGATAGACCCTGTTACAGATGTCAGGCAAGCCATTGGTCGTTTCAGGAACGGCATTGCTGATGCAGCCCATATAGCCAATGTTAGCAAAGACGCTTTCCCTGACAGGAACATTAATGAAATAAAGGAATACATTACAGCAATGAGGGGTGCTTATGACACTATAAATACTCTATATAAAGATGCAACAAATGAGATTGTAAAAGAAGCCTATAAGTCTGCATTGGATGCACTTCCTTATAACAGGTTTATCAGAAACGGTCAGAAAGATTATTTTGCCATTGACAATTACATCCATCAAGAGATAGTAAGGTCTTGTTACCACAGCCAAGCAAACCTCTCGGACAGGTACGCTGCGGCAGGTTGCTTTGAAACTTGTTGGACAGAGAAATTCTACTTCCAATATGATGACAGTGACAGATTGTCCTTGCATCAGGAGGGTAAATCCAAGCGTGCAATACGAATGGAAATCGTTGCCATTCTTGACAAACTATCTAAGGAAGAAGATTCAGAAGCCAAAAAGAGCCAAATTGCTGAACTACGGCAAAAGGACGCTTTTATAGTGGATGCCTATACCCTTATAGGTAAAGAGGAAATAGAACAATGCAAATACTATCCCAAAAGAATCCGTGAAGCTATCATTTTAAGAAAGAAGAATGGAACAGAAGTTGTACAACTTATAAAAAATTCATTTATTGTAAACCAAAGGTACACCCTTAAACAGATTAAGAACGAATTGAATCGGATTTACACTTTCTTGAACATTCAAGGCGAGAAACGTGTTACAGCTCAAACCATTAAAGATTATTTCATAGTCGATGATAAGGTGAAACTAAATAAGCAGAGAGCCATGCTGATTATTGCCGCCAAGGTTTAGTGGTACATTTTTAAGAATTACAGGTTTTACAAGACCACATGCTAAAAAAGCCCTCTCTAAATACACATAAGGAGAACTCCATTTGAAGCTCTCCCCTATATTCATATAAACTCATAACCACCTTTCCGGCTACCGTCAGCCAACGTTATCTTTGCAGGCTTTATCTTGATTCCAAATCGTTTTTCCAAATGGCTTGCAACTCCCTTTTGTCTGATTCCATATCTTGCATACACTTCTTCCATTTTCTGTTTTATCATATCAGTAGGCATTCTTGTTCCGACAGGAAAGATAGCTCTAAATTCCTTATAAAGATGATAGGTTTCCCGTCTGTTCATCATTTCATTTTTAAGATTCAGTTCCTTATAACCAAGAGCCTTAATCCGCTCATAACCCAGCGAATCATAATACAGCTTCAAGTCCTCACATTGGTGTTCCATAACTTCATCTACCAATACGAACATAGAAGATTCTTTCAGCCTGCGATACTCGCAATAGCGTTTCATCCTATCGGCAAAACTCTCTTTCCTGATGATACACTCCAACTGTTCCTCATAATCTGAATGCAACTCTTTTCCACTGACATTAAAACCGCTATCTTCCAACTGCTTCCTGACTTTGATACCATCCAAATAGTTCTCTTTCTGAACATCATAAGAAAAACAATCATTCAAATAAGACATATTGTTTACAAAGAAACGGTTAGTTACTTCATCATAGCACACATAATGCTCACTATACTTATTCAGCCTTTGACAGGTCTGAATACCTTTAATAGCAAAATCTCTGTTTGCACCCGTCAAGCCATTATTAAGTCGGGCATATTCTTCGGAATCTTGAAGTTTCTTTTCCAAAGTTGCCTTATAAGGATCACCCTTGCTTTCTCCCACATCCACATTATAAATGAAAGTGGTTGTGTTCCTGAATGGATTACATCCCAGCCTTTGCCGACCTGCTATTTGAGCCAACTCCGTAGCAATGTCAATGGAAGTACAGGCTTTCTTGTTGTCACTTATTACAAAGGTAGATGCACAAGTGGAATAAAAGTCGCATCCGGCAAAAGCAGTGGAAGTACAAAACGTGAATTTCTTGTGTGGCTCTCCTTTCAATGGAATCCAACCTATTCCAAAATCTCTGCCTAACTTCTTTACAAGAAGATTGTTTTCTTCGCTAAAAGCGACAATGATATTCGCTTCATCTGATTGTAATCCTGTTTGCCTGACAATGTTTATAATGTTGGTTACACTGTTCAAGAAGATAACACACTCTTTCGATTCAAATTTTTCTCCATTTACAAGGACGGATGGATAAATGCCTTTCTGATAGTTCCTGATAATCTCAATGGCATTGTTTATCGGACTCTTCGATTGCACTCTTTTAACAACTCGTTTCTCTACATTGTTCCATTCCAAAACGGTGTAGGGCATATCCTTGAACCAATCCATCTGCAACATATACCTGTCTGCAATAGGAGTGGCAGAAATATAAGTAACATACGGAAACCCTTTCAATGTTTCCAACAAGGCTATTTCCGTTTCTGACTTAAAACTACTGTCTATTAGAAGATACTGATATTCATCCACGACCACTCTCCAATCCGACCTGTCCTTGATAAGAGCATTTAATCGTGGAACGGAATCATACGTTGCCAATAGTTTTGGCTTTGGACTGTTCCTTAGATAATCCTCTATCTCGCCATTCCTTACATCACCATAGACCGCCAAAGTGCCCTTATGCTGTTGGCACTTGTTTTTAATCAGGTTGATTCTTGGACTGCAAATGACAGCCTTATGTTCATCTTCAATGGTAAGGGTGGTAGCTCCACATCCTGTTATTCCCTTGTTTACAATACCTCTCGGCAGTTCAAAGCCTGCCCACTCACTCAAAAAGTTTACATCAGTTGGTACTTTTATTGTTTCTACCATATTACAAGATTTAGAAATACAACATATCCACATCTAAAAATCTGTGTCCGATATTCCATCGGTTTAATCTTTATTATTAAGGAGGTCAGGACAAAAAATCAGACAGTCTAAAAAATCTTGAAGTCAATCTATATTTCTAAGGACATCAGGAAAGAAAATCAGACAGCACCCACAAAATAAAACCGAAACACATTGTTTTCGGCTTTATTCCCATCTGCAAGAAATGGATATGTCGATTTTCTAATTGAAAGGGTCAGACAGTAAAATTTTCCTCTCTGAATCCTGATATAAGCAAATATATACACCTTTAAGGACACTTCCAAACGAAAATAGCTCCAACCATAAAAACAGTACCTTACATATTGTTCACGTCTATATTTCAACGATTTGGCTCACAATCATACAGGATGAGCAAGTAAAAGGACTTTTTTCGGCAATAACTTATGCTTATAGGGTAAAGTTGAAAAAAGTACCACTCATTATTGAAGCAATTACACCTTATGTTGTACCAACAGATTTTACCTATTTCATTTTATACAATAAGTTTTGACTTTGAATCTTGTACATATAGCACCACTCAATTCTAATTCGCAATAGCCCCTTTACAACTTAAAAGCAGCATACAACGCAAAACATAAACTTGTGCCAATCAAAAAATACGGAAAGTGTTACATACAAGCGACTACACCTCAAAAAACTCCCCTCCCCATAAGTGGAATGGAAAAGTAAAACCTATCCGATAAGTACAAGAGAAAAATATAACCTATCCTGCCATAAACATCTATAACTATATGACAATGATAGTCATTGTCCTTGTAATCAATAACACTTAATCCCAATTAAATTATGGAAGCAACATTATTATCCGTACCAATGGTACAAAATCATTCATCATTTAGAGAAGAAGCAGAGTACGTTCCTTTTGAGGAAGTGAAAGAGGAAGAAAAGGTTTCTATCAAATCCAACGTGAATTTCTTGGAAGCCAACACTTCTGAAATTTCCATTGAGGAACTGACTACTCAATGCGTAGTGCCTACATGGGCTAATCAGGAGTTGACAATCTCTCATCAGGACTTCATTCACACAGTGCATGAAGCAGCACAGACCATGTTTTCAGGTGAAACCATTTGTGAGCCTGCAATACGTGTGTCGCACATAGTACGTGGCAGGGTTCCGTCAGCACTTGGCAAGAAAGCAAGTGAGTTGTTGGAATCTGAAAAGACACAGTTCTACCAAAGACTGGCTTTTGCTTTCACCATTCCCACCATCCATGAAAAGGTGAACGGTCAGAAGTTGGAGCTTTGCATTGGAGGTGTCCGTAACTATTCAGACCTGAACCTTTACAGGGCTAATAAAGGCTTGGAGAAGTTCTCTGTCTTTATCGGTTGGAGGGTGAACGTGTGCAGCAATCAAGTCCTTACAGGGGACGGAGTGAAACTCCAACTTGAAGTGATGAACCTGAATGACCTTTACAGGGCTGTTCTTGAACTGTTCTACAACTTCAATCCAGCGAGGGAAATTCACTTGATGCAGACCTTATCACAGTCTTACCTCACCGAAACCCAGTTTGCTCAAATTGTGGGCAGGATGAGATTATATCAGGCTCTGCCTAATGGCTATCAAAGGTCAGTTCCACGTTTGTTGATTACGGACAGTCAGATTAACAACGTCTGCCGTGATTACTTCACCAATCCGAATTTTGGAGCGAAAGGCAACACTATCTCCATGTTTGACTTCCACAACTTGCTGACAGAAGCCAACAAGAGCAGTTATATTGACACCTATCTGCAAAGGGCTGTGAATGCAACGGAAGTGGCGGTAGGCATCAACAATGCACTGCATGGAGATACGAAATACGCTTGGTTCTTGGGCTAAGTGCTTATTGATTTACTTCTGACAATCGGGCATTCCTCATTATGGGGAGTGTCCGATTTTTATTCCTGACACTCTTATAAATATAACAATAAACAATACAAAAAATGGACATACAGAATACACATGAATACAAGGCTGCAAAAGACTTGGAAAGAGCCTTGAATGATTATGGTTGGAATACTGAAAGGTTTGCAGAAAGTACAAGGTTCTTTCATCGTACATTACAACAAAATTTAGTAAAGACGATTGTAGCCATTATAAGAATGGTGGGCAGTGAGAACTATGGGACAGACCTTAGAAACAGAGCTTCACACGAGCTTTGTAAAAGGATAGTAGAAAGTGGTCTGTTGGATGATGCACATTTACCTTTCATCTAAAATGCTGTTATTTAGCAGAAATAAGCAAAAATCTTTTGTGTAGATGCAGATATTCAACGCTTTTTCGTACCTTTGTAATTGACTTCCGTAAGGTTGTCAGACATAAGAGAACGAAGAGCGTTATTGAACTCGTCCTTCTTATCGAATTCTCGCAAAATTGGATATGGAGTAGGATGGGTAGCAACAACGCTCACGCTACGGATATATACTATCCTGAAAGGGAGAACTATATACTCGCATGGCGTGAGTGGCTGTTGCTTATCCACTCCATAGGCAATGCGAGAAGCCAGATAAGAGGATAAGCAAGATACAGTCCTCACGCTTTTCGCATATAATAACTTAGCCGTTCCAATGGAGGATGAGGGACAGTCGTATATATGAAGCAAACTCTTCCAAAGTTGGTTCTTTTGCTAATTGTTATTTTTCTTAATGCAACTAATTTAATAGCTGCACCGGAAGATTATGGAAGAGATTACATACTTCGCGGTGGAAATCAATTCGCAACATTTTTAATGGTTATTACAGCAACTGGAGTTTTTATTCTTTTTATTTGTGTCATTGTTTCAAAGATTTATACTAAGGTAAAGCGTGGAACAGATGCGAATGACAATAAAGAACCACAATATTCCAGATATGGATGTGTTACCTGTCCAGCATGTAAGGGGAAAGGCTGGGTGAAAGGAAAAGAAATACCTCTTGCCTATCCTTGGTCTACCCCTCCGAGCGGTAAACATGAATGCCAACGCTGCAAAGGATTTGGACGAGTTCTCACGCCAAAAGCTGAAAATATAATTATTGAAATACAAAAAAGAGTGGAAATATATCATTTGCATTCATATTATCTTATCAAGAAGGACATATTAGAAAGATTGAAAACTAAAAATAAGAGAGGATTTTATACCGAACTTTTCACCGAAACTCTTCAAGATGAATTGATACATGAAATAGGAAATGCAAAAGATTGCCCCGACTGCTATGGAACAGGAGAAATTGTTGATTATGAGATGGTAGTAGAAAACAGATATGATGATATTACCAAAATGGATTACAATAGATATTATAAGAAAGAGCAATGTAAGACTTGCAACGGAACGGGATATGTACAATTAAATTCATAGAACAAATAGAACTCAACAAAAATCACAGATGAAACAAATGCCATTTTATCTTATAATGTTGGTTTTATCGCTTATTTATAGCTGTGAAAACAAGAAACAATCTGTTTCCATTGACAACCTGATAGTTGGTAAATGGAGAATGGTAGAATATGGAAGTAGCTATGTAAATGCTCTTGATACACTTAGTTTTTACAGGAGCGGTAAGGCTGACTGCCAACCTGAAATGGGTGAATTTACCTACCGTCTAATAAAGCCTGATTCATTGATTATCTATAATAAGGACTTTGGAGAACAGCATTTCAAGATACTCAAACTTTCCAATGATAGCCTTATAAAGCGGATTAGCCGACAAAAGATATATGCAGACAGCATAGACGAACTTGTAAATGGAGAGATTGAGAAATACATAAGAGTAACAGATAGGTAGTACCTTTTTTGAAAGAAATCCAATTTATAGGGAGAATTTGAAAAAAGTCCTCTACTTATATACATTCAAATTGAAAAGAGATGAAAACAGCAATTACATTCATTGCCATACTTTTTGCTCTATTAGCTTACGGCATGAAGCAGGACAAAGCCAAACAGGATTCTATCATTGATACTGCCATGCAAGTGGAAGATACCATTGGTACACGAAAAACACTCAACGATATTCGCTTTAATGGTTGGGAAAGAAGCGATTGGCTGGATAATGAATATATCCGCACCTTAAGAAAATACTTGGATGATTATAATAATGGGAAAATCAGTAACTCAAACTTAGACCCTTATAAAGAGCAGATAAAAGGTCAATTTGTGGTCTATGATATTAACTCCTATCTCTTGGGAGGTGTCCTTATCAGAATCACATTTCTTGACATGCCTGACAGGGTGTTCAGCTGTTGGATATATAGCAATGTGGATGAGAAGAAAGAAACGGTGGAAAGCTACAAGTTTCGTTCTATCAGCATAGAGGAAGAAAAAACAGATATGACCAAAGAGGATATATTGCAAGCCATAAAGGAAATGGACGGACTTAAATTATGGTGATAAGATATTTATTTGTCCAATTTTTCTTCCTGACACTCTTAAAAGAAAAAATGGGATAGACTGAAAATTAGACAAAGAACGTGGGGACTTTTTTTGAAAGAAATCCATTTTATAGGGAGGAGTAGAAAAAAGTACCACTTGTAAAATTATAGACCTAACAACTTTATAGGTCTGTTTGTTGCAAAGAACTGATAGAATAAACAGATAAATTAAGAGCATGAATAAATGGCAAGCTATAAAATTGGCACAACGATATAAAGCGGCAGTCGCAGAACGGTTGCCCTTAAAGGCTCTTTACCTTTATGGCTCATACAGCAAAGGCTATCATACAGAGGACAGCGACATTGCCGTTGTGGTGGAACGAATGAGTGATGATTATTTTGAAGATACTCCTTTACTGTGGAAGCTGAAACGTAAGATAAGCAATCTTATAGAGCCTGTTCTACTTTCAGAGGACATAAATAATCCTCTCTATGCAGATATTGTAAAAACAGGAATACTTATATAAGGCAACTTCTACCTATTCTTTTATACATTACTTTGCCATATTTGCAGCAATTTCAGGTAGGAGAAAAAGTAAATGTCATTCATAAAACTATGCTCTTTCATTGTTGCATAAAACAATAAAAATCACTACCTTTGCAATAAGAATGGTTGTTGACTTATTGTTGACTAATCATTACCAAAAGAGAGTTCATTTAAATGTTGGCAATAGCACATAAGGTGGTGTAGTTCAGTTGGTTGCATAGGAAAGCGCAGCTTTTCTATGCCGTAGAGAGCGTCAGATTGTGGTTCTGAATGTCGTGGGTTCGAGCCCCACCCTCCACCCTCCCACAAAACAAGCGGAAAACCTTGATTCACAGGGTTTTCCGCTTGTTTTTGTTCTACGGCATAGTGGCTACAAGTAGGCGGAAAAACCCACTAATAAATGAAATTGTTGCACCTATGTTGCACCTATGTTGCACCCATGTTGCACCTACGTTGCACCCAAACAACAAAAGCTTATGATTACCTTTAAATTGATGGTACGAAAAGAAAAGATGAAAGCCGACAAGACATGGGCGGTTTTCGTGCAGATGGTATACAATCGCAAAAGAAAGTTCCTGCCTACTTCCATGACCGCATCAAAGAAAGACCTGACGCCATCGTTCAAAATCAAGAACGCACAGATATTAGACCATGGTGAAGAGTTGATAAGGACATACCGGCAACAGGCGGCCGCCCTTAATCTGGAGTTTTACGAATGGAACATCGATGAGCTTGCAAAGCAGCTCACGAAAAAGTCGGATAACAACATAACGTTCACGGCTTACGCCGACAAATGGATTTCGGAAACGAAGATAAAGGGCTGCAAGAACTACCAGGCGGCGGTAAACGCGCTGAAGGCGTTCCTCAAGAAGGACGACGTGCTGTTTTCCGACATCACGGCAAACAGCATGAAAGCATTTGAGGATTCACTTGCAGGGAAAATGCGCGCGCGGTCACTGTACACCAACTGCATCGCCAAGATGTTCAACGACGCACGCGATTATTACAACGACGAGGACAACGGCGTGATTGTAATCAAGCACTCTTTGAAAAAGTACACCCCGCCAAGGCAAAACGTGGCAGAAAAGCGAGCGCTGACTGTCGACGAAATAACAAGCATAATGATGCTGCCATACCTAAACAGCGCTACACGCAAAGGCGACGTGTGCCGCCGTGACATGGCAAAGGACTGTTTCGTGCTTTCGTTCTTCCTCATGGGCATGAACTCGGTGGACTTGTTCAACGCCACTGATTACGACGGGGAATACATCACGTACGAAAGGACAAAGACGAAAGACAGGAGGGCCGACAATGCCGAAATATCCGTGCGCGTGCATCCATGCATAAAGGCACTCGTGGAAAAATACAGGGGCGGAAGGATGCGCGTGTTCAACTTCCACAAGAGATATTCATCTGCAAGCGACTTCAACAGGGCGGTAAATATCGGGCTCAAGGAAATAGGCGCGGAGCTTGGCATAGAAGGCTTGCAGTTTTACTGCGCGCGCCACTCCATGGCGACAATCGCCGTCAACAACGTGGGGATTAGCAAGTACGTAGTCAACGACATGCTCAACCACGTAGAGCCGTCAATGAAAATCACAGACCTCTACATAAAAAAGGACTTCACCGCCATAAACGAGGCCAACTTCAAGCTGATAGAATACGTATTGCACACCGTGGGATAAGCCGGAACCGCACCGGCCCTCGCGGGTTGGTGCGGTTACGGCCATGAAAAAAGGAATCAGGCTTTCCGCCTCAGGTAAATGAAAATCGCCCACAGGATGGCCGCGATGCAGCACAGGCGGCCAATATATGCAAAGCAGTTGTCGTACCACCGCAGCCGCTTTCCGGCATGCAGGGGCCGATGCACAACGACGCTGTCGGAGCGTACCACCACCAGTGTGTCGGTGCGCAGGCGGTAGCGAAAAACGGTGTCGGCCCGTGCCGACAGCCTGTATCGGGTTCGCTCAACATACTTGGTGACGGTGTCGCCCTTATGCACAATGCTGATGCTGTCGCGGAAATAGACGCTGTCGCGCAGCGTTGCCGCACTCACCGTGCTGTCCTGCCGGTTAACTGCGGCATATTCGCTGCCGCGCCGCGCCCGGTAGGCCTCATTCTTTGTAGTGGCGCACCCCGCCATCAGCAGGGCGCACGCCATCAATGCCAACAGTCTCATAGGCTACAGCTCCGTTTGTACGTTGAAGCAGGGGCACGCCTTGCTTGAATACTCGTTGTGCCCGTGAACGCTTGCCCCCGGGTGCTCACGCCTCAGCCACTCCACCAAAGCGCGCAGAGCGGCCCTCTGCGCCTCCGTGCGGGTGTCCTTGGGCGTCTTCCCGTCGGCGGTCATGCCGCCCACGTAGCAAACGCCTATGCTGCCAGCGTTGTGCCCCTTGCAGTGGGCGCCTCTCTTGGCCACGTCGCGCCCCTTGTGTACGCTGCCGTCACGGCAGACCACGTAGTGGTAGCCTATGCCGTCAAAGCCGCGCGCCCTGTGCCACCTGTCAATGTCTGCCACGCTGAAGTCCTTGCCCTCGGGCGTGGCCGTGCAATGCACTATTATCTCGTTTATCTTACGCATAAGTTAAAGATTAAGAATTAAGAGTTAAGAACCATGGATTGCTAATAGCCGTTTTGCGGGTCTCTGTGCGCGCAGTTCCTCACCACGCACCTGTATCGGTGCAGCTCCAGCTCCAGTTGCGCCTTCTGGCGGGTCGCCTCGAGCACGTCGGCATTGAGCCTCCTCACCACCTCGTTCTGCTCCGCAAACCGCTGCTCCTTCTCCTTCAGTTGCGTCTGCAAGAACAGCATGGCGTCACGCAGCACGCCAAACTCAACGTTGTCGGCCTCGGCCTCTTCCTTGCGCCGGTTGGTCTTGCGGTTTAGCATGTACCTCACCGCCTCCCATCCGCCCACCGCCGTTATCGCCGAGGCGGCCATCTCCATTATCGTAGTCAGTTCCATGCAATTACATTTAAGTTGTTGCTATTGCCGATATCTTCGACATGTCCACCTTGTACCACTTGCCTGGCGAAGTGTTGTAGGCCACCTCGCGGTAGTAAACGGTGCCCATCACATACTTGTTGGCGGCCCTGACAACCTGCAGAACCGTGGCCGTGGCTACAGAAGGAGGGCCGAGCCTCACGACGGCCATGCCGAAATGGGTGCCCGACAAGCCCGCCGGGGCGTTTGCCACGTCGGCCCGCCGCCCGTAGTAATGGCCGGGCGTGACCATGGTGTTGAGGTCGGCCCCAGCCGGGAGCTCCAGCGACAGCAGCGCGGCGTTGACGCGCTGCTTGTCTTCCGCCGACATCAGGCCATCCGCCGACGTGGTGGCCGTGGCTTTCGTGGCGAACATGCCCACGGCCTTCTTCCAAAGGTGCCTCACACCTTCCCTGTCCAAATACTTTCCCATGCCAAGAATTGAAAGCTAAGAGTTGAACGTTAAAGCTTGAAACTCAAGATTTGGTGGCCTCATCAATGTCGGCCGTGGTCATGGCCTCGTCGTGGGTGTAGAAATTGCGGGTGAGGAACTGGTGCTCGTCATACCACGGGCTCCACTTTCCTTGCGGGAACAGTGACGTGTCGGCATATGGCGACTTCAGGTTGAAAACCCTGAACGCCGCCGTCGGCGCACCGTCAACATGCCCGGTTGACAAGCTGTCCGCACAGTATGTGCCCCCGGGTCCAGCATTCCAGCTGCTGAAAGCGAAGTTGCCCATGAGCCTCTGCACAACCTGGTGCGCCATGCTGTCGACTATAATCTCCAGAAACCCAATGTACTCCGTACCGTTCGTAACCCTGAACACCATGCAAGACTTGCCCTTGTCAACATTGTACTCCTTTATCTTGGCGATGGCATCCATGCCGTTGATTTCGTCAACCGTTATCGACTGGATGGTGCATTCATCGACGATGCCGTCCAGCTTGGCCTTGTCCTCCTTGCTCATCAATCCGTTTGCCGCCGACGTTGCCAGGCCGTAGCGAGTGTCTGTGGCGGGGATGCCCAGCTTGGTTATGTCTTCCTTGGTAACCAGCGCGGCCGATATCACGTGGCCCTCGGCGTTGGTAGCAAACTTCCACAGGTTGGTGCCAAACCCCTTGCCCTTGGCCATGGCGTGGGCGTAGGCCGCCTTGCCCTTGTCGCCGGGATATGCCGTCGAGCTGGTCTCGCCCAGCGCCAGGCTCGCGCTTATCTCGGTCAGGCCGCTACCGCTCCAACGGTATGTCTTGTTGCTAAGCACGTCGACATATATCTTTCCCGCCTCGGCCTTGCGCCCGTAATGATTGCCATTTAAAACGACCCACTCGTCGCTGTATTGCTCGGAGTCAGGGTAACCATCCAGGTTCCCCCAGTCTGTGTGGTAGGTCACCTTGCCGGCCTGGGTGGCCTTGGCAACGAAACTCCCCGTCGTCTTGTTGAACACCACCACGGCACCTGCGTTCAAGGTGAAGTTCGCCTCCACGGTCACGCCGCTCACCGTACCGGCAAACTCCAGCATGTCGTCCACAAAGCCCGGCAGTTGCGCCGCGGGCACCTTGCCTGAGCTGTCGAGCGAGGCCACGCCGCCGGGCAACCCCTTTTTAAGCCCGCCTATGGCCGACTGCACAAAGGCGGTGGTGGCTATCTGCGTGGTGTTGGTGCCGGCCGTGGCCGTCGGGGCCTTGGGCGTGCCGGTGAGCGTGGGGCTGGCCGTCGGGGCCTTGGCGTCGAGGGCCGCCTGGAGGCCGTCTACGTTGCCTATCACGTGGTTGTGGCTGTCGTCGTTCACGCTAACCACACCGCCCGTTATCGTCACGTCGCCGCCGCTCTTCACGCCGCCGAGCGTCGAGCCGTTAGCGGCCGGCAGTGTGTACCTTGCCGCGTTGATGGCATCACGTTTGGCATTGTCTACCAATGCCTTGATTTTTCCCCAAAGGTGCTTTACACCTTCCTTGTCCAGATACTTTCCCATAACAAATAAATTAAAAGTAAAAAATTAATAGTCAAGAGTCAAACGTTAATACTTAAAACTTAAAACCTAATATTTGGTGGCCTCGTCTATCTCGGCGATGGTCAGGGCGCCGTCTTCGCCGGGGCCAAGCCGTGCCACAGGCGCGCCAACCAACCGCTCATCCTTTACGAACGGGAGCGTGGTGCCTGCGTCGGGCTCTGCCTGCGGAAGCCGCGCAATGTCTACCATACCGTCGGTAAGGGCTTTTATACGGCCCTCAACGTACACGCGAATCTCATCGTCAGTCATAAGCATTCCCCCATTGCCGTTTTATTTTTCATTTCTGATTTCTAATTTTTCATGCCTCCAGCCCGCACGTCACCAGGCCCACGCCACGGCCCTCTCCCTTGTAACAGAGCCTCACGTCGAGCGTGTCGCCGTTGCCGAACGGAACGGCGGGGGGGCGCCCCCCGGGAGCCCCCCACGGTGGACGCCCCCGAGAATGTCACCACGCCCGACGCCCCCGAGGCTATCGCCACGGCCTCCTTTTGGGCTAAGGCCACCCACGCCGACTGCTCCGTGCGCGACTTCTGGATGTAGCAGCCCAGATGGCCGCCGGGGGTGAACGTCACCTGCGCCAGCTGCCTGTTGGTGACGCGCACCCCAACCTCATAGCGTATGTCGTAGCCGCCATCCATGCGGTTGGCAAAGTATGCCCTGCCGCCCGCCACGGCCATGGCAACGTCGGGCGTGGAGTTCACGTATCCGTTGCCGTCGAGCCGCCAAACCACCTCGCCACGGGCGTTGGTGCCCACAAGGTAGGGCTTGCCCTCGCCGTCGATGCCCATGGCCACGCCCGCCTTGCCGCCCGCCTTGCCGCCCGCCTTCAGGCTTCCCGCCACAAGGTTGCCGTCGGCGTCGACGGCCGCCGTGGCCTCGCCCCTGTTGTTCATCACCATGAAGCTGTCGGCCGTCACGGTCACCTTACGGTTGGCTATGTCGATGCCGGTGGCTTGCAGCCCTTTGGCCATGCCGCCAACGAGCATGGCTATGCCGTCGGCTGTCTGCGTGAGCCTCGTGCCCACCATCACGGCCACGTCGGGCACCACCTGTATGTCGGTCACGCGGCACTCGCCCCGCTCCAATGCCACCACGAGCTCTGACGGGGCACGGCTCAAGGCCACCCCGCCCGTGCCGCCAATGGCCACCGTGAGCCACCCGCCGGCCTCGACATCCACGGCCTCAACATCCACGCCCGAGCCTTCCAACCCTACGCGCAAGCGGCAGCCGCCATCTGTGGCCACGCGCATAGACACGCGCGCCCTCAGCGGCACGCCGTCCTTGCCAACGCCCAGCGAGCCCCAGTCGCAAGCCATGTCGGCGGCCGACTGGTGCAGGGCCGTGGCCGCACCGGCGGGCGTGAGCCTCGCACAGGGCACGCCCTGCCAC
>OCQA01001362.1_pt1 | contig 17520 bp, 18 predicted proteins | sample 1538571 | NCBI WGS metagenome assembly OCQA01 (sample SAMN04571708, study PRJEB22368) | human gut metagenome | biome: human gut; material: stool | host: Homo sapiens | place: Luxembourg | collected 2012-09-28 | reverse complement strand
GGAATGGATGCTCAATTTGAGCGGTCGTGCTGCGCAATCTCGCGCGGAATACTCATCTGAGCGGATTTACCAGTATTGTAATTAAAAAATAATCATTGACAATATGAACTGAAACATTGCTTCCAGCATGATGTGGTGCAGATAATAGACTGGGACAGTGAACTGGTCTTGACGAATGATTATTACCGGGCGGCGAGAGCGTGGCGGGAAGAATTCACATCGTCCGAAGCAGAACGAGAGTACTTTACGCGCTCCAGTGAAGAAGATGCGAGAGAGTATGCATACAACAATGTGTGGCTGTACGTGAGGTAGCATATGCAAAAGACCGCAGCCTATTGGCATGATCAGAGCCAATAGGCTGCGGTCTTGTCCAGATACTGCTTCCGTTCCTTCCAGTCCGGCATCAGCATCGTGAGAAAGGCATAAAACTGCCTGGAGTGGTTGGGGTGAACCAGATGGCAAAGCTCGTGCATGACGACATATTCAATGCAGTGCCTTGGTGCTTCGAGGAGACGCTTGTTCAGTGTGATGATTCCCTTCTTCGCCAGACAGGAGCCCCAGCGCGTTTCCATGTCCCGGATTCTCAGAGAAGGCTTCTGCACACCGTATTTTTGAAACGACGGATACAGCGCATCCATCACGTCGCCAAATACCGTTCTGCACTGCTGGCCCAGAAATCTGTTGACGACGCGCCGCTTCCTTTCGATATCGTGGAGATCCCGAACACCTAGATGGATGTAGACGCCGTCCGCTGAAATGGAATCCTTTGCGGCCTGTGTGACCTGCAGGCGCAGACCTCGACCCAGAATGTTGAATGCCTCGCCACTGACGTACTGCTTCGGCTGAGGCCTGTATTGCGCCATCTTATGGAAGTGGTCAAGGGCCTTTTGAATATACGGGGCCTTGCTGGCGACAAAAGCGTCGATTTCCTCGCAGGGGACACCCGGATCTGCCGAAACCCACACGCTGCCATCCTTCCGCACCCGCAGATTGAGGTTTTTGACCGGCTTTCTTTCGAGATTGAATAGGATTTCGTGCCCTTTGGCGGTTAGGACTCGTTGACTGGTGATGTCCATCGCTCAGAACCTCCGCAGGGCAACAGTCTTGACATTGTCGATGATCTTGTCGATGAGATCGAACGAGAGCTTCAGACCATGCTCCTTTTCGTATTTGTAGAACAGATCGTCGATGTCCTGTGAAATGCGGTCGTGGATGGTCTTGTTGTTCGTCCAGTCCACCTGACTGTGGGAGGCGACGATTTTTGTGATCTCCTCGGAAACCTCTGCAACGAAATCGGGTGTAATCCGTTCGTCCTCCACCTCGTCAAAGAGTGCGGTCAGCACACCGAAAAAGGCCTGTGCGTGAACATTATTCTTGATGCGCTCCGGATAGCTGACGGTGCTCCTGCCGGCGTGGTAATCCCCCAGGATGGTACGCATCTTGGCAAGGTATTCGGCTTCGGAGATAACCTTTTCCTTGTAGAGTGCAAGGGCATCCCTGATCCGCTTGGAGAAGCTGTCGTAGTACGCGGGATTCTCGTCGCGCTTCTCGCTGATGCTTCGGGTCATCCGGCTGGCAATCGCATCGGCTTTTGAGCGCAGAGAGCCCAGCTCCTCAAGCTCCTTTTCAAAGTCGTCCTTGTTCAGAATGTCGATGGGGCTTGTGATCTTCTTCAGCCCGGCGACAGACAGGTGCGTGTCGAGCAGATTCTGCATCAGCGGTTCATACTCTGCGTTGTCGATGGCGTCGCAGTACTGGAGCTTGACGCTGCGGCGAACCTTTGAAAAGAAGATGAACGTGTCCTGATACTTCTGCCGTTCCTCCTTGCTCAGCGCGTTGTATGCCTGCTCCGCATTCAGCACCAAATGCAGCGCCCGGCCGAAGGCACAGAGCAGAGTATAGAAATCCTGACGCATCTTGTCATCGGCGAGGAACACCTCGACGGCTTCCGCATCGCTGATGCTGCCCACCGGGGCAAAGAGCTCTACCAGCTGCGTATAGGCGCTGCGGAGATTCCCGATGGCAGACATCACATCGACCACGACGCCCTTCAGATCGCCGCCGTCGAAGTTCTCCAGACCAGCGCCACTGTACATGTCCATGGCGGTGTCGAGCTTTTCAATCAGGCCGCGGTAATCGACTATCAGGCCGTAGTCCTTGCCCTCGTGCAGGCGGTTCGTCCGCGCGATGGCCTGCAAAAGGCCGTGCTCCTTGAGCTCCTTGTCGATGTAGAGCACCTGACACAGCGGCGCGTCGAAGCCGGTGAGCAGCTTGCTGCACACGATCAGAATGTCGATTTCACCATCGCAGAACCTGTTCTTGATGGCCTCCTCGTAGCGGTCGGCATCCCCGTACTGCTGCATCATCTTGTTCCAGAAGGAGACGACCAGATCGTCCGCTCCCTCGTCGGCGTCGTCGACGCCTTCGCGCATGTCGGGCGGCGAGATAACGACGGCGCAGTTCAGGTCGCCGAACTGCTCAAAGCACTGCAGATAGCGGATCGCGTCGCGCTTGTAGTTGGTGGCGAGCATGGCCTTGAAGCCGGTATCCTTGTAGCCCTCAATGAAGTGCTCGCTGATGTCCAGCGCGATGCGCTTGATGCGCGCGTCGGTGGAGGTTAGGCGACGAATGCTGCTCCACTTCCTGCGCAGATCCTCCCGCTGCGCCTCCGTCAGGCGGCGGGTGGTTTGCTTAAACCAGAGGTCGATATTTTCTTCGTCCACCTTTTGCTCGACAAAGCGCCCCTCATAGATCAGGGGGACAATCGCGCCATCCTCCACGCCGTCCCGGATGGTGTACTTGTGAATCAGCCTGCCGAACCGGGCCATGGTGTTCTTTTCGCTTTTCATCAGCGGCGTGCCGGTGAAGCCGATGTAGCAGGCGTTGGGGAATACGCTGCGCATCCGGGTCGCCATGAGGCCGTAGTTGGAGCGGTGGCTCTCGTCCACAAGCACAAAGATGTCGCGGGAGGGGTTTTTGACCTCCTGCCGCTCGACGGTATTGAACTTGTTGATGATACTGGTGATGACGTCCGCCCGGGCGCTGTTCACCAATTCCACCAGATGGCGTCCGCTGGTCGCGCGGGCGGGGGTCAGCCGGGTATGGGCGAAGGTGGCGGCAATCTGCGCGTCCAGCTCCTTGCGATCCGTGACGATGACCACGCGGGGATGGCAGTCCTTCAGCTCCATCAGGATATACTTCGCCAGCATGACCATAGTCAGGCTCTTGCCGCTGCCCTGCGTGTGCCAGATGACGCCGCTCTGGCGGTTGCCGTGCTCGTCGCTTTCGGCGATGGTCTTCATGATTTCCCGGACGGCGAAGAACTGCTGATAGCGGCAGACCTTCTTCACGTTGGCGTCGAAGAGAATGAAATAGCGAATCAGCTCGTACACGCGCTCGGGGCTGAACAGCGAGACGATATTTCTGTCCTGCTCGGTGGGCATGCGATCCGGGATGAGCGCTTTCAGCCGGGTTTGCAGCCATTCGTCATCCTGCTCCTTCCAGACGCTCCAGAACTTTTTGGGCGTGCCGGCTGTCGCGTATTTGACGGCGTTCTTGTTGGTCGCCACGACGAGCTGCGCAAATTTGAAGAGATGCGGGATATACGCCGCCTGCTGGTTGCGGATCATCTGCCCGACGGCCTCTTCCACGGGGATATGCGGGGCCTTGCACTCGATGACGGCAAAGGGAATGCCATTGATGAACAGCACGATGTCCGGGCGGGCGTTGTGCTGCCTGTCCTGGCTGTCCACGGCGAACTCCTCCGTGACGTGGAACACGTTGTTCTGCGGGTTGTCCCAGTCGATATAGCGGAGATTGAAGCTGAGCATTTTGCCGTCGCCGACGGTCTCCGGATAGCTTTTGCCCAGCAGCAGCGCGTCATAAATCTTCTCGCTGGTGCGCACGAGGCCGTCCGTCAGCGGTTCGTCCAGATCCTCCATGGCGTGCTCGATGTTGGCGGCGGAGAACTCGTTTTCCGCGCCCGCATAGGCATAGCGGTTGAGCCTGCGGAGCTGACCGCGCAGGATGTCCCGGAGCAGCACATGATACCGGCTGCCGCGCTGCTTGTCGCAATCCGCCGGGGAGATATAGGTGTAGCCCAGGGCGGTCAATAAGTCGATAGCAGGTTGCTGACTGATATTTTTTTCGAGATAAAGGTCGGAATTCATGGAATACCTCCATCTGAGCTCATCACCGATAGGAAAGCATCTCAGATTCTGCTTGCATCTTCTTGATAATAGCGAAAACGATTGTTTCGATGTCACTGCCCGTACTATAATCCGCAGGAACAACGTAATTCACGCGATTATCCCTAAGAAGGGTTTCCGCTGCACTTTTTCCTTTTTCCGGATCGTAAACAGCGATAGATTGACCGCCATTTGTCTTTACAAGCTTCATACATGGAACGTCGGTCAGACCGTCACCAATGTAAATCATGTTCCTGAACGGTACTCTCCGCTCATTTTCAGGCGTGTATTGATTGAGCTTGTCTGCACTTTGGCTGTCGATGGTTAGAACGCCTTTATTGATTCGGAAAAGGAATTGTGTCTTTGCGGTGTAATTGACAGCATATTTGGGCCACTGAATCGTTCCGGTGTAATCATACATAAATTCACAGGCGTAGATTTTCTTGAAATAATGAGCGATTTTCGTCCCCTCAATGATTTCCTTAATACCCGAAGAAACAATATAATGCTCAATGCGAACACCCATTTTCTCCCCGTATGCATTGATTCGCTCAAACCATGAATCAACTCCGTCAAAGTATTCCACACCTTCACCGAGTTCCTTAAAGGTTTCCCTCGTGATGGTTTCTCTTTTCTCCTTTGCTTTTTCCACCATTTTATACATGTATGCAAGAATATTGTCCATTTCCTGACTATCGGTCAACTGGCGAACCTCTCCCCAAAATGCAGAAGAACTCATGCCGAGGGACGGAATGAATCCATATTCCTGCATGTCTTTCGTACAAAGGGTCTTGTCAAAATCGTACATCAGGGCAACGATCGGCTTTTTCATCGTACTTCTCCTTTCGTTTTCACAATTCCCGTCAGCAGAAGCTGCATCAGGGCTTTTTTCTGTTTTTTCATTTCATCCAGCTTACGCTGATGAAGGGTGATAAGCTTGTCGAGTTGCTTGAAAAAAGCACCAATTTGCTGCTGCTCAGCGTATCGGGGAACCATAATGCTCTTTGCTAACAGCTCATCTTTAGTGATGCCTTTAATCGATGTTCCTTGTACTGCATTCAGCTCTGATTGCAACTTTTTATAGCAAGCATAAACCGCGAAAAAAGGTTCTACATTGAGCTTGCTCAACGATAGGAAATCTTGGCTTGTAGCATAGGAATACGGCATAAATGCGAGCTTTCCAACACCTACACGGGTAATAATTGCTATTGAGTTCTCTGGTATGAGTTGAGCAGCGGAATTGTTTAATCCACCCTGAGTTATCCACTTTCTTGGTTCAACGCCAAGCAGCTTACCATCCACTACATCAGAGGACTGTATCCACGGAATATCTCCGTTCCAATATGCCTCATTTGATGTTGTAGGAGTACCTCCTCCATAGGTCTTTTCAGCCAAGTCCGACAACTTACGCTGTTCCCAATCGTCCGTAAAGCCGGGGAACCTCTTTTCCGGCACCTTCTGGCCCTTCTTCGGGAACATCTTTTCCAGACAGCCCTTTTTGAACCTTTTCAGCTCCTCGATTTTGCGCCCTTGCAATTCGATTGCCTTGTCCTGCGTGGAGAGGATTTCGGCAATCTTTTTGCGTTCCTCTAACGGAGGTAATGCAAGAGAAAACTCTAGGAAATCAGAAAAATGAACGCGCTGCTTTTCAACCAACGAACCTGTTGAGACTTTGTTGTAGTAGGTAATCATCGGGCCATAGGTCAAGAAGCTATCCATGAAAACAAGGTCACTTTCATGGACGGTAGTGAAAATGTCATAATAACCGGATACAGCTACGGGAATATCTCCTTTGTGACGTGCAACTGCTCCAAACCGGATGTTCATAGGGTTATACGCATAGTCGTTGGGACGAACCACCTTGTAGGAATTCTCCTTCTTTACAAGGTGGCTACGCTCATATCGCTCTGTCTTTGCGGTTATTCCATCCTCAATGGTCAGGCTGTATAGAGGATATTGTTTCAAATCATCGGTATATTCACTCGTACTGGTAAAAAGGGTTGAAAAAGGAACCTCATTCCATTTGATAGGCACGATTCCTATCTTACCCTTCTTATACCCCTCCGGCACAATCCCTTGACGGATTTGTTCGATTCGTTTTTTAACTTCGGGTGTCATAACATCACCTGCTTAAACTCGAGAGGTGTCAATTGTATACCCTTGCCTGCTCAATTCTCGAATTAAGCTCAGAGAAACATCATCCACTTTGTTCTGGAAGGGAATGTAGAGGAGACCCTGAATATCAGATGGACGCTCAAAGTCGGGAGCCTCCTTCAAGAGAATAGCGACGCGTTCTCTGCCAAGCTTTGCAAGAAACATGCCCAGTTCCAGAACGACGTTTTGCCGAACTCTGGATTTCAAAGCGGATTCGGTTTTTGCTTTGCCTTCGTCATCCGGTGTCGCTAATACAATTGCATATCCTACATCTTTGGAATACTCTTCAAGCTTTTCGATGATCGTTTGACCGGCAGAAGCTTGTTGGTCGAGGATGATCGGCGTTAAATCCCATCTTCTCAGCAACGCTTCGAGCTGAAGCTTTGCGGTTTCATCGTGACCATATACAACAAAAATCTTCCGATTTGTTGACATTGCTGTACCTTCAATAATGGCCTTGACTTCATCTTGCGCTTTTCCTTGAATTGAGTATTTGCCGGAATTGAAACAGTTTACCATTCCACCGTTGCTCAAGGAAATGCATTTCCCATATTGAATCTCTTTGACGCTTACAATGGATACCGAAGCACATTGCTCAAACTTCATCTTAATCTCTTCAAAAGTCATTTTCATATCCTCCTACAGTTCGATTTTTTTCGCTCATTACACTATTTACGCTTGCATTACCGCAAGTACATATTTACTCTTTCACCCTTTAAGGCGCTTCTTTTGCTCGCTCTCAATCTGCCTGATGCTCTTTTCCGGCGTCGGCAGGTCTTCCGGCATGGTGCCGCCCAGCTCAGCGATGGTCTGTCTGACCTTCCTGCCAACCTCGTAGTGGGTTTGATTAGCCTTTTCCTTGCCTCGAATATTTTCGCGGCGCAGCTTTTCGTCTGTCTGCGTAGCGCGGAACAGGTTAGCAGCCAGCTCGGTGCTGCCCATGTGGTCGAGGATTTTCTCGTTCTTCTTCAGGCCCTTGCGCTCGTGGATTTCCTTGACGCCAAGCCCTCCGTACAGCCCCTGATATCCTTTGTTCTGGAAAATGGCGAAATCCCGATCCGCCTCGACGCCGGCCACCTGCGCGGATTCAATCTCATTGCTCATAGCCCCAGCTCCTTCATATACTTCGCCATCTGCGCCTGCACCTGCGAAAGCTCCGCCTCAATGCTGGCGATATTTCGCTTCACCTCGTCGATGTCCACCAGCTCCTCCTCCTCAAAGGTGTCCACATACCGGGGTATGTTCAGGTTGTAGTCGTTCTCACGGATCTCAGCGCGGGAGGCGCGGTAGCTGTACTTGTCCACCTTGGCCTCGCGCGCCTCGTAGGTGCTGACGATGCGGGCAATATCGCTGTCCCGCAGGAGATTCTGGTTCTTGCCCTTTTCGTAATTGCCCTCGCCGGAGGCGTCGATGAACAAGACGTCGTCGCGGGTGCGGCCCTTTTTGAACACCAGAATGCAGGCGGGGATACCCGTGCCGTAGAACAGGTTCGCGGGCAGGCCGATGACCGCGTCCAGCAGGTTCATTTCAATCAGCTGCTTGCGAATCTTGCCCTCGCTGGCACCGCGAAAGAGCACGCCGTGGGGCAGAACGACGGCCATGCGCCCGTTCTCCGCATCCAGACTGTTAAGCATGTGGAGCACGAAGGCATAGTCGCCCTTGGAGGAAGGCGGAACGCCCCAGTCAAACCGATGATGCTCGTCCAGAGAGGCGGTCATTTTCTCCGGCTTCTTTCCTTTTTCATCCGGACCGGCCTTCGAGAGGAAGCCGCTGTCCCATTTGTCCAGGCTGAACGGAGGGTTGGCGACCACCACCTGGAACTTCATGAGCTTGTCGTCCTCGAGGTTCTGCGGATTGGAGAGCGTGTCGCCCTGCCAAATGCGGGCGTCATCCACGCCGTGGAGGAACATGTTCATCGTGCAGAGCGCCCAGGTCTGGGCGTTCAGCTCCTGACCATAGACGGCAACCTTGCCGCTGGGCACCTTTTTGTAAGCTTTGAGCAGCAGGCCGCCGCTTCCGCAGGTGGGGTCGTAGATGCGGTCGTTTTCCTGCGGCTTGACGAGCGAGGCCACCAGCTCGGAAACCTGACTCGGCGTGAAGAACTCACCGCCTTTTTTGCCTGCGTCGGAGGCAAAGTTGGCGATCATGTACTCATAAGCGTCGCCGATGATGTCTGCGGAGCCGAGCTGACCGGGACGAAGATCGAGGTCGTGGAAGTCTTCCAGCAGATTGCGGAGTGTCGCGTTCTTTTCCTTGACGTCGCCGAAGTCAACCTGGGAGTTGAAGTCGATGGCGCGAAACACGTTGCGCAGCTTTCCGCTGTTATGATCCTCGATGTGGGAAAGGGCGACGTTGATCTTCTGGCCGATCTCTGTATCCGTGCGGTTTTCGTACAGATAATCGAAGGTGGATTCCCTGTCGAGGGAGAACCGCTCCCGGCTCATGGCGCGCTCGACGCGCCGTTCGTCACCGTCGTACTGCTCCATGTACAGGGCGCGTCTTTCGAGGGTGACGTCGCTCAGGTATTTCACGAACAGCATGGAAAGGATGTAGTCCTTGTAGCGGGAACTGTCGATTTTTCCCCGGAAGCTGTCGCAGGCCTTCCAGAGAACGCGTTCGATATCGTTGCGGGTCGTCATGGTGCATACCTCATTTCATGGTCGAATGTACATTGCGGATCAGCAGATCGTAGTAGCGCTCCTTCTCTGCCGACAACTGGCGAAGCAGCGCCGTCTCCTTTTTCGCCAGCAGATATAGTTCGGCGATTTTCTGCTGCTGGAGGATGGACAGCGGGGGAATTTCAAATTCGGAAAAGAATCTGGCGTTGATGGCGCCCAGCATGTTGCTGCTGGTGTTTTCATAAATGGCTTTCCTGATCTTCGGCGTGTTGATCAGCCAGACCAGATATCCGGGCAGGAGCCTGCTTCGATCAACACGGATGATGACGAAGTTTGATGAAACGACCATGCCGGCGGATGCTTCGTCGATGAGAACAGCGGTGTACGGCGAGGTCAGGCGGATGATGACGTCGCCGATCTGTGTCAGGTACTCCGGTGATAACTGCTCCGCAGCGTCAAAACCATCCAGCTGTTCCATGTCGATGTATCCGTTTGGGTGGATGGCGCGAAAGTTCAGTAGGGGATACCGCATCTTGACGGGGGCGCCTTTGCACGCCTGTTTTCTGGATAAAACCAGCCCGCTTCGGACGGTTGCCAGTTCGCCTAACTTCATGGGTTCACCTCTATTTGTCATGGACGATAAATAACAGGTATGGACCTTTAAAATCCTTTTCGCTGATGGCAGTATAACATGAAATCTCCATTTTGTCAACAAGAAATTTGTCACGATGAAAAAATGACATAGAACGACGTCCTATCAATCCATCGGATTCGTTTCTGGCTCAGATTTACATCGGTTCAATTTATTAAACCGGATCGAGCGGGTAGTATTCCCCGACCGATCCGGTTTGAAATCTTTACGCAATCATCCCAAAGAACCTCAGCGCATCTTCAATCGCCTTTTCCTTATCTGTCGGGCAGATCAGCATCTTTGCGCTCTCGGACTTTGCTTTGTTGTAGCATTCGCGCTCGATAATCCCATGCTTTCTTTTCACCTGCGCGATGTACAGCGGCGTGACGTTCAGGCCGGTCTGTTCCTTCACGCGCGCCTGAATCTCGCCATAGGTCGCCTTGCTTTCGGCCTTGGTGACGGCGAGCTCGTCTGCGTCGATGCCGACCTTGACGATATCATCCGGATTTTGTTGGACCAATGACATAACAGTTTCCACCCCGCTCGTCCAGCAGAACATATCGACGCTCTGCACCTTCTGCACCTTGTACCCCTTCTCCACAAACAGCGCCGCGTCGCGTGCCTGCGTGGCGACGTTGCAGCTCACATACACCACGCGCTTCGGGGCGGCTTGCGCAATCGCGTCAATCACGGCGGGTTCAACGCCCTTGCGCGGCGGGTCAATCACAATCACGTCCGGGCGCAAGCCCTCCGCCACCAGCTTCGGCAGTAGCGCTTCCGCCGCGCCGCAGCGGAAATTCACGTTCCCGATGCCGTTGCGGACGGCGTTCTCCTTCGCGTTTTCAATCGCCTGCGGAACAATCTCGATGCCCAGCGCCTCGCGGCAATGGCGCGCCATCATCAGCGTAATCGTGCCCGCGCCGCAATACACGTCGCATAGGCGCTCGTCGCCCGTCAGCTCGGCAAAATCCAGCGCCGTCTGGTACAGCACTTCCGTCTGCGCCGGATTGACCTGAAAAAACGCCGCCGGGCTGATTTCAAAGCGCAATCCGCACAGTTCGTCCGTCAGCGTGTCACAGCCGTAGAGGGTGCGGAAGCGCCGACCCATGATGACATTCGTGCGCTCGCGGTTTTCATTCAGAATGACGCTGACCGCGCCCGCCGCCTTCAGGGATGCAACCAGCTCCCCCTCGTGCGGAATCTCGCCGCCGTTGATGACCAGCACCGCCATTGCTTCGCCTTTTCGGTTGATGCGGACGACGATGTGCCGCACCAGCCCCGTATGCGTCTTCTCAACGTACGGTTCGACGTGAAAACGCTTCATCCACCCCAGTACGCGGCGGCAGATTTCGTCCGCCGGCGGCATGGCGTTCGGGCATTGCGCAATCGGGATAATATCGTGGCTGCGCGGCGCGAAAAAGCCTGCCACGGGTTCTTCCACTGTTCCGCCAACGGGCAGCGCCGTCTTATTGCGGTAGTGCGATGGATCTGCCATCCCCAGCACCGGCGGCACGTCGATGTCGATATGCCCGATGCGGCGGAAGCAGTCCTGTACCTGCTGTCGTTTCGCTTCCAGCGTCGTTTCGTAGGTCATATGGCGTCCCATGCAGCCGCCGCAGCGGGGGTATGCCGCGCAATCCGGCGTTTTCCGGGCGGGTGACGCCGTCAGCGGCTTTCCCTCCATACGCCCGAACGCGAATCGGGACTGCACCTTGACGATGCGCACCCTCGCCGTCTCGCCGGGCAGCATCCCCGGCACAAAAACGGCCATGCCGTCGGCGCGGCACACGCCTTCCAAGTCCGCCCCAAGGCCATCCGCCGTCAAGGTCAGCAAATCGTTCTTCTTCATCCGCTTCGTCCCCTTCCTGTGTTGGCTTCCATTATAACAGGGTCGCCTGATTTTGACAAGGCACGCAGGGGATTTCGCCTCTTCGGAGGCGACGAGGGAGCAATGAAAACAGACGAAGTCTGCGGTCGTCCCCCTCCACCCTTTCGTAATGCACGCAATGTAAGAAAATTTTTCTGAACCCCTTGCAATCGCGCGAATTGTGATGTATAATCAATAACTGGCACATCCTTGCGCTGCACAGGATGCAGCGCCAAAAGTCCAAGAGGAGGTGAAAATGATGAATAGGTATGAACTGACCTACATCATCGATACTGCACTGGAGGAAACCGCTCGCAAGGAACTGATTGAGAAGGTTTCTGCCCTGATTGCTGCTAACGGTGGTGAAGTGGAGAAGGTTGATGAGGAACCGTGGGGCAAGGGCGCAAAGCGTCTGGCCTACCCCATCAACTACAAGACCGAAGGCTGGTACGTGCTGGTGACCTTCAAGGCGCCCGCTGACCTGCCCCGTGAGCTTGAACGCAATCTGGAGATTTACGACGACGTGCTCCGCTATCTGGTTGTGAAGCTGGAAGTCAAGCGCAGCAACGTGAAGCCCCGCGCGCCCAAGGCTGCTCCCGCTGTGGAAGCGCCCGTGGAAGCCGCTGAAACCGTCGAAGCTCCCGCTGATGCCGAGTAATCGGATTTCAGCAATGACCTGTTAAAGAGGATAAGCAGATGAACAAGCTGACGATCATTGGTAACTTGGCTCGTGATCCTGAACTTCGTACTGTGCGCGACGGCATCAGCGTCTGCGATTTCACGGTTGCAGTGAATCGCCGCGGCAGCCGTCAGAACACCGCAAACGGTCAGTCGGACGCGGATTTCTTTCGTGTAACGGCATGGCGTCAGTTGGGTGAACTGTGCGCGAAGTATCTGGCAAAGGGACGCAAGGTCTGCGTTGTCGGACCTGTGTCCGCGCGTACCTATACTGCCAATGACGGCACGACCCGCGTATCCTTGGAGGTCACGGCAGACGAAGTCGAATTCCTGTCCAGCCGCATGGATGACGGCGCTCCGGCATACAACAATGCCGCACCGTCCGCAGCCGCTGCTCCCGCGCCTACCGCGCAGAACAATGGATTCACGGCGGTCGAAACCGACGAACTGCCTTTCTAATCGGCTGAAAAAGTGCCGAATTGCGATTTCAAGTGAATGAAAAGGAGGTCACACTCATGTCTGAAGAACGCTCTGAGCGTCGTCCGCGTCCGCGCGGAGGTCGTCGTCCCCGTCGGAAGGTCTGCTCCTTCTGCGTGGATAAGATTGAATACATTGATTACAAGGACATCAACCGCCTGCGCCGTTTCGTCAATGAGCGCGGCAAGATTCTGCCCCGCCGCATGAGCGGCAACTGCGCGAAGCATCAGCGTCAGTTGTCCGAGGCTATCAAGCGCGCCCGTGCCATCGCGCTTCTGCCCTACACGGTGGACTAATCGTGTCTTCAAGCCCCTGCATGTGCAAGCATGTGGGGGTTTTCCAATTGTCCGAATAGGAGGATATTTCTCATGGAGCTGCTTTCTGCCAGCCGCGGCTTTCTCAAATGCAATTTCCACTGCCACACCACTTGCAGCGACGGTCGCCTGTCCCCCAAGGACGTCATGGCTGCCTATCGCGCGCTGGATTATGACGTTCTTGCCATCACCGACCATCGCGAGGTGACACGCCCCGCCGCCGATGAAATTCCCGCCGGGCTGATGCTCATTCCCGGCACCGAGTTGGATTTCCTCCTGCCGACACAGGCGGTGCATCTGCTGGGTCTGGGCGTTTCGCCGGATATTGCTGATTGCTGGAATCCAAACGGCACACCGCAGCAGGCGATTGACAGCATCCGCGCGTGTGGCGGACGCGCTGTGCTGGCGCATCCCGCCTGGTCGCTGAACACGACGGAATTGATGTGCTCCTTCCGCGGGCTGAGCGGCGTGGAAATCTTCAACAGCGTCTCCTCCGTGCCCACAAACGCCTTGCGCGGGGATTCCGCCGCCATGCTTGATCCTGTTTTCGCCAATGGACAGCTGCTCAACTGCTTTGCCAACGACGATTCGCACCGCTACGAGGGCGAATGCGGCATGAGCGCCACAATGCTCAACACCAATGACCGCAGTGTCGCAGGCATTCTGCGCGCCATTGACGAGGGACGGTTCTACGCCACGCAAGGGCCGGAAATTCGCGAACTTTCGCTGACGGATGGCGTGGTGCATATTGCGTGCTCGCCGGCAAAGTATATTATTTTTTACAGCAACGAGGTGTGGATTCCGAATCGCACACGGGCGCTGGAAGGGCAGACCAGTGCGGATTATGTGGTTTCACCGCGCGAATCATTTGTACGGGTGCAGGTTGTGGCGGAGGATGGGAAATCCGCATGGACATCGCCAATTAAATTGGGATAAGGTTGGGCGCGTCCGCAGATGCTCCCCTAACTTGCTCTACCAACTACTCGCACATTGTCGTGCCAAATGGGTGCGACTGACCAGCATCGGGAGAAGATTTTCTCTTGGTGCTGGTCTTTTTGATTGCAGAGGAAATCACCTGCAAATCTTCCCCCGTTCTATTTTCCTCATCCACCGCATACACTGTATCATCACCCGAAGGGGAAAGGAGAAAAATCGCATGTTGATTGATACCATTGCCCTCGTGCTGACCATCATCGGCGCGATTAACTGGCTGCTGGTCGGCGTGTTCCAGTTCGACATCGTGGCGTGGCTGTTCGGCGGGCAGGGCGCGATTCTCAGCCGCATCCTATACACCATCATCGGCGCGGCCGGCGTCTGGTGCATCACGCTGCTGTTCAAGAACAATAGAAGTACTTGACCCCGGCGGCAAAAGGCCCTACAATAGGAGGTGATGAATTTTCTCCCGAAAGGATGAAGTGCCATGAGCAATGACCTGTTTGCGGGCATCGGCGTTGTGCCGGGGACGTTCCTGCTGCCGCGCCCGGATGCGAATTGGACGGCGTGGGCGTGCGTCGCGTGCGACCAGTACACGTCCGAGCCGGAGTACTGGCAACGGGTAGACACGCTGGTCGGGCATCAGCCGTCCACCTTGCGCCTGATACTCCCTGAATGCGACCTGCCCGCGCCACCAGAGCGCATCGACGCGATTCACGCTGCCATGCGCGACGCACTGAACGTCCTGCACCCCGGTGTGACGGACGGCTTCGTGCTGCTGGAGCGCACCACGTCCACCGGCAAGCGGCTTGGGCTTGTCTGCTGCGTCGATTTGGAGCGGTACCGCTACGACGGCGCAAAGACCCTCATTCGCCCGACCGAGGAAACCGTTGCGTCGCGCCTTCCCGCGCGTCTTGCCGTCCGAAACGGCGCACCGCTGGAGTCCAGCCACGTCATGCTCCTGCTGGATGACCCGCAGCGCACCGTCATCGAGCCGCTCTACGCCCGCCGCGACCAGCTTTCCCCGCTTTACGACTTCGACCTCATGCAGCAGAGCGGCCATGCACGCGGCTGGGCGGTCACGTCCGACACGGACAAAGCCGCCATCGCCGCCGCCCTAAATCGCCTGAAGGATGCTCTCGGCGCAGACCCGCTTCTCTTCGCCGTCGGCGACGGCAACCACTCCCTCGCCACCGCGAAAAAATACTACGAGCAGCTCAAAGCGACCCTTCCCGCCAAGGAAGCCGCCGTTCATCCTGCTCGTTACGCGATGGTTGAGCTGGTCAACATCCACGACGATGCGCTGATTTTTGAGCCTGTTCACCGGGTGCTGACGAACGTCCATCCGGCGGATGTTTTGGCGGACTGGTCAGCCTACTGCGCCGCACACGGGATGGCGCTGTCTTTCGTTCCGCCGGATGTGGATGCGCAGGAACTTCGCGTCGTTTCCGCGTCGGGCGAACAGACGGCGTTCATTGCCCACCCGGACGGTGCGCTTCCCGTCGCGACGCTCCAGCGCTATCTGGATGACTTTCTGCGCCGCCACCCCGAAGCCGCGATTGACTACATTCACGGCGACGAGGTACTTCGCCGCCTGAGCCGCGCGGACGGCGCGATGGGCTTCCTGCTGCCTGCGTTGAACAAGGCGGATTTCTTCCCGGCGATTGAGCAGCTTGGCATCCTCCCGCGCAAGACCTTCTCGATGGGCCACGCGCACGACAAGCGCTTCTACATCGAGTGTCGAAAGATTCTTTGATTTGCAAAAAAGTTATCCACAATCCCTGCACACCATGAGGACAACCAAAAGCCCCTCGACGGATTTTGCTTCGTCAAGGGGCTTCGTTTATGTTTTGGGGAACGTTGCACGCCCAGCTTTCTCCTTTGGGAACGTTGGCTGAGCGCAGCGAAATTGGATGAGATGGATGCTGCAACGGGGAAACCCAGTAACATGGTTATGCACTGCGAAGCGCGAAAATCCCCTGCTTCCGCATGTTTATCCCTGTTGACCTTAGGCTTACCCTTCCCCCAATTTTTCCTTCAATTCCGCGAGGTGCCCTGCTTCCTCCCGCACAATCTCCAAAAACGCTGCCCGCGCCTCTCCCTCACACTTCTCCGCAAATTTCGTATATGTCTCCACCGCATTCGCTTCGCTCTCCATCGCATACCGATATAGTCCCGTCAGCGTCGTCAGCGCATCCTCCCGCGCCATTTCCGTTACGCCGCCGCGGAACAGCACATCCGCCGCCATTGCCTGCAAAAGCACCTGCTGTTCCGCCGAATTGACGGTCTTGTCCCACATTTCGGTAAAGCGCTTCAAGTGCCGCCGTTCGTCGCTCAGAATGTCCTCAATGCCCTTGCGAACTTCCTCGTCCTTCGCCAGCAGCAGCGCACGCTCGTAAGTCCGGATGGCGCGGCGCTCCATTTCCATCGCGACGGTCAGCGCCTGTCCCTGATGCTCAATAATCACTTTTGCACACCCCTTCCACAGGAAATTCCCATGTATTCCACAGCTGTTCACCGTTTTTCCACAGACTTATCCACAGTTTCCACATTTCTGGGAAGGCTAACAGCCTGTTAATCCACAATATCCACAGTGTTATCCACATGCCCCGTTGATAGTTTTTTTCTGCGGAAAAGTCCGCAAAGCCAGTAAAATCAACGGTTTGCTCGTTTATACTATTTTCGGATGAAAATGCGCCAAGATGCGCCGCGAATTTTTCATTCTGGCTAACGTGAATGAAACGCAGCGTAGCAGCGCTACGCTAAGTGGAATGAGCGGACGCCAGAAGGGAAAAGGCGCAAGCAGATGGCGCAGGTGAATCTGGAAATAGTATTATACTATTTTCGGATGAAAATGCGCCAAGATGCGCAGGTAAATCCGAGAATCGTATTACCAAAATCAAATTGGGATTCCCCTGCCTGTGGGCAAAGGAATCCCGTCTGTGCTTATTTGGCTTGGAAAACGGTATTGAGCTTTGCGACCAGCTCATCAACGTCGTTGCCATGCACCATCGCGGCTTCTTCGAGCGTTTCCGCCGTCGAATGCGGGCAGAACAGGCAGTGCATCCCCATATCGGTGAAAATCTTCACCACCGCGTCCATCGCCGCGTCCGAGCAGGAGCGCAGCACTTCGCCAACGGTCATATCCTTGTTAATCATGCGTGGAACTTCCTTTCCCGGCGCACGATTGGGCGCGCCGCTCTTCTATGATACCCCGGAAAGGCGCATCTGTCAACCCTTTCGACAGGAAAATCACTCCATATCCACCGGCAGGTCAGAATCATTAAACGGATTCTCGCCGTCGTATGCTTCCAGCTGCACCTTCTTGTTCCGGGCGACTGGCGCGCTGGTGACGGATTGCATGTGAACAGTCATGTTCTCCTGCTCATCAAATTCAAGCAGAATCATGTCGCCGGGTGTCGTCATGGCGATAATCTCCGTCTGCGGCGAACGGCTTCTCCGCGCGTATTCGCGGATGACCTCCGCCCGCTCCCAGAAATGCATAGGAATCATCAGCCGCGGCTTAACGACCATCGCGAAATAGTTCGGCCCCGCGTCGAACATCATGCCCAGCCGCGGATCTACCGGGAAGAACGCCACATCGACCTTTTCCCCGCGCATCGTCTCCATCACCTGCTGAAAATCGCGTTCCGCCTCTTCA
>OCQA01001351.1_pt1 | contig 17714 bp, 9 predicted proteins | sample 1538571 | NCBI WGS metagenome assembly OCQA01 (sample SAMN04571708, study PRJEB22368) | human gut metagenome | biome: human gut; material: stool | host: Homo sapiens | place: Luxembourg | collected 2012-09-28 | reverse complement strand
GTGCTGGGTAGCGGCAAGTTCTTCAATAAGTCCTTGAATCTGCTTGCGGTTGTTTTCTGCAAGGATAGTGAAAGAACCGTACTGTGAGTATTCAGCAGGAATCGGATTGTTCTTCATCCAACCGCCACATGCGTATTGGTAAAAGTCAGTTCCGGGTAGAGCCGTTGTGTCAAGATTGGCGAGCTGGATGCCTGCTGTAAGTTCAGCCTGCTGCTTGCCGGTGTTGCAGGAAGCCGTCATCAGACAGAATGCTGCAATGGGTAACAAATGATTTGCTTTCATAAACATATAAAATATAATAGTTAGTGATTCTCCAACTCTACAGTAGCCGCGTCCCACTCTTCCATCACGCGGTCAAGCTGCTCTTTCAGTTTTTGGTGCTGCTCATAAAGCGACATGTCCGAAGCACCTTCCGGTGTGGCCATCCTGGCCTCAAGAATGGCAATGGCAGCCTCCGTCTGCTCTATCTCCGCTTCACAATCGGCAACGCGACGTTCCAGTTTCTTGAGCTTCTTATTAAGCTCCTTCTGCTCCTCATAAGAGAGTTTGGCTGCCGAGGGTTGAACCGGTTCTGCACCAGCATTTCCTGATGCCGCCTTACCGGCAGTGGGCGAAGCGGAAAGTGAAGGGGATTTCTGTAACTCATTCAGGCTCTCTATCTGCTTCTTTTGCAGGAAATCATAAATTCCTCCCAGATGTTCCTTCACCAGTCCGCCACCAAACTCGTACACTTTAGTCGCAAGTCCGTCCAGAAAATCACGGTCATGGCTGACTATTATCACCGTTCCGTCAAAATCGCGGATAGCCTCCTTCAACACATCTTTGGAACGCATGTCAAGATGATTCGTAGGTTCGTCGAGAATCAGGAAATTCACCGGCTCCAACAGCAGTTTTATCATGGCAAGCCGGGTACGCTCTCCACCGCTGAGCACCTTCACCTTTTTATCCGAAGCCTCACCGCCGAACATGAAAGCACCCAGAATATCACGAATTTTGAGGCGGATATCCCCTACGGCCACGTGGTCAATCGTATCGAATACAGTTAGGTTCTCATCCAAAAGTTGTGCCTGGTTCTGGGCAAAATATCCAATCTGCACATTATGTCCCAGTGTAAGTTTTCCGGTATAATCCGTAATCTCACCCATAATACACTTTACAAGCGTAGACTTTCCTTCGCCGTTCTTACCGACAAAAGCAACCTTCTCTCCTCGGTTGATGGTCAAATTCACATCATGGAAAACAATGTGCTCACCGTAGGATTTCTCCATATCCTCGCAGATGACGGGATAATTACCGCTACGGCTGCTGCAAACAAACTTCAGGCGCAAAGAGGAGTTGTCTTCCTCATCCACCTCGATACGTTCTATCTTTTCAAGTTGCTTGATGCGACTTTGCACCTGCACAGCCTTGGTAGCTTTGTACCGGAAACGCTCGATAAAGTCTTCCGTATCTTGTATCTGCTTCTGCTGATTCTCGTAAGCACGCAGTTGCTGCTCCCGGCGCTCCTTGCGAAGCACCACGAACTCATCGTATTTCACTTTATAGTCGTAAATGCGTCCACAAGTTATTTCGATGGTACGCGTAGTGACATTGTTCAAAAAGGCGCGGTCGTGGCTGACAAGCACCACCGCATTGGCACGGGTGGAAAGGAAGTTCTCCAACCACTGGATACTCTCGATGTCAAGGTGGTTGGTAGGCTCGTCGAGCAGCAACACATCCGGACGGCGAAGCAACAGCTTGGCAAGCTCTATACGCATACGCCAACCACCGGAAAACTCGCTTGTAGAGCGGTCAAAGTCCTCGCGGCTGAAGCCCAGCCCTTGGAGCGTGCGCTCTATTTCGGCACGGTAGTTGGTGCCGCCCATCATCAGAAAACGTTCGTTTTCGTGAGTGAAGCGGTCAATCAGTTTCTGGTAATCCTCGCTGTCGTAATCGGTACGTTCGGCAAGTTGCCGATTCATGCGTTCGATGCCCGCCTGCATCTCAAAAATATGCTCGAAGGCAAGTTCAGCCTCCTGCATTACGGTGCGCTTGTCACTGAGTATCATCACTTGGGGCAAATACCCGATAGTACATTCACGGGGAACGGCAACAACGCCGGCAGTGGGCTGCTGAATGCCAGCCAATATCTTGAGCATGGTGGACTTACCGGCACCATTCTTGCCGACAAGAGCTATACGGTCTTTCTTATTGATAACATAAGAGACGTCTTCGAACAGAGGAGTGGCATTAAATTCTACCTTCAGTCCTTCTACAGATATCATAGTGTCAATGAATTTATCGTTCAAGACTGCAAAGGTAGCGATTTTCAACGTTATACAATATCATACGCTCACATAATTACATCAAATATCCAAGAAAGAGAACACTACTCCCGCATTTCCTGCGGAAGGACAATTGCAAAGCGGCTCCCCTTGCCAAGAGTTGAGGCCACTTCTATTTTTCCATGAAACCTTTCAACGATAGTCCTGCAAATGGCCAATCCCAATCCCGTGCCCTGCACAAAAGCATCTCCCTTATAGAAACGTTCAAAAATGTGCGCCAGAACTTCTTCCGACATGCCGGTTCCCGTATCTTCCACAAAGACTTCCAATGTAGCAAAGTCCTTCAGCCTATACCCTATGGTTATGCGTCCTTCAGCAGTGAACTTCACCGCATTATTGATAAGATTGTTGACAACTTGCCCCAAACGCGTAGGATCTGTATAGATAACTGCCGCCCGGTCCGGAAGGTCTAGCAGTAGCTCCACTCCTTTCCGAAGATTCATCTTCTGCGCACTGTAAATGCTTTCCAATATGCCATTTAAAGAAACCTTCTCAAAATGGAATTCCATCGTGTTCGATTCTATCTTGGACAAATCCAGAATATCTGAAATCAACACCATTAACAACTGGCTGTTCTTTTCAATCAAAGACGTAAATTCCATAATCTCCTGCCGCGACAAGTCGGCATCCCCACAAGCCAGTAGTGTAGAGAAGCCCACAATGGCATTTAGTGGCGTACGTATCTCGTGGCTCATATTAGCAAGAAATACGCTCTTCAACTCATCGCTACGTTGCGCTTTCTGCAAAGCCTCGTTCAATTTATTCTCCGTATCCTTGTATTTCTGCGTACTCATGCAAATACCGATGATACGGAACGGCAAATCCGTCAATTGCCCCACATAGGTAGATTGCGCCTCAAACCACTCCCACTTGCCGTCTCCCCTCCGTAGACGGTATTCCACTGGGCGTTCGTACAAATTACCACGCAACTGTAAAGCCAAAGCATCAAACACTCCCTTCCGGTCGTCCGGATGAATCAGAAATGCGAATTCCTCAGGCGTCAGCGTATAGTCACGCGTAGGAATCCCCAAATATTCAAAATAACGCGGTTCTATAATCATCAGATTATGTTCCATGTCGAAAGACCATTGAAATATCTGGGTGCGGCTCAGCGCAATATTCAGCAAATGCTTCTGTGTCCGTTCTTCCAACACATTCCTGAAATAGAGTACAATCCTCACCAATTGTCCATCTTCATGAATTCCCACCATAGCACCTTGTATCAGAAAACTGATACCACTCTTCAATTCACGTATAAAGCAATTGATATCTAAGGGAATAATCCGCACATCCCTCTCCCGAAGTTGCAGCAAAAGGTCTTCTAACACATTCTTTTTATCACATACCACTTCCAATAAGTCAGTGATACGCCGCCCTATCACATACTCATTCAAATGGAGTTCATTCATCACCTGCTGATTCAGACGCCAGATACAATCTTCCAAATCAATCATAATAATGCTGACGGGCCATGAGTTGAACAACTGCTCGGAGATGGCATTTATTATACGTACTTCTTGAGGAACATTCGGATTCATCAGAATTGTTTTATCATACAAGGAGCAAAGTTCGGGCTAAAATGCTTATGCCACAAACAAACCCTTATAAATCAATATTCCGTTTTAGCATGTATATATTCTATTATTCACAACTTTACCTTATTTAACAGAGACAAATTGAGCGTAATATTGATTTTAACTGTTATCTCTGTCATTTATACATTATTATCCCCCATTTTTGTGTCTTAAAATCTCCAACATGAATATATCCGAATTCAATATAAATGCCGAGTTCATTGCCTGCAATCATATCACAACCAATGAACTGAATCCGCTAGTGGAAAAGCCATACCACACCAAGGCCAGTATCTTCGCTCTATGCACCAAAGGAGTTCTGAAAACCATCATAAACCATACTCAATTCAGGGTTGAAGCTAACACCCTCCTAGTTATTCCTCCCGAGACCTTCGTACAATTGCTACACACGTCAGACGATGCTGAAATATATGTCGTCATATTTTCCCAACAACTTATCCAGAGTTCAGGGGCCGGCAAGGTCATGATGGATAAGTTTCACATTATAGGCAAACACTATATTTTTCCTCTATCGAAAACGGACTTCCAGCTTTATGCCGAGTTCATGACCTATTTGTCACACCTCTACCAAAGAACAGAAAGCCCCTCAAGTCTAGTTTCATTGCAAACTCTACTGGCATATCTGTTACAAGGTATATCCGAACTCTGTCCGGAACGCCCTAGAATAAAAGAGACTCCGGGCAGCAGGCATTTCAACCAATACCGCATTTTTATCCGATTGGTACACACAGACTATGTCCGGGAGCATCAAGTGTCCTATTATGCATTGAAAATGAATATGAGACCGGCAGCTCTTTGCCGCCTTGTCAAAAAGGAATCAGGACATACAGCCATGGAAATCATCAACAATACTATCATCATGGATGCCAAAGCACAACTTTGTACCGCCAACACTCCGATAAAGGATATAGCCGTGAGTCTAGGTTTTAATAATGCGGCCTTCTTCAACAAATTCTTTAAACGTCATACGGGAATACCTCCTCAGAAGTTCCGCACATCCTCAAAACAATAAAATCCACTCAAAACACAAAATGCGGATATTCTGCCATGAGAATACCCGCATTCCTCAATAAGAGAAGTCTGCCATCAATCTACCTTCTTAGCAATAAAAAACACATAACCGTAGAATTCCTTATATTTGCCGTATAGTTCATCCTCAATCATTTGGAGTGAGCTGAACTCTTCGGCAATTTTATTACCGGCATATTTCTTACGGAAAATCTCCTGGGCCGCAACCTTTGAAGCAAAGTAATGCTCTGTCCAGCAATTCTCCGGCAGAATGAATGTAGCAACGGGGAGATAACCCGCCTTGTACAACTTGGTCACCTGATTGGGAAGTGTATCCATTTCAGAGTAAGCGTCCATCCAGAAGTCATTGATTTCCGCAGGGCGTTCGTCCGTAAACCATGAACTCTCGGAGACGGCAATATACCCTCCCGGTTTCAGATACTTACGCCACTCCTTCAAGCCACGTTCAAAGCCAATGTTATAGATAGCACCTTCACACCAAATCATATCCAGCTCCTCCTCACCGAAAGGAAGGGCATCCATTGAACCGACAATTCCTTTTACTCTGTCCTGCAAGCCTAACTGCCTTGCATTACGGTTGAAGATATCAATAAAGCCGGGAAAAAGGTCAATTCCTGTAATCCGCCCCGGCACATGGCCAGCTACTACCATTGTCTGGCCACCCGTTCCACAGCCGATATCGGCAATAAAGGATTCATCGGTAAGACCGTCTACAAAGCTCAATGCCTTCAACGTCGCTTCAGGACTGCCAGGGCCTTGCCGTTCCATATTGGAGAAAAAGTCACAGATTAAATTAAATTCGAAATCGTGGATAGTTTTATTTTCGTTACTCATTTTCTTACTATATTTTGCATATACGGAAAGTATCACAATACCTTCAGCATAATATGCGGATTAAACTTGAATTATAACAATAAAAAAACACTCTCGAAAGAAGTTATCCGAGAGTAAACGAAGGGGGGACAATCTGTGCAGGGAACACAGATTGTTTACAAAACCAAATCCGATTTAAATGTCTTTGTCATACTGCAAAGATACGCAATATTTTATTTAATCAAAGATTTTACGGTTAATAAAGATTTTCCCTTGCACCGGGCGCATGCTGAAGAACCGCACCTACCACCTGGCAAGTATCCAGTTCCTTACAGTCGCCACAAGTATTGAAACCTTTTTCGTACACACATTTGCGGATAGCACAATAATCGCTGCAATAGGCAAACTTCACCCCGTCTGCACGGCACCCCATACAATGGATGGTTTCCGGCGTAATTTCCGGCGTATTGTTCAGCACACTCCACTCTTTGGCAGTTTTCTCTCTCAGCTCATCGTCATTATTGACAGTGGCTATACGGGCGGCGCAATTTTCGCAATCCAACCCGCAACATGCAATTAATTGTTTCATCACTTGGTTATAACGATTTATGTTTGAGGATATAATGCCCTTTTTCCCGCACATCGATTCAGTAAGCCCAAAACTCACCCCATACCTTGGAACAGACACTCATTTACCGACAGTCCTCAGCGCTTTCTTAACGATATACTTGGTCTCTTTCGTTTCACTTTCCCAACGCCTGCAAAGCTTCCTTACAAATCCGGATTGCGTCTTACTTGCATCATTTAACCAATTCCCTACGCTGTTCCGGACATACTTGGAGTAATCTGATTTCAAAGGTTCCAATATCGGTGAGCCCAATGCAGGGTTCTGTTCCAACATTTCAGTATGCTTGCACCAGACACCTCGTGAACAGAAAACAGAAGAACAAATATAGCTCTGGCAAACGCCTTCCCCATATTTGTCCTTTTGTTCTTTTACCCAAATAAATTAATGCGAATCAAGTTATCCTTCCGTCTTACTTTAGAACAGCTTCGCAGGATACTCACCCGCATCCACCAAAGCCTGAATCTTGTCGACTACACTCTGACGGTCTTCGGGATAAGTCACACCGAACCACTTGCTGGTTGTATCGAGCACTTCGCAGGTAGCAGTGCCATTGTTAATCAGCTTATCCACCATCAGCGGGATGAAGAATTCGCTTTTCAGATTCTCCATATTCTTCGGGTCGCTCAGGAAGCTCTTGAAAAACTCTGCACTGTAAGCAAAGTAATCGGGAGTGAAACCCCAGAAGTTCATGCTGACCGGAGTCGTCTCGGGAGTGGCAGTCCATTCACCGTTATCGTCGATGTACTTCACCTCACCGTCCATGCGCTGAATCTTGGTACGTTCCACTACGGAAGTCAGCAGGTTGTTCGCATCCGTTCCACACAATCCACGGGATACGGTACCGCTCTCGCTCAACGTATTGCCGATGCGGAAGCCTACCATGGAATATACGTTTTTGGAGCCTTCGGGAAGGGCTGCAAGGAATTTGCCCATTACCTGGAAGGAGTCACGACCGTAGAAATCGTCGCAATTGATAACAGCAAACGGTTCCTTTATTACATCGGCACCCATCATTACAGCATGGTTGGTTCCCCAAGGTTTGGTACGGCCTTCGGGGCAGGTGAAGCCTTCAGGAAGGTCATCTATGGACTGGAATACCAGTTCGCAGGGAATATGGCCTTCGTATTTGGAAATAATCTTGTCGCGGAAGTCCTGTTCAAAATCTTTACGGATTACGAAAACGAGCTTGCCAAAACCGGCATTGATGGCATCGTAAATAGAATAATCCATGATAGTTTCGCCATTCGGTCCCAATCCGTCCAATTGTTTCAAGCCACCATAACGGCTGCCCATACCGGCTGCCAATAAGAATAAAGTTGGTTTCATATTAGTTATTATTTAAAAAGGTTAGTGTATCACAGTTGATAACGGTTGCAAATGTACAAAAATTTATGGCTGACAGAAGGGAGTTTTAGTTCATTCTTTACCACTATCCGTTCAAAAACGTACATTTAGAACGGATAACCGATGGCAAAATGCAGTGCCATACTATCCTTGAACTTAGGAATATTGTAATATCCCGACTTTCCGGTATCATACGGGTCGTGAAGCCCGATACCCAAATCCAGACGGAAAACAAGGAAGTCCAGGTCATAGCGTAAGCCGAATCCCGTACCCAAAGCAATCTGTTTCGGGAAATTCTTCAAGGTGAACTCACCGTTCGGGCGATTTTCGTCCTTACGCATCAGCCATACATTGCCGGCATCCAGAAACACCGCTCCATGCAAGTCGGCAATCATACGGAAGCGATACTCGATATTGGCTTCTATGCGAATATCACCCACGTGGTTGATATAGGTATATTTCCTATCCGTCTCGGGAGGATAGCCGCCCGGACCTATACTGCGTGCAGAAAAGGCGCGCACACTGTTGGCACCGCCGATATAGAACTGTTCCGTATAAGGTGCGGTCGTAGCGTTGCCATACGACCATATCACCCCTCCGGCAATACGCGAGGCTATCATCTGGTTCTTGTCTATCCGGTAATGGTACCTGAATTCCGAGTTCAGCTTCAAGAACTGTGCAAAAGGTACCCCGAAAAGCTTCTTTCCTTCCTCACTGAACGGCTTGCCGAAAATACGGTAGACGGCAGAAGTCAGGTTACCGGCCGACGCAACGGTGGTCTGCCACCAGATGGGGTTACGCTTGCCGCGCACGGAAGCGTTGTCATAAGTATAGGTGTACTCCATGGCAGGAATGAACTGGTCGCGCAAACTAACGTAGAGTGCCGGATTCTCGGCACGCAACGTATCGAAAGCGGCAGTAGGATTGCGCAGTACATTGAATGTCAACCGGAAAGGAGTTATACTGTGCCTGGAAGTCGATTTGGGCTGGAAGTCATAAGTGACATTACCGCCAAAAGCCAACAGCTTATAATACTTGGCACGGTTCATCTGGTCGGCATATAAACGGAAAGTCGTTGTAGCCGGGAAGTCATACTCACGGTCGCCCATCCTAGGAAACACCACGCGCGGAAAGATAAGCGAAGTGGAGATACCCAGTTCATAACTGTTCATCAAGGAAGAACTTGCCTTGCCCGTCTGCCATTCGTACGAACCGTTCAACTTCACATTCCAGCTTTCACCGCCACCGAAGACATTGTTCTTCGTCACCGTAAAAGCGGCACCCGGTCCCGTCTGGTTATTGCTCTTCATGGTGACATTAAAATCCAACTCCGCATCGTAGGGTTTATCGAGCGCGGCAATGACCCTCACATCCAATGTATCAGACACAAACGCCGTATCACGCGGTATATACTGCATCTCCGCATAACGGAAAATACCGACGCTTGCCAGACGCTCCTGAATACGGGTCTGACGGTACAAACTATACAAACTCTGCATAGAACGCTGGCGGGCAATACCTGCGCTGTCCTGTATCTGACGTTTCCGCCGATAACCTTGATAGTTCAACCAACGGTAAAGCATGTTGGGACGTACCGGAGGTTTGTTGTAGTAATGTATGGTCAAGCCTTTGTAATCCATGCTGTCATTGGGTTCCTGCCCCTGCTTTCCAAGAAGATAGACGGATTTACGCCCCACACGGAACTGCTTCTCGGCTACCTTTGGCATACCGGGAACGGGAATCAAGCGCATCTGGACATGCCCATTGGGAACCATCATGGTATCGGCCTGATAGGTCAGGTAGTCGGGACGGAAATAATAACAGCCCACATTACGCAGCAGGGTACTGATACGGGTACGCTCCCCATCCAGATCAGCCACATTGAATTGTTCTCCCGAACTGATAAGGGAACGTCGGCGTCCCAGCTCCATAATGCGAGTGGTACGCTCGCTGAAACCACGATAATATACCGTATCTATAAAGTAGGGGTTACGCATGTTCACCGTATATTGCAACTTTGCCTTCAGCGAGTCCTTCGGGTCGATAAATGTCTTGTAGCTGACGCTTCCGTTGAAATAGCCATAATCGCGCAGCAAGTTAACCGCCGCCTTCTGGCGTATATCGGGATTCACCGTAGACATAAGCACCGGAGTGGCGGCAAATTTATTGAATATCCACTTTCCGAATCCCTTCTCATACTTCTGGAAACCATTGTAAATCCACAGTCCGAAAGGAAAGGGATAGCGGATAGTAGAGCTTCCCAGCAACGAATTGTTCGGTGCCGTAGCAAGGGCGGCTTCCACCTCTTCCATAGCAATCTCACCAACAGACGTTTCACTGCGGTTCAATACAATCATCGGCTTTTGGCCGGTATAGAGTATCTCCCCCTCGGGCAAGTGCTTCGTGGTGGAGCAACCTGCCAGAAATATCAATCCTGCAATATATAATATCAGTCGTTTCATATCACATTCCTACTTTTTCATATCGCTATTTTCAGCCTCCGGTTTTATCTTTTTCTTCCTGAAGATGAAGAGTTCACTCAATCGGTCCATCTTCCGGCGCAGCACAAGGCCGACACCCGTTTCGGTTATCTCACCGTCGAGTATGCTTTCGTAGTTTTTATTATGGAATACACGGACATATCGAGTACCCGACGCATCAAGACGGTATTCCAGCGATATATTGTCAATGAATGATTCCGCATCGTTCGTGGCATTGGCCCCGGTGGACACTTTTCCACCGATGACTATCTGTACGCGGTCGTTGAAGAAACGCTGGGAATAACGAAAACTGAAGTCTTTCTGCGTGTCACCCGTTTCAGCAGAGGTACGGTCTTCCACACCTACACTGATATTGGCCCCTTTTATACCTCCCGCCAAGGAGTTTATCTGGCTCTGAAGCACTGAGTTCAAGGCGGCTCCCATTGACAAACCTCCTCCTTTGGCACCACTGTTCAGGTAAATACCCGTGGCAAGCATGGCAATGGCCTGCTTGCTACGCTCTTCTGCACCCATTGCCTGCAGCTCATTCTCTACTGCGGCATCTTCGGGCGCCGAAATATCGAATATCAAATCGGGAGCGTCAAGCCTGTTCTTGATGGAAATGGAAACATCGAAGTTCACCATGCGCGAATCGTCCCCGTCACCATCGGCCACAGAAGCACGCATACGTTCCGTAGCCTTCAGGCTCAGCGTAGGATTCATAATATTCCCCCGCCAATCCACATAACTGCCGGGATTGAACTGGAACTCCTTCAACGGGATGATAGGCAGCGAATATTTCATGACGCCACCCGAAAGGGTATAGCGTCCGGTAAGGCTCATATCCCCTTGGGGAGTATACTGCATATTCAAATCACCGCCACCTTCCAGTTCGATGTATTTGCTGCGGTCGGGACTCAAGTCAGCACGAAGACGGACAGCATCGTCAATATGGACGGACATATACATTTCCAATCCTCCCAAAGACATGGCAGGAACCTCATCTGCTTTTACCGACGTCGTATCGGTGAACGAGGTAAAGGTAACCAGCCCACTGAGACGGTCTTCCACCGTTAAAGGGGAATCGGTCAACACGTAGGTTACGTTGGTATTGCCCAGCAAATTCATGTTTCCACGCATCGTGAGCCCGTCAAGCGGCCCCTTCACCGTGGCATGCAAGTCGACGAACACCTTTCCATACACCAGACTTTCGCGGGTACGCGGTGCATCCAGCAACGTATAGTTCTCTGCCAGCAGATTGAGGTTGGCAGTAGGACGCTCCATATTCCGGAAATCAACCTTACCGTCAATCGTAAACGGATTCTTGCTGGTGGTATAAATGGCAAACTTATCAAATATCAACTGATTGTCCTTTATCTGTACCGGACGGTTGTCGAACCAGTAACGTGCTCCCGCCTGGCGTGCATAGACAGACACACTGTCCAAAACAATATCACCATGCATTTGAGGCTTGTCCAGCGAACCATAAATATAAAGCCCTCCATCAATATCTCCGGTAAAGGCCACCGTTTGGTCAGGGATGAATGCATTGGCCATCTTCAATGGAAAATGCTCGAAACGGGTGGACACTTCCAGGGTATCCTTTCCGTTCTTCTGCGTCAAGATACCGTCGGCGGTCATCACTTCTTCATTATCATATGTAAAATAGGTATTCAGATAGTGCGTATTCTTGTCGCCCGGCAACCAGGTAGCCCCCAGGCCGATGTCTCCAACCGGTTGGCGTTCGTAGGTCAGTTTCTCTACATTGGCTTCGGCGGACACCTGCAGGGAAGTGGCAGTCTGTATATAATTTGCTTCGGCGGAGAACAATCCCGTAAGCCGGGGCATATAAGGAAGTACCTCCGTAAGTTCATCCAAGCGCAATCGGCTCAGTTCTACGTTTATATTCTGCAAGGAAAGGGTATCATTCTTGTCGGATTGCATACGGAAACACAGACCATCGTCGCTGTCCATATCAATATTGGCATAGACGCGCATATTCTTATGCAGATAAATCCAGTTACTATTGTCCGCAAAGTGGAATTTACGGAAAGCGATAATCGGCTCGGCAGGAATAAGGTTCAGCAGCACACCATTACCGCGACCGTGTCCTTCGGTCAACGGACGGGCATTAATACCGAATAGAACACCGGTCTGCCCTTTTCCATTCACATAATCCACAGTCAGTTCCGCATCTTCATTACGGACTTCACCCGTCAGTGTGCTACGGAACACAAACTGCGGGTTCTTGGGACCGTTTATGACACCACCTTGCAACTTCATGCGGGCAGTATCCTGCTTCACTGTAAAAAATATCGTATCGAGCTGCAAGGAGTCCATGCGCAATCCGTGAACAGCTGTACGTCCATTGATGCCGACTTGCGGAGTAAATCCGAAGCTCAGTTTGAAATCATTATAGGAAATACCCTTTGCAGCCAGGAAATAGCTGACGGGATTCTGGTTACCGGCTTCCAGATGCATGCCCGCTGAAGGAAGGACTTGGCGCAAAGCGGCATGGTCCAAACGCCGTTCATCAATCTGCTTTGTCAGGATAGAGACAAATTTATCCGACTGTTCCATCAACTTCTTCAACGTGCTGTGAGCGCGGAAACGCAGATTCAAGTCACCGGCATCAAGCCTCAACTTGAGAGAATCATGACGTGCCTCCGCTCCCATTGTAAAGGCAAACGGGTGTTTCAATGGTCGGGGCACCAAACCCAGCTTATGCAGATTCACCTCTTCCACATTTAAATCCAAAGCGCCATCCAGATAGCTGCGGTCAAGACGCATATCCGCATTTCCCTGCATCTTGAGAAGGACATTATCGCTGGCAAGACGGACGGTAGCAACGGATGACTTGAGTCCGGCATGCACATCTACACCGGAAATGTCCCAATGGCCATACTGTAGTTTTTCCAAGGAGGCATTCAAAGCGGCCACAGTTTTTCGTGATGCCACATCCACCCCTTGCCCCTTAGCGGACATCTTTGCCGTAAGAGTATAGATAGAGTCCTTGGGCAGGAAGTGATGCACCTGCAAGTTGTTGATGGCAAGGTCGGCATGGTAGGCTTCCGTAGCAAGATTATAGGCGGCGTCCAAATTCAAGGCGCCTTCCTTCTCCTTCAGTTTCAGGGCGGCAGTGCACTGCGCCCCCTCCATACCGAGACGTGCCGCAAGGTGCATACTGTCCGGCACAATGATGGAGCCATCGGGAGCAATGTCAGCTAGTCCGGTCAGGAAGTTCAAGTTCTGCGTATGCATTTCGAAGTCCATGCTTCCATTACGTTTCACACTGTCGGTCAAGCTCCAGAATTCTCCTCCCCCACTCAACGAAAAGGCTCCGGGCAGCTCAGCCGTAAAACGGGAAATCTGCATCTGCTTCAGGTTTCCTTCCGTACCGGCATGAATCACCAACGGACGGAACGGATAGGCTTCCTTGAAAGCTTCCGGCAAGCCACCGGCAAAAAGCAGTACATCCTGTTTGCCGATACGGGCATTGAAACGGGCTGTCAGACGGCCGGTGGTAGGTATATTTATCAGTTCCCAGTAAGTCTGTGCCGTAAGGTTCATCTCACTATGAGGTGTCAGCAACTTCAAAGAAGGGATACGGATAACGGTAGAATCGGCAAACAACCGCCCGGTCAGGGAAGTTACACTCAAACCGGAACGCTCATACATGGAAAATTCCCGGATAACGGCATTCATATCTCTGCCGTAGTACATCACAGAATCAATGCCCAGGCGAATGTCGCGAAGAGCAATGTGCGAGGGGTCGAAGCCTATCGCACTCCCCGGGCCACCGGTATCATAATTGACAGAAGTTCCAGTCAGCAGGAATTTTCTCCAGCCATAGAACTGGTGTTTCAGGTCGGCAGCAGCGTCCGCAATCTCAGCATCTCCTATATGGGCTTTCAGCCCCATGGAGTCCAATGGCATCTGTAAATCGACCGAGACGTTCTTCAACTTCAGAGTATGGAGTGTGACTTTCCAGTTTAACGCAGTGTCAGTAGTGTCCTTGGGAGTCTCAGTGGTATCTGCAAGCATCACCTGCACATGGGTATCGCTCAATTCTATATTATTGAGGATGGCATCTTCTTTTGTAAGGTCTATGCCATGGCTTTCGAAAAAGAAATGCCCCAGTACTCCTTTGATGCACATACCTTCCATTAAATTGGAGGAGTTGACAGCAACTTGTTTCAAGGTAATGTCATCCACCTCCACTTTCCCTTTGAGTAAAGGCCATGCCTGTACCCGTACGTTCAAACTTCCAAGATTCAGCAAGGTATCGGGATGCTGCACATCAACAGCACTGTCGGCAGGCTGTACCACCAATACACCGCGGACCAACAAATTCAAAGGAAAGCGAAGGTCAATCCGCTCCACGGATATGTCCATACCCGTAGCACCTGATGCAATTGCCGTAGCCTGCTTCCGTATCAAATTCTGTACGGGAGGCACATAAAGCAATATCATCAATATTATAAACAGTATAATAGGAGTAAGCAACACCCACAGTGCTGTTCTCAACCATTTTCTTCTCATCGGAACGTCAATCTTTCATCGTATTTAAAAGTCCTACAAAGTAAACAATTTCTTTCGACATTTGGTTCCCGACAGAAAAAAATCACGTATTCTTCTCTGTTCCCCCATTACGGAAAAGCTGTTGCCTGAGTAATGACATCCTCTATCAAAACGAGGGCGGCAAGGGCGTGTTCTTTCAACTCTCCGGTAAAAGGCACTCCATGAGAAGTTTCCAACAGTTTCAGCAATGCAACCAGTTCCGCTGCTCCAATTAAAGTAAAGAGGGGAATCATTTTGTGGGAGACAGCAGCCATCTCGTCCACATCCTCATTCTCCACAGCCTTCTGCAAACGCTCCGCATTGAGGCGGGTTTCAGCCACAAAACTTTCCAGAATGGACTTTGCCGCCTCGGGGTCATCGACCGAAAAAGCAGTGAGCGAAAAGAATTTATACCCCGGGCAAGCCGAAGTTTCCGAAACTTCCATAACCTCCATCCCTTTGTCCTCCATATTCAATTCATGTAGCAATTCACTGACGGTAAACGGCTTATGCAGGCATCCGGCAAATCCATGCACCGTAAATTCCTCACGCTGCATGTCACTGCGGGCAGTGACAGCAATCACCGGAACAGACTGTGCCTGCGGTATGTTCGAAGCACGAAGCAGTTTCAGTAAATCAAAACCATTAATAGCAGGCATCTGCACATCAGTAAGCAGAACATCAAAGGTTGCAGTGCGCAAGGCATCCAGCAGTTCATCCAGTTGTAAACAAGAGACAGAATTTATACCACTCTGCTGAAGCATGGCGGCAGTAAGGGTAAGCTGAATACGGTCATCATCGATAAGGAGGACATTCTTCAGTGAAGAATGAGGAACGGGGAATGAAGAATTGCCATTCGGCGTGGCAGCACATCCCGATTCTTCATCCTTCATTCTCCGTCCTTCACTCCTTACGGGATAGATAGGAATATATATGGTGAAAGTGCTTCCCTTGCCTGGCACACTGTCTACATCAATCGTGCCTTCAAGCAACTGTACCAGCATACGGACAATGGAAAGTCCAAGTCCAAACCCCTCTTTACCCTGAGCACCCGGTAAGCGGGTAAACTCCTGGAAGATACGTTCCCGGTCGGCAGGTTCCATACCTTTACCGGTATCAGCAATGGCAACTACCAGTCGACGGTCCTCGTAACGGGCAGTCATGGTAACACTGCCTTGGTCCGTAAACTTCACGGCATTGGACAGCAAATTGTTGATAATCTGGCGCAGACGCAAGGGGTCGCAAATATAGGTACCGCCCAGCTCCGGGGCAATGTCGCAATGAAGCGCCAGTCCTTTGGCAGCCGTAAGTGGTTCAAAACTGACGTGTATCTCTTCAAGCAGGCGGGAAGGATGAAAGGTGACCCGGTTGATTTCGGCCTTGTTCAAATCAAGACGATGGAAGTCGAGCAAATCAACGACCAGCTTCAGCAGATGTTCCGATGAGGTTTTCATATTGTCCAGATAGAACCGCTGACGCTCATCCACCGTCAGACGGGAAAGCAAGTCGGCATAGCCCATAATAGAACCGAGCGGGGCTTTGAAATCATGGGTAATGGCAAGCATCAGTTTTTCACGGACAGCGAGTAAATCCTCGGCACGACGACGGGCCTCTTCCAACTCACGACGGTAACGGTTGCTTCGGGTTATGTCGCGGCCGATGATAATAAGAAAAAAAGCGGAAAGCAACACCGCACCTACGGCAATGCCACTGATAATCTTGGCCGAACGGCGTCGGACCGCTTGTTGATACTCGGCTTCCGTCCGTGCACGCAGCAGAGTTTCCGTCTCGTAATCTTTCAGCAAGCTGTCAATACGAGCGGTCAGCATATGGTCCAAGCGTTGCAGATAGCGTTTACGTCGCTGTATAACAGTGTTTACAGCTTTTTTCTGCTGGGCCACGGCACGCAGTTTCTCATGCAAAGAATCGGCCGGATTATAGGGTTCAATCACCGTATCCGTTGCAAATTCAAGGGAGGTCTTTACCTGGATAGCCGTATCTTTCTTTGGGGGGACAAACACTTCACCCAAACGACGGAAAAACCCCTTCTTCCGAGGGCGTGTCACGACGGTATCCCGATGTGTAATGATACGGTGCTGCACACGCTGCTGGGTCACTACCGAGTCCTGCTGGGCAATTATCTGCTCAATGTCACTGGTGGATACCATGCTGTCATTCGCCTCACTCAGCGTGCGCAGCATTTTTATCGTATTGGTATCCTTCTCGCGTATCAAAGCAAGCACGCTGTCTGTCCATTGTACATCGCGGTCATCAGTAAGAATAAGGTTCTCCATTTCCCGGTGTACGAAAAACAAGGAAAAGAACAATACCGCCAGCAACAAAGTGTAGCCTACGGCAATCTTTACTTTGGAGACATTATTCATACTATCAAATCCTTTCCCTGGTCTGTTTACGGAACCTCAACCACAGCATCACTCCCGCACTGGTCAGTCCGAACGGGAAAGCCATCCAGACCCCCGTCAGTCCCCAGCCGAAGATGAAACCGCAGAGGTACCCTACGGGCAAAGATATAACAAAATAGGATATAAATGCAATAATCATCATCGGTTTCACATCCGAGATACCACGCAGGGCATTGGCAAAATTAATCTGCAATCCGTCACCGAACTGGTAAATCAGGAACGGAAAGAAGAGAGCGGCTACCATACCGGACACTTCCATATTATCTGTAAACCATCCTCCGACCTGACCGCGAAGTGCAAAGACAATACTCAACAGCACCACTTCCATGCATAAGATGACGTGAAGGCCAGCATACGCCGAACGGCGCACATTTTGCCCGTCGCCCTGCCCCTTAAAGTTACTGACACGCACAGCAACTGCAGCTCCCATGCCATAATACATCATGAAGGTGAACTGAGAGATAGTGAGCATTATCTGATGTGATGCCAGAGCAAGTGTCCCCAGCCACCCCACCATG
>OCQA01001343.1_pt1 | contig 17800 bp, 10 predicted proteins | sample 1538571 | NCBI WGS metagenome assembly OCQA01 (sample SAMN04571708, study PRJEB22368) | human gut metagenome | biome: human gut; material: stool | host: Homo sapiens | place: Luxembourg | collected 2012-09-28 | reverse complement strand
GCGCAGATGTTCTTTGCGGCACGTGATCCCTCCAGCGCAGGGATCGCCAATGACGCATACGGACGACTGAGGGCTCTGCTGCGGGAGCTTCCACTGTACAACATTCTCCTACCGCGCTCTGACACGATGCTGTCATGCTTTTCCAGTGCTTCTGAATATCAGGCGATGTGGGATGAGATGATGACCAAGGGAACACGCGGCAACAATGACTACACCCATTGGATCTCGCGGATATGCAGGATCGGCGCGGACCTGCACGAGTTCCGGCGCAACACCAACTGGATGCTGTCAACGTATTTTGATAAGCTGACCTCTCACCGGCGCGAGGACTATATCGATGCGTTCGCCCGGTTCAAGGAAGATATCCGTGACGCCAAGCTCGTTGATCTCGATGACGACGACCAGCGCTATCTTTCCGGAGATCCATCCCCGTATTCTTTCCGTTTTGACTTCCCTGCACATATATCCTTTATCCCCTATCATGACGAGAAGACAGGAAAGCCGAAGTTGGCGGAGCGTTCTACTTTTGATGACCTCATTTCTTTCTATTATTTGGACTTGACGCGAGGGCTTGCCGCGGGCAACCTCCCCCGCAGATGCAAAAACTGCGGCCACTGGTTCGTCGCGGTCGGCGGATACAACATCCAGTACTGCGACAGGCCCATCCCCGGTCAGGCCGGAAAGAGCTGTCGCAGTGTGGGTGCCCATGAGACAGCGAAGCGGAAGCTGAAAGAGGCCTCCGCGAAGGAATATGCCCGCACCTATAATCGGTTGAAGGCAAGGAAGCAGCGCGGCGCGATCTCCAGCGATGAATGGAATCAGACGGTCGCCGTCGCAGAAGAACTTCGCGACGCTTTTCAGCGCAGCGAGATATCAGAGTCGGAATACTGCCGCAAGCTGAAGGCTCTGTGAAGCCTATGGAATGAAGCGAACAAGAGAACGCCTCCGGCTATTTTGTCTGCCGGAGGCGTTCCTGTATTCTTTGCTTACACCGGCACAGGTTTTGGGCCGCTTAACCGTCGTAGAGGACGTAGATCAGCAGGCTCCCGCCATCTTCCACGATGCAGACATTGCAGCGGAATCCGGCATCCGCAAGGCTGTCCACGCCAGCCTGCATCATATGACCTTTTTCATTTGTGCGTTCTCCCTTCGCTTTGGCAGCAAACACAACTACCACACAACCGTCCGCAAGTCAACTGGAAGATGCCACATGAAAAATTTAATCCATCTCCGAGGACTCAACGCGATCCAGCAGTTCGCGGATCTGTGCTATCAGCATTCTGACCGAACCCATAGTCCGAGGATTGCCGCTGATTAGGAAATCTACAGAGACACCCAGTTCGGCAGCTAAATCAAGGAGCAGGTCAATAGAGATGCCGCGTTGACCACATTCGATCTTGCTAAGGTGTGTCGCGGTGATATACAGTGCATCTGCCAACTGTTCCTGTGTCAGGCCGTGTTTCCTTCGAAGATACTTGACCCGAAGTCCAAATTCTTTTTGATCAAAATACATATCATATTCCTCCAGTCTGTTGTTTTGAGAGATGTGAAAACGACAGACATGGAGGCCCACGGCAATGGGCCGGTATGTGCGTAATAAAAAGCGGAGAAAAAGCCATGATGGCCGCAAAGGGCCATCATGGCTTTTTCTCCGCTATACTGTATTGCCTGACCGCATGGTTAGGTAGCCTCTCGAATATCTCCAGAGGCCAATGCGTTCTGGGAACTCCTTCTGTATCAGCAATTCCTGCTCTATCACTGTCCGTAACCGCAGTTCTCTGTCAGATGCCCGCGTAGCGCCAGACAATGACATCGCCGCCTTTGATCGGGCTGTTTGCCGAATCGCGGCCGGTAGACCTGCCATTGACCGTAAAATCCCATGCCCTGGAAGAGCCGTCAGCAAAGCAAACTATCCCCTCTATTCCATTAACAAACACGCCGTCCCCTTCCTCGATCACATCGAGCGTAATCCCTTTATCCTTGCATACACGGTCGAGCAGGGTGTAGACCGTATCGCCGTCGGATATCTCCACATCCGTGGCAGGCAAGATCACGCCGTCGTTCGGTGCAATACTCTTGCTTCCCACGATGGAGAGAGTCACAGTTTCCTTGCCCATAGGCTTCTCCGACTTATTTTCTCCTTTAGAATCGCTGCCAGACTCATTAGCGTTGTCCTTTACGCTCGCCTGAGTCGTGTCAGTGGCCTTTCCATCAGGATCAGCGTTTGACGGCTTGCTCACATCCTTGTTGTCAGTAGTCTTTTCCACATCCGCACTATCGGAATCCGTCTTTTTACCGTCGGTCTTCGTCTGCTCCTGCCGGGTGTCGGTGCTGCTGTCCGACTGCTGTGCATCTCTCCCGCCGCAACCCGCGCTTACAAAGAGCATTGTCAAAATCAGCAGAGCCGTTATGATTCTTTTTGTGAGTTTCATTCTTTATTCCTCCTCGTTACTTTTTTTAATATTTATCCACCCATGCCGCTGCCCAGATCGTAGCCAAGGTCACAGGTATAGCGCCACTCGACTACATCGCCGTCCTTCACCTGATAGCGGGAGCAGCCGTAGTTGGGATACCAGCCGTTGACGTTATACATCCAGCCGGAGAGGCTTCCCACGTCGAACTCGTATAGGTTGTTTATCCCTTCTACATATGCACTGTTATACATAGGCGTCCAGTTGGATTCCATATGGATGGCGTTGTCACGACATACACGCTGGAGCACATCGAATACGCTCTCGCCCTCGCTGAACTCCACCTCTGTGGCAGGAAAAATGATACCGTCCTCCGGTACGAGGAACTTCTTGTTCTCCACACACTTGTCCATGTTGTCCAAGATAGTTTCACAGGAAATGGAGAACGTGCAGGTGTGCGTTACGGTGGTATCCACCGTTGTGTCCTGCGGCTCTACCGGGTCAGGCTTGCCCTCCGGGACAGGCTCAGTCATGTATTGGTCCTTATCGCCGGTGTCCTCCGGCTGCTCAGTCTGCTTCTGCCCACAGGCAGCGCAGGACAACAGCAGAAGAATTGTCAGAAGCAGGGTAATGATATGCTTTATTCTTGCTTTCACATTACTGCTCCTTCTTGATGCGGCGGTAGCGGCGGACCATGCCGAAGGCCAACAGTGCGACGATGATGACCGCCAGCAGTATCGCTCCCAGCGGCGTTTCCGTCAGAGCAGCACTTACGATCTCGAACACGCTGTTGCCCTTGCCGTCTGGGCCAAACTTGCCGTTCTCAGCGGCTTGGAGGTAAGTCAACGCAGAAACGGTGCTGGTTACTCCCATCGTTATTTTATACCCCAGCGTGTCCAAACCGTCCAGCGGCGCATCCACCTCAAAATCGCTGATAAACCCTACACCGTCCACATAGAACGTTCGCATAGCATCTGCCACTGTATTGCCATTTTTCACGAAACGCTCATCGTCTATAGAAATATCCAACTTATCCATTAGACTCAGCATCGACAGCGTCAATGCACCGTTGGGCGTTTCTTCGTCCGTGTATGTGAAACTACCGTCCGCCAACTGCACGGTGGAAAGATATGCCAGTCCGTCCTCAATAGCCTTAGCGACATTTTCCTTGTCTTTGTATGGAGCCAGAACCTGCAGCGCACTTATCGTATCACGCGCATTGCTTGGTTCAAGAGCTTTTTGGCCATCTTTCGCTGTAGCTACGGTGTACCCATAATTATAGTAAAATCCGCCATCCGAGGTCTGATCCGCCAAAATACGATCAATGAAGCGTTCTGCTAATGCATCTCCGTCTACACCGCGGGAGCGCCACACCTCTGGATCAACTGAACTGATGTCGTACAAATAGCTGTTGAAATCCAAAGATGCTGTAGGTGCCGCCTTAGAGGTGTCAGTCAACGGCGTCAGGTAATCCCAGCCGTTTATATCGCCAGGGTCCATACCAAGGTACTGCATAGCACGCACCGCACCGGCAACATAGGTGGAAGAGGTACGCCCCGCATAGTACTCACCACTGGCCCCCACCATAACGGTCATGATCTCCCGCAGCTTCGCCTGCTCCTCCTCGGTCATTTTGATATTCATTTTTTCTCGTGCCAGTAATTGACTGGAGAACGTGCTGATCTGACTGGAAGTTATATAGTGGGAGCCGCCGTCCAACAGGTAGCTGTATTCCTCGATGAGCTTTTCCGCCGACAGCTCCTCTGTCAGCTCCTCCGACTTTTCCGCGATAAGCTGTTTGTAATCCAGCTCCGCACCGACATCGCCAACGCTTCCGATCGGGGCGGTGATGCTACCACCGACAGCGGGGACCGCCTGCAGCATGACTCGGAGCATTGCAATACCCGGGAGGGCTGTTTCGTTGATGTAATTACGTTCCGCTACAGATCTGCCTCCTTCGTCGGGCGCATTTGGGTCGCGCATTAGTACCTTACCCAACTGGGCCCAGCCCTCCGGCGTAGTGTCCTGCTCACCCTTCCTCGTGTGATACCCCCAGACTATGCGCTCCCGGTAGAAACCCATGCCCGGTGCGGGTGCCTTGTCAAAATAGAAACCCTGATACATTTCCAGCATACCGTCCAGCAGGGTATTTCCGTCCTTGGTAAAACGCTCGTCGTTAAGGGCAATGCCCAGCGCGGCCAGCATTTCTATGACGGCGGTATCCTCCTCCACGTCATTGGCACCGAACTTGGCAAATCCACCGCTGGGAAGCTGCTGCTCGGAGAGATAAGTCAGTGCGTTGCTGACAGCCGCGGAGACCTCTGGCCGGTCCATATAAGGAGTGAGTGCCTGCACCGACTTAGCCGTGAGCAGGATGCAAGCAAAGCGTTCGGGATAGTCATCCAAATTATGGTCATCCCGCATCAGTTTAGGCCACTTGGTATAGCTGAACCTGCCATCGCTCTGCTGGCGGGCCAGCACCTTCGCCAGCATAGTCTCCCTTGCGGTGTTGAGTTCATCCGTTTTGCCGGCATCACCGGCGGCGTCTAGATCCAGCAACATATCCACCTGATCCTCGTCCGCGTCCACCAGTTCCGGCCGCTGCATGGCGGCCAAAAGGTCATGACCGGCAAAGTCGGTCACATCCAGCCCCATGGCCGCCACCGTGCGGACAGCGCCGGGGACGTAGCCCGCCTTGCCGCGCTTCGCCGCGATATCCATCCAGTTGGCCAGCGCCCGCAGGTAGTCGTCATAAAAGCCGTCCGGCACGTCTGCGCCGGAGGTCCACAGGGCATAGACGTTTTTCGCGTTCTCCTCCTGTGTGGCAGTGGCAAGGTAGTCCTTGCTCTCTGTTACACGCTGGACGACCAGCTGCGTCACCGTCTGATACGCCTGCTCCGCCTCGTCCGTCCAGCCGCCCGTGGGGGCGGCCTGCGCGGTCACGGGCAGGAGCATCGCCAGCGCCAGCAGGATGGTCAAAAGTTTCGTCGTATGTTTTTTCATGTCACTGCTCCCTCTTGATGCGGCGGTAGCGGCGCACCATGGCAAACGCCAGTATGGCCACTACGATAACCGCCAGCAAGATCGCGCCCAGCGGTGTTTCCGTCAGGGCGGCGCCTACCACCTCGAACACGCTGCTGCCTTTGCCGTCGGGGCCGAATGTGCCGTTCTCGGCGGCTTGGAGGTAGGTCAGGGCGGAGATGGTGGAATAATTCCCCATGACCGGGTTTTCATAGACCGGTAGGCGGCTCAGATCATCCAGCGGTGCCTCCACCTCGAAGCTGGAGAGAAAGCCCACGCCGTCTATATAAAAGGTCTTCATGGCGTCTGCCACGGTATTTCCGTTCTTCACGAAGCGTGGGTCGTCCAGAGAAATATCCAGCGCTTCCATCATCTTCAGCACGGTAAGGGTCGCCCCGCCGTCCGAATCTCCGGTCATGCCCGGAAAGCTGCCGTCCGAGAGCTGCACGGAGGAAAGGTAGTCCACGGCGCGGTCTATCGCCTTGGCAATATACTCCTTGTCGCGATATGGCGCTAACACAGTAATCGTTTTCGCAGTATAGATAGTATCATCACGCCAAGAAGTATTTGTATGTCCCTGCGCTATATTCACGCCATAATAGTTATCAAAGCCTCCGTCAGGAGTTTGGTCTGCAAGGATACGTACTGCATAGCTGTCTACAAGCGTCCCTACATCAATGCCGCGGGAACGCCAGACAACAGGATCAACTGCGGCAATATCCTCCATAAAGCTGTTGAAGTCGTAAGTAGATGTAGCTACTAACTTATCGGTATTCGTCAGCACGGCCAAGTAGTCCAAGCCGTTGATGTCACCGGGGTCCATGCCAAGATACTGCATGGCGCGCACCGCACCGGCGGAATAGGTTGAGGACGTTCGCCCTAAATAGTATTCGCTGCTGGCTCCCACCATGGCGGTCATGATCTCCTGCAGCTTTTCATCTTCTTTTTTTGTCAAGGTCACATTTGCGTTTTGCAAAGCCAGTATCTGCGAAGAAAAGCTGGCGATCTCTCCGGCTGTGATCTCGCGTGCTTCTGTCAATAGATACTCGTAGTTGGCAATAACTCGTTCGACCATCCCGTCCGTTTTTTGTTTCAGGAGCTGCTTGTAATCCGGTTTCACATCTGTGTCGCTGTGGGAAGGAACGACGAGATCCGCTGTGGAGGTGTTCCACGTCTGCGCCGCCGTACGAAACAGGGAAAAACCTGAAAATGCGGCTTCGTTTATGTATTTCCTCTCTATGACATATTCATCCGAATTGTCAGGGTCATACATACTGCGCCATGAGGACTTCACCCAGCCAAGAGGCTTATAGTAGGTGTTGTAGCCCCAATTTGCATTTTCCCGGTAGAACCCTTGTCCCGGCGCGGGGGCACCGTCAAAATAGCTTTCCTGATACCAGTCCATCATGCCGTCCAGCACGGTGTGGCCATCCTTGGTGAAGCGCTCATCCGCGAGGGAGATGCCCAGCGCGGCCAGCATCTCCAACCCCGCCGCATCCTCCTCCACATCCTCATCACCGTACTTGACGAACCCGCCGCTGGGGAGCTGCTGCTCAGAGAGATAAGTTAGCGCCTTGTCAATGGCCGCGGACACATCCTTGCGGCTTTGGTAGGGCGCAAGGGCCTGTGCAGATTTTGCGGTCAGCAGGATGTAGTCGAAGCGATCCGGCTCATCGTCCACGCCCTTTTGCCTCAGCTCAGCGGGCCACTTAGAGGTATAACGGAACTCGCCGCTGCTCTGCTGGCGGGCAAGGGCTTCCGTCAGAAGCTGCTCCCGCAGCGCGTTGAACTCGTCTGTCTTGCCGACGTCACCGGCAGCGTCCAAGTCTATCAGCATATCCAGCCGGTCCTCGTCCGCCTCCACCAGCTCCGGCTTCCGCAGGGCGTCCATCAGGTCGTGTCCGGCGAAGTCGGTCACGTCCAGCCTCATAGCCGCTACCGTGCGGATAGCGCCGGGGATGTAGGCCGTCTTGCCCCGCTTGACCGCGAGATCCAGCCAGTCAGCCAGCGCTTGCAGGTATTCGTCATAGAAGCCGCTGGGGACAGCTGCGCCGGAGGTCCACAGGGCATAGACCGCCTTGGTGTTCTCCTCCTGCGTAGCGGTGGCAAGGTAGTCCTTGCTCTCGGTGACGCGCTGGATGACCAGCTGCGTCACTGTCTGATATGCCTGCTCCGCCTCATCTGTCCAGCCGTCCGTGGGAGCAGCTTGTGCTACGATGGGCAAAAGTATCACCAGCGCCAGCAGTGTGGTGAGTAATCTTGTGAAATGCTTTCTCATTTGCTCTCCCTCCTACGGCGGATGACCACTGTTGCGGCCACCATGACGACCACCGCGCCGCCAATGATAAGGAACAGGTTTCTCTGCGCCGCGTCTGTCTGCGCCTTTACCGCAAGCACAGCGTCCCAGTTCTGGACGAGGTCCTTGTCATGGTCGGACAGTGCCTTGTACCGCTTCACCAGCCTATCCACCGTGGACTTTTCACCCAGTCCCGGTTCGGTCATGGGGATGATCTGTTCTTGGATGTCCGCGTTGATGTTCTCTATCTCCGCGTACAGCGCGTCTATGTCGTTCTTGGCCTGCGTCAGCTTGGTCATGTAGGTGTCGTAGCCGTCGAAGTCACGGCTCATTTTCAGCTTATTCAGCAGGGCTGTCACCTCGGCATCGTTCTCCGTGGTCAGCTTTTGGGGCAGGGCGTCCGCCTGCTGCTGGTCTGCCTCGGTAAACTCGTAGCTGCCCGCAAAGGATACCTCGCTCTCCTCCGGCGTCAGTATCTTGGCGGATACGCTGCCGGGGCGGAAGTCGTACAGGATGCTCATGCCCTGTGCCTGCCGCCACACGGCCACCAGCGCCAGCAGCGCTTGGTCGGTGGCGGTGCTGTTGCTCTCGCCGGGGATGGCGGAGGGATTGCCGGGGTCAGACTCATAAGAGTGGGCAAAGCCCCCGTCCTCCTGCTGGTAGTAGAACAGCGCGTCCAGCAGATTGATGCCGTTCTTGATGAACCGCGAGTCGTTCTGCGGATCAACGCCGATGGAGCACAGCGACACGATGATCTGCGATACGGACTCGGAGTTCCGTGTGCCCCAGCTGCGGAAGTCGCCGGTGTCCAGCTGCAATTCGGACAAACAATCCAGTGCCTTGTCCACCGGGTCCTTCACGTTGAAGGTCGAATTTCGGTAGTACGGCGCAAGGGCCTGTATCGCCATGGCCGTGATGTCCGGATCTGCGGTGCTGCCCTGTGCAAAGCGCAGGTTGAATCCGTCGTCCGGGAGCTGGAAGGACAGTATCCTCTTGATCATCTCCGTGCGAGTGTAGGACGAGCCTGCGGGGATGTTGTACTTCATGCTGTCCAGCGTGATAAGCCCCCACAGCCAGCCGTTCAAGCCCTGCGCGCCGATGTCCACGGTCTTGCCGCGGTCATATACACCGTCCGCGATGAGGTTGATGTCGCTGCCGTTTTCATCCTTGCCGAAATGGGTGGGGTCGCCGCCGCAGGCCAGCACAGCGAGAGAAATTCTATGCCACTCGGTGGCTTTCACCCGATCCAGCTTGTCCGGCTCACGGTACTTCTGCTCGACGTAGGTCTGCAAGGCCGCAAGGTAGGCATCATAGTCGTCCTCCACACCGCAGCGGCTCAGACCGATGGGCAGCCAGTCCGTGGCGGAGCTGCCGGCGTAGGTCAGCTCGTCCCCGGAGAGGAGATAGTCGCCATCTTCCAAGCCCAGCGCAGAACGCTTCTGTTCCATGATGCCCTGAATAGCCTCGGAGATCTGTGCCACTGTGTATTTGCCCTGCGGCACAACTTGGCGCTGGTTTAGCTTCTGCGCCGCTTCCGCCTGTGCTGCCGTCATAGGACTGACGGTGATGCTCACATCCCCAGTGAATGTGCCGTTCTTGAACTGCACCCGGCCAATGATATTGGAACTCTCCACCGGCGTGATGCTGCCCCATGTTTCCTCGCTCCATTGGGCATCCTTGCCCACCTGTATCTCCACCGTGCCGGTGAAGAAGTCCGGGTGGTCCAGTGTCACGGACTGCACATAGTACATTCCATTGATGGAAATACCGCAGGAGGCCTCATCCTCTTTGTTCTTGCCCACGGCCAACGACACACGGGCGACTTTGCCTGCGGGCAGGGTATGCCCCTCGTTGGTCGTCAGGTTCAGTACATCCGCGCTGTCTACGCCCGCTTTCTCAAATACCCAATAGGGCAGGTCGTTCCCTGTCGGGGCGTTGACGGTGATGCTGTACCCCGCCGCGTAAGCTGTGGGTATCATGCCCAGTACCAGCATCAGCGCCAACAGAAACGCTGTCCAATTCTGTACTTTTCTTCTCACAGAGGCATCCCTCCTACTTCCGTTTATATAGCCGTATTCGCGTGGACGGAATTTCCGCCCACGCGAATCGACAGACTACGCCCTCGGCGCAATCAGGTTTAATTATTTCTCGTCACGCTCGTCGCGCTTCACCTTGTGGTAACGGCGCACCGCGCCCACGATGATCAGCGCCGCGATGACGGCTACGATGCTCCAGACGATGATGGGGTTCTCCCGCACCACCGTGCCGATGATCTCCCACACGGAGTTGCCGCTGGCGCCGCCCTCGGTATCCTGTCCGTCCGGCACATCCTCCGGCGCTTCAGTGGTCTGAGTGTCGTCAGGCTCGGCGTCAGGCTCCTCCGCGTTCTCGGACAGGCTCTCCATCGTCACCTGCTGGGAGTCCAGCCACACCGGGAAGGTCATAGACGTGCCGCTGGCCTCCCACTTGCTGTACAGACGGTCTGCCAGTGCCGCAAGGCTGCTGGCGTACTGGCCGTAGATGCTCTCGTAGGTGCCGCTGGCCATGCCGCCGCCACCGGTCAGCCACGCACTGAATACCTCCTCGCTGCCGGAGTCGATGTACTTCTGCAGCGCCTTGGCGATGGTGTCGCCGTTCTTTCCGTCCACGCCGGTGTGCTCGTTGAGACTGGCCAGCAGCAGAGCCGCCAGATCCTTGGCCTCATCGGTCTTCTTACCCACGGCTGCGGTGGCCATGTTGTCCAGACTGTTGGTCAGCAGAGCGCGGACCACGTTGGGATTTTCTTCCAGCCACTTCTGGAAGGACTTGTTCCCGCCGTTGGAGCCCCACTCGGCGTAGGCGCCCAGCACAAGGCCCTTGATGTCGTACTCCACATCCATATTCAGGCCGTCCTGCAGGCCCTCGTCGTCCTTATCGCCGGTGCCGGTACCGTCGCCGCTGCCGCCGTAGTAGTAACCACCGTTACCGCCGGGGCCAACACTGGCAAATTCGGCGTGGATAGTAACGTTGCTCTCTGCGGGCATGACGATGTTCGTCGTGCCCTTAGCAGGCAGAACATCAGTCTGGCCGTTATGCGTCCATGTCAGGGACTTCAGGCCGAAGGTGTTGTCCTTGGGCGTGGCCTTAATGGTCACGCTAGTATCCGCAGGCCCATAGACCGCTTCTTTGCTGGAAATCTCTTTGACCGCGCTGCTTGCATTGCGGGTCAGTTCCACCTCGCCGCCAGTGCCGCAGTCCACGTCTGTACGGTAGTACCGCTTGCTCATGTCGGGGTTGTCCAGCAGTGTCGGATACTTGTCATCCTTGTCCTGCTTCCACCAGCCGAGCTTGGCATCCTGGCCAGTGCCACCCTGGGAGCCTTCGCCCTTGCCGCCGACGCCCCACGCTACCTTGCCGCTGGCGAAGTCGTCAAGGGTGGCAGGCGTCCCGCCTAACGTGCTGGAGAACTCTGAGTCGCTGCTGGCGAGGTAGTAGCTGTTGCTGACGGTGCATTGCTTTGATGCCACGCCACTGATAGGAACATGAGTCGCTTCATTGTAGGTGAAGCAGTTGCTGATTTTCCCTTGTCTTGCAATACCAACAGCAAACAGTCCATTCACAGATCCAGTAGCCCTTACCTCTCCGAAGTTGGCACAGAACTCTACCATGGATCCCGAGTTGGCGGACGATGCAATACCAGCCGCGCCACTGCTGCCTTCAATTTTGGCCGCGGCCGTATTTACGCAGCGTTTGGCACTTCCCGTGCCAATAATGCCGGAAGCAGTTCCACTCGTACTTGAGACCGTACCGCTGTTGGTACAATTCACTGCGCGGCCCCTCACTGCAATACCCGCAGCGCTACCGCTGTTTGCCGTGATCGTGCCGGTCTTGGTATTGTGGCAGTTCGTCAGGTCATAAGAGGCATCGCCGTCTCCCACCACAATACCTGCCGCAGCACCAGCTGTCGCTGTCACCTTTCCGCTGTTAGTACATCCTGTGAAGCTCATGGCCCTTGTGTTGCTCTGTGAGCTGCCTACCATGCCGCCGGCCTTAACACCTGTCACAGCCCCTTCGTTTTTGCAGTCGATCACATTGAGGGGGCTATTGCCGCCGAAAAGACGTCCTATCAGTCCACCGGCGTCATTGAAATTAGTTACTGTTACCGTTGCTTTATTAGTCACATTCTGCAGCGTTACCACACTGCCAGGGCCAATACCGCCAGCCAGACCACCGACATAACTACGTTCGGAATACACGGAACCTTCGATGATCAAGTCCTTAATAGTCACACCGCGTGCGCCGTCGTACCCATCATCACCACCGGTAATACTAGCAAACAGGCCGGCTCCCCCCCTGACATTGATCGTGAGTGTATTGCCGCCGCCGTCCAGATTGCCACGGAAGCTAAACGGCGTGTACGAACCCAGATCAAGATCATTCATGATCTTGAAATAGGTGTTGCCATCGATGTAGGCATCCGCGTGATTCATCAGCATGAAGCCCTCCCTATTACGTATTTCATAGGGACTGCCAGAGGTTCCTGCTCCTGCCCAGAACGGGTTCCACTGGGCGTAGAGGGTAGTATCCTCGCTGATTATAATCGGTCCGGGGGATGTATACTTGGTACCATTACCGTTCACATCTTTCGTCCAGCCATCAAAGCTGCCGTTACGTCCACTGATACCGATCTCACTTGGAACAGCCACAGTGAAGCTGGCTTTACCATTCACCAATTCCATGCTCGTGGAGTATGAACTTCCCATGCCTTTACCGGGCATATAGGTCAGCGTCACAACGCCCTCCACGCCGTCTTCAGCGCTGCCGTCCCAGCGGACTATATGGACAGGGTTGCAGGGGGCAGCCTTCTTATTGATCCATTTTGCACCGCTGCCGCGGTTCTCGTTCAATACGTCGACCAGTTCCTGTGCACTTTCGCCGGTGCCGGTTTTGTAGATGTTCTTGCCGTCTTCACCGGGAGTCACGGTAATAGCTTTGGCTGTGCTTTCTGCACCATTCTGGATATAACCGGATTTCTCCTCGGTACCGATCTTGCAGATATAGTAGCTGTTGATGATCTTGCTGCTGCTGATAGCATAGACAACAGCATTTGAACCAGTGCACGTCACATCGCCGAGGTTGTAGCTGTTGGACACTGCTCCTCCACCAGCAACACCACCAGCTTTTAGGTAACCCGAAACCTCACCTTTGTTGAAACAATTTATCGCCTTTTTATTTCCGGCCTGCCCGACAATACCTCCCCAAAATGATTGCCGTACAGTTGCAAGTCCTTCGGACGCGGTGATTTTACCTGTATTCCAACATGTATCTGTATCTGCCATAAAGCCCACAATACCGCCCACCATATAAGCTGACCTGGCAGAAATAGCCTTGACCACGATATTGCCGCTATTTAGCGTCTTTTTTATATTGCCCTTACCAGCCCCATCACCCACAATGCCGCCAATTTTCACCATCTGAGCGTCACCGCCGGTCACTGTGATATTTACCTTGTTCTCGCAATTTGTGACCTCACCGCTGCAGATAGCAGCAATACCTGCTACTTGGATACTAAAAGTAGGCCCCACCCCAGCTATTACTATTTTACCAGTAACGGTAGTATTATCTATTTTGCCTGATTCCCCCACCTGCCCGAACAGGCCTGCGAGACAGCTACTGCCATTCTTTTCGGCTTCAGTGACAGTCATATTGCTGATAGTGTGATGCTGTCCGTCGAAGGTGCCAAGGAATTTCATATTGTTCTTGCCGGCAATAGGGACCCATTTGAACCCTTCAAGATCGATGTCAGCCATCAACTTGATGGTCTTGTTGGTAAAATAGACACCACGACCTACCAGTTTAGCAAATCCAAACAGATCATCCACATCCTGCAGTTCATACACCTGCTCGTCTTCGTGTCCATCATACCAACTGGTGTCTTCCGTGTAGGCTCTGCTCACAACGTAAGTAAATTCGCTGTCGGCCCTGCTGTCAAACGCCGTTGGCTTGGAGGGAGTATAGATCGCCATATAGTCCGCGAAAACGTCATCAAGTTCGATCTCGCCGTTGGACTCGCCATAGACACACTGGGTATCGCCCTCTGTTACTGTCGGCGCACCGCTTTTGTTTATCAGTGTCACATACAAGTTCGCAGCGCCGTCGGTCTTGGTCAGCTTCAACTGGCGCACATTATTTGCCATGACCCAGTTGCCGCTTGTGCTGTTGCTAGGCCAAGGCAGCATAAAGTTCTCGGCCGTAGATGCCTTATCAAAAACAAAGCTGGCGTTGCCTTTTCCGAACTCCCACAACACACGGCCTGACAGGAATTCATTTTCCGTCCGGGCGCCGGTGTCGTCCTTGGTGCCCTTCTTGTCAAAGGTGGATTTCTCCGCAAGATAGAAGCAGAGCTTTCCCGGAGTACCGGTACCCGTGACATAGGTGCCGGCTTGAGTCGTGTTATAGTAATAGCTGGTGGTCACGGTGCCTTCATTCTTGCCCACAAGACCGCCGACCACAGCACTTTCACCACTGCCGCTGACTGCGGCGGCGGACATGCAGTTTTCCACCTTGCCGGACTTCAACCAGCCCACAAGGCTGCCCACATTGCCATTGCCTGTCACCGCGCCGGCAGAAATCGCTTCTTCAACAGTTGTGGTCGTTCCGTCCTCGTTTTCAACGGTCTTCTCCCTCGTGGTATCGATGATGGGTACATACTGAATGGTTCCGCCATCCACCACGCCGAACAGACCAGCATTATCAAAATCGGATCTAACTTCCAGCCCGCTTATTGAACCGACTCCTGCACGCAATCCAGCGAACGTTCCCTTGAACGGATTCTCCGCTGTACCGATGGGCGTCCATGGTTTAGTCAGCGTAATGTTCGCAGCAAGCACTATACGTTTTCCCTGAAAACTGATTCCTTTATCATTCACCAGTGTGGCAAGGAAGCGCAGTTCCGCTTCAGTTTTAATAATATTCGTCCCATCATAATACCACTTGCTTACGCCTTCCTCGGCGTTGAACTCGTCCATCGTGCCGTAATAGATGGTCGTGTTGCTCTCATTAGCTGTATATGCAGCGGACTCCGAGAGCTTTTTCAGTTCACCTTCGCCGTAGTTGTCCTTTTTCTCCGTGGTATAGAACACAGCTTCTGCGCCGATCTCACTGCCGTCTTTCAACTGCAGGGTAAGCGCCATTCCTTTCGGCCCGAAAGCGGTCGTGCTGCCGTCAGCAAATGTCACCTTGCCCTTCAGCTCGGAATTTTTCACATACGGTTCAAGTTTGACCAGCGCCAACTCGTCTGCATTTTGCTCGGAAAATACCGGGGGTTTTGTGTTCTCTTCCGTATCCGCCGCCCACAGCTTCCAACCTTTTTCAAATGCAGTGGGGTTCAGCTTTGCCGCCACGGCAGCGGCAAAGTCATCATTGATATATGTCCCATTTACACCATTAGACACATTCTGATAGCAGTTGCTCGCGTTTCCATTACCATATACGCCAAGCTCACTGGCACTATTACTCATGCGGTAATACCAACAGTTAGTAACGGTGCCAGACCAGCCGGTCGCCACACCACCGGGGGGAGTATCCCGCCAGTTTGATGATATCCTTGCCGTCACATTTCCGTAAAAGCCGCAGTTCTGCACCTTGCCTTCGTTGTTTACTACAATACCGCCCACATCGCAGACATCAGGCATATATACTGTACCGGCAACAATGAGGTTTTGCACCGTACCGGAGTAGTTCACGCAGCCAAATAGTCCCCCTTTGGAGCCGGTGGTAACATACAACCCGCTGATGGTATGACCGTTGCCGTCAAATGTTCCGGAGAACGGTTTGTCATTCGCCCATCCATCAACATACACGCCGATAGGCGTCCATTGTTGGTTCGTATCGGGGTTCTCTTCCGTCGGAGCCTCCGGCACAGCAGGCACATCGTCTGTGTTCAGTTTGATATCTGCCGTCAGCATGATCTTGCAACCCGCAAAATTCTGGGCCGGGATTGATTCATCGACCTCATTGCCCTCCTCATCCTGAACTTTCCGGGTCGCTGTACCATTCACTAACTGTGCCAGACCTGCCAGTTGCTCAGCAGTGCTGATTTTATAGGGCTTTTCCGCAGTTCCGGTACCTTCTTCTGCGTTCGTAAACCAGTCGATATCAACCGTGCCGTCCCAGACAGTGACCGCATCGACCGCGTTTTCGCCTTCCCCCTCCAACGTATTGATCTCATCGGTCGGCTCCTCGGTGTTCTCCTCGTCCTCGTTATCCCCATCGGGGTTTTCTTCGCCCTTCTTATCCTCACCGGGCTTGTTGCCGTCCTCGGTGCCCTTGTCCTCGGTGTCCCTGTCGTCAGCGGGAGTACTCACGTCGCCGCTGCCGCCATTCCCGGCGTCCCCGCTGGGGGTGGTGCCAGTTGTACCAGCGCCGCCCTCGACGATGGGCGTGCCGCTGCCGCCGGTCCCGGCGTCCGTCGGCACCTGCTGCTCCTGCTGCTGGCCGTTGTCCGGCATGTCACCCTCGGCAAACGCCGCGGGAGTCACCAGCGTCAGCGTGAGCACCAGGCTCATCAGCAGGCTCACGATGCGCCGGGACACTCTGCTTGTCCGTTTCTTCATGTGTGTTCTCCTCTCTTTGTTGAACGTATCTATGTAAAAACTTTTTCAGTTACTGCCCTTCGGCATTACCACATACAGCTTGCCAGTTTCCGGATCCTCGTACACCGTGCCCTTCTGCTCGAAGCTGCTGGAGGATTGGATGTCCTGCTCCAGCTCCTCGGCGTTGTCCAGCTCCTTCATCTGCTCCCGCTGGAGGATCTCCACGCGGGTCTTGCTCAGATCCACGTTCCAGTTCAGTATGACCGCCGCCATCAGGCCGCAGGCAAACACCAGCATCACGTCCGCCAGGTTCGCCACGCCGGCCATGGCGTCCACCTCCTCCGTCACATGACGGCGGGAGGAAAATTTACCCTTCAACATCGCTCGTGACCTCCTCTAGAACTGCCTCCATCAGCGTTTCCAGCGACACCATGTCGTCGTTGTACCACCGCTTGCGGATATGGGAGATGACGCTGGCCACCGCCGCGCTGATGACGCCGGCGATGGTGGTGTCGAATGCCACGTTCATGGACTCCGACAGCGTCACCGTGTCGCCCTGTCCCAGCGCCACGATACCGGGCCCCAGCGGGATCAGCGTGCCCAGCAGGCCGAACATGGGGCCCAGCTTGGCGATCATGTCCGTGATGGAGGTGGTGCGGGCGTTCCGCGCCTCCTCCGTGGCCAGCAGGCGCTCCGCCAGCGCCGTCAGCGTGTCCTTGGGCAGGCCACGGCTCTCCGCCAGCTCCAGCAGGGCCTTCTTCTGCCGCCGCAGCAGGCCGCTGTTTTCAATCAGCTCCGCAAGGCCGTCCGCGCCCGCCGCGTGTACGTCGCGCAGCAGCTGGGGGACGTTACACTTATGCTTGCGGCGCTCCGCGATGTACTCAACCACGATGTCGCCGATCTGCCAGACCGCCCCGGCCATGAGAATCAGCAGGATGATGAGGCAGGGGATCATCAGCGCCTGCGCGATGGTATGCAGTATTTCACTCAAAGAGATCATGTGTGTTTGCTCCTATTCCTGTTTCTCGCCCCGCAGATGGGGCGTATTTTCCCCGTTACCTGCCCCGCAGGGGCGGGTAACATATTTGCTTTTGTATGTGGTTTTGGTCTTGCCGTTCAACAAAGAGAGGAGGTGGGAGGGGCGGCTTTTCCCCTCCCACCCTTATGGAAAGCTGACAGTCTCCGTTCAGACCGTCGTGGCTTGACAAGGGTAACTCAGCAGGACACCTCCTGCTCTGCGGCCTTTGCCGCTTTCTCAATTTCGCGCTGGCGGGCAGCGGCATCACGAGCCTCTTTCTTTTCCTGCTCCAGCCGCTTTTTCTCTTTCAGCCGTGATTGCTGTGCCGCATGGCTGGCGGCGGCCTTGGCGCGTTTCGCCTTCTTCTTGCGCTCGGATTCCTCGTAGAACAGCGGCTCCTGCACGGCTTTTTCCCGCTTGTAGCGTGCGGTGTCTTTCAACTTGGGCTCTTTCGCCGGTGGCCGCAGACGTGCCATCTCCA
>OCQA01001280.1_pt1 | contig 18435 bp, 13 predicted proteins | sample 1538571 | NCBI WGS metagenome assembly OCQA01 (sample SAMN04571708, study PRJEB22368) | human gut metagenome | biome: human gut; material: stool | host: Homo sapiens | place: Luxembourg | collected 2012-09-28 | reverse complement strand
CGCGCCATGGCCTCGTTGGCGGTGGGCAGCCGCCTCAATTGCCTGCTGCCGTTGGGCAACGGGTTTACCATGCCTTCGTCGGCGTCAGAGCGGGTGTTGCTTGTCGGCGGCGGTGTCGGTGTCGCCCCTTTGCTCTATATGGGTGCCGAGATGCGCCGTTGCGGTTGCGAGCCCACCTTCTTGTTGGGTGCCCGTCGGTCGGCCGACCTCTTGCTGCTCGACCATTTCCGGCGTTACGGCCGCGTGTTTGTCACCACCGAGGATGGCTCGGCGGGCGAGCGGGGCTTTGTAACCAACCATTCTGTTTTGCAGTCAGAGCATTTCGACCGCATACAGACCTGCGGGCCGAAACCAATGATGGTGGCCGTGGCCCGCTATGCCGCGGCGGCAGGCATCGACTGCGAAGCCTCGCTTGAAAACATGATGGCGTGTGGCGTCGGTGCTTGTCTTTGTTGCGTAGAGAAGACCACCGAGGGCAATTTGTGTGTGTGCAAGGAAGGTCCGGTGTTTAATATCAATAAACTGTTATGGCTGAACTGAAAGTCAAGATAAACAACTTAGAGTTGAAAAACCCCGTGATGACCGCTTCGGGCACGTTCGGATACGGCATCGAGTTTGCCGACTTCATTCCGCTCGACGGCCTCGGGGGCATCATTGTAAAGGGAACCACGCTAAGGCCTCGCGAGGGAAATGACTATCCGCGCATGGCCGAGACGGCTTCGGGAATGCTCAATTGCGTGGGCCTGCAGAACAAAGGCGTCGATTATTTCTGTGAGCATATATATCCGCAAATAAAGGATATAGACACCAACATGATTGTCAACGTCAGCGGCTCGTCGCCCGACGACTATGCCGAGTGCGCCTCGCGCATCGACGCCCTCGACCGCATCCCGGCCATAGAGCTCAACATCTCGTGCCCCAATGTGCATGATGGCGGAATGGCTTTCGGCGTTACGTGCGCCGGTGCAGCCAGTGTTGTGCGTGCAGTGCGCCGCCGTTATTCGAAGACGCTCATCGTCAAGCTGTCGCCCAACGTCACCGACGTGGCCGACATTGCCCGTGCCTGCGAGGCCGAGGGAGCCGACAGTGTGTCGCTTATCAACACGCTCATGGGCATGTCCATCGACATTGAGCGGCGATGCTCGCGCCTTAGCATAGGCACCGGCGGCCTCAGCGGCCCGGCGGTCAAGCCAGTTGCCGTGCGCATGGTGTGGCAGGTGGCCCGTGCGGTGGGCATCCCAGTCATCGGCCTCGGGGGCATAATGACAGCTGCCGACGCCATAGAGTTCATCATGGCCGGGGCAACGGCGGTGCAGATTGGCACAGCCAATTTCATCGATCCTACGGTGACAATCAAGGTGCGCGACGGCATCGACAGCTGGCTTGATGCCCACGGGTGCAGGTCGGTGGCAGAAATCATCGGTGCCGCCTGCCACTGAAGCTCACCGCTGTTAGCTTTCAGATGTGTGCCCGCCCCGTCGCCTGCCCGCCGTTTGTTGCCGGCAGGCGATGGGGCGGGGTGTTTATCCCGGCTGTTTGCCCACGCCCTTGCTGCCGAATGAGGACGGGCAAACGGCATTGAAGCTTTTTCCGCCTTCACTCTTGGTCAGCATGATGTTGGCTTGATGGGTGTTTGGCCTATCAGCATCCGGCTGTAAGACGATGCCAACCTGTTGGGCTGTACGACTTTACATACTGGTGTCGAGGCCGTATTGTTGCCTTGTGCGCCGCTATGTCACCATTGTTTCCAGTGTTTGCTTGCCATGCCACTCGTGAAGCGCCATGCCGTGAGGTCGGGTTTGTGGCCGCATGGCTTTTCAATGCCGTTTTTTCGGCCCGGCCGGGTGCCGTTTGCATGCTTCGTTTTATGCTTTTTTTTCATTGAATTTTGATGCCGGTGTTTCACGGCCCGTGGTTTTTCATTACCTTTGTCACAATTATCAATTCGCTTAAAACTATATTATTCATGAACACAAAGACAACTAACCTGTTACTGGGCTTGTTGCTTACTGGCAGCAGCCTTAGTGTCAGTGCTCAGCAGTTGGCCTTTCCTGGTGCCCAGGGCTGGGGGCGTTTTGCCACCGGTGGGCGCGCGGGCGAGGTTTACCATGTTACAAACCTCAACGACAGTGGCACGGGTTCGCTGCGCGATGCCATCAGCAAGCCAAACCGAATCATCGTTTTCGACGTGTCGGGAGTTATCAACATTGACAGCCGTCTGGTTTTCAAAAACAATCTCTACGTGGCCGGACAGACGGCCCCGGGCGAGGGAATAACCGTCTATGGCAACGGAGTGTCGTTTTCGGGGGCCAGCAACATCATCGTGCGATACGTGAGATTCCGCATGGGCAGCGGCGGCGACTCCGGGAAAGACTGCGCCGGCATAGCCAACGGAACAAACATGATATTCGACCATTGTTCGTTTTCGTGGGGATTGGACGAGACGTTCTCCATCAATCCCGACGGCAAAGGAACCGACCCGAAGGACATAACCATATCGAATTGCATCATGGGCCAGGGTCTGCTGCAGCACTCGGCAGGCGGACTTATGCAGGCCGACAACATCACACTCTACCGCAATCTGTATTGCGACAACTCAACCCGGAACAACAAAGTGAAGGGAATACAGCAGTATGTCAACAATATTGTATACAACTGGTCTAACGGTTGCTACCTCATGGGAGGCGACTCGCAGGGCCAGTCGTATGTCAACGTCACCAACAACCTGTTCATCAACGGCCCGTCGGGTGGGGGCAACGCCATCACCAGCGGCAACTCAGACTTCCATATCTATGCCACCGACAACTGGCAGGACCGCAACCGCAACGGCGTTTACGACCCGTATGAGATTCCGCGCGACGAGTATACAGGCGGACCGACGTTTGAGGAAGAGCCGTTTGCTTACCCCGAGCTCGACACTTGGACTGCCAACGAGCTTGTAGACAAGCTGCTGCCCGATGTCGGTGCAACGCTTCCATACCGCGACATGGTAGACTTCTATATGGTTCATCAGGTCAAGTCGTTCGGAACGGAGGGCGCTTTGATTTCTACCGAAGAGCAGTTGCCGTTCGGGGTTCCGTCGTCTTGGACTCTCAAGGAGTTTGACAAGCCGGTTGATACCGACGGCGATGGCATGCCCGACGACTGGGAGCAGGCCAACGGCACAGACCCGTCGAAGGACGACGCCATGGAGATTGCGGCCAACGGATACGCCAACATCGAGAACTACGTGAACAGTCTGACCAAGGAAAACCGTCCGTTATTCCTCCGTACGCCTGTGATGGTGTCCGCGGCAGAGTCGTCTTCAACGGGTATCACCATCGGTTGGTCTGACTATACCGAAGGCGAAGATGGCTTCATCGTTGAGCAGAAGGATGGCGAATCGTGGAAGGAGATAGCCCGTGTGGCAGCCGAAACAGAGACGTTTGCTGTCGATGGGCTCACCGCCGGAACGTCATATCAGTTCCGCTTGTGCGCCTTCAAGGGCGACCAGCGTTCCGATTACGCCGAGCTTGAGGCAAAGACAAAGCCAGAGCCTGTCGAGATGGTCGACTGCGAGACCTTTGTCGGCGACGAGAACAACTGGCTCATAGCCCCCGCCGAAGACTCTGTGGTCACACTTGAAGGCTCTGTCGAGAAGGAGGCCGTGGTAGTGCGCACCGATGCCGATGTGACTATCACAGGCGAAGGCTCGCTCGACGGCACGGCATCGCTCAACAAGACGTGGGCCGGCAAGCTCACCGTCGAGACGCTCAACGGCTACACCGGCCAGACAGTGCTGCACAACGGGGTGTTCTCTTTCAACACCCTGAAGGACGGAGGCGAGAAGAGTGCCATCGGAGCATCGTACGAATTCGCCCAGAACTGGATATGGGACGGCGGCGTGTGGAACTATACCGGGCCGTCGACCAGCACCAACCGCAGCGCCATGATATGCAAAGACACTGAGTTCAACATTGAGAATGAATCTACGGTGGGCATGTCCGGCAGCATTGAAGGCGACGCAAACCTCACCATCAGCGGCAATGGCACGGTTGAACCGGCATCGCCCGACTTCTTCAAATACAACGGAAACACTGTGCTCAAAGACGGCGGCACGCTCAATCTCACCTATGTCAAGCAATTGGCAGACAAGGCCGTGTATCTCGACGAGGCCGATGCCATGCAGTCGCTTGTGATGGCCGGCGGCAACTTCAAGGTTGAAAACGGCAACGGGCTCAACCTTACTTACTGGTTCCCGATAGAGGTCAAGGAGGGCACATACTCCACTTTCGCCATCAACAAGAACGCAACGCTCAAGAACGACGTTACCGGTACCGGCACGCTTGAATACAGAATACCTTACGTGCGTGAGTATCTTGAGGGCGACTGGACAAAGTTCTACGGCACGCTTGTGGCCAACGGAGTGGGCACCGAGAAAGACGGCAGCCAGCTGATGTTCCAGAAAGGGTTCAAGGGAATGCCCAACACGAGGGTCTACCTCAAGGGCAATGCGCGCGTGGTTTGCTGGAATACCAACGACGAACAGTATATAGGCGGCCTCAGCGGCGACAAGGGCACATATCTGAGCGCATCGTCGAAGAACACCACCAACGCCAAGATGATATGGCATGTGGGCGGTGCCAACTCCGACGAGACCTTCAATGGTGTGATTGACAACAAGACCTCGGCCAACAAAGACGCCAACACGTCTATCGTCAAGGAAGGTTCTGGCATCTGGCGCCTCAACGGCAACAATGTGTACAAGGGTACGACGACGGTCAACGGAGGTTCGCTCGTGGTCAACGGCAAGAACTCCGGCACTGGCAATTACACCGTCAACGCCGATGCCACGCTTGCCGGCGAAGGCACGGTGGGCGGTGCTGTCACCCTGAAAGAGGGGGCCATAATAGAGGGCGGCGACACTGTTGTCGACAGCAACATTGGTCTTACGCTCGACAAGGCGCTCACGCTCGAGGGCGGGGCCATCGTCAATGTGAAGGCAAACCGGACCGAGAGCAATACCATTTATACCGGAGGGGCGGTCAACCTGGGTGAGGGCGCCATACTTCAGATAAACGGTGGCGTCATCGATGAGGCTCCGTATGACAAGACTGAGTATCATGTGTTCACATCGAGCAACCTCAGCGTGAACGGTACGTTTGCCGAGATACAGCCGGCAACGCCCGGCGAAGGGCAGACATGGGACACGTCGTCTCTCTATACCGAAGGCATACTGCGTGTTGTTGGCGGTGAGGCCAACCCCAATCCGGGCGAGGGCGGCGAGGAGAACCCCGACGTACAGGAGTACCGCAAGTGGGATTTCACAGCATGGAGCGACGCCACGCAGACAAGCCTTGAGGCCGAAGCAAGCCAGTATACCTCGGAGCCTTGGCCGGAGAAGGGCACCGAAACAGGATGGCGCCGCTATGAGAAAGACGGTGGGCCGACCGAGACCGACGGACTGAAAGCCCCGAACACCATCTATTGGTATGGCAGCAAGATTAGCGAACCAGCGGCACTCAAGGCCAACGGCGTTGTAATACCAGAGACCGAAGGGCTGCTTTTCAACAATGTGACCAGCCTCAACAACACCGTGGCCATAGCCATCGACTATCCCAATACGAGCATCGGCACGTACTCGGGAGGCTCATACCTGTGGCTCAACGGCAGTGACATACAGTTTACAATACCCGGTGTTCAGCCCGGACAGAAGATTCTGATGGAAGTAGAGTCGCACAAGAGCAGCGAGGGCCGTGGCGTCAAGCTCTCTGTAGACGGAGAGGAGATAGGCAGCTGTGAGCCCAAGGGCAAGACTTCGTTTGAGTGGACTGTGCCCCTCAACCTTGGCACTGAGCTTGTCGATGTGCTCGTGTCTACATCGGCTGGGTGCCACATCTACCTCATCGAGGTGGGCAACTCCGACCTCATCAGCACCGGCATTGCCAGTTTCGAGGCCGATGGCGGCGTGCTCAAGAGCAACGTTTACACCACCGGCGGTGTGCTCGTGCGCAAGGCGGGCGACACATTGAAGGGCTTGGCAAAAGGTGTTTATATCATTGGCGACAAGAAGTTTGTAGTCGACTGACGGCCTTGCCTCATTGACTGATGTACGGCGGCATCCGGCTTTAATCCGGGTGCCGCCGTTTTGTTTTGTCCGTTCGGTGGCGTGGAAAAACAGCCTTGGCATTTCCCTGCCAGCCCTCCCAAGCCACGTTGCCGTATGTTTTTTGCTATACATGAAGCCGCCTCACCCCATACACAAAAGGTTCCTGTAGGGGTGAGGCGGCAGTTGGTTGCGTCTTTCAGCTTGTCATAGCCGGACGAACCGCCGGGCAATGCTTTGCCAAAGGCAGCCTATGGCGCTGCCCACGGCGTGGTGGCGGTGGCGGCATTGCGGTTTTCGGCGCGGCCGTATTACAGTCCGAGCGGGTTGATGTTTCTGTAGGCTTGCCTTGTTCTTTGCTCAATGCCTTCGGCAGAATACTCACCGTTGACGGCTTCCATGTCCTTTGGTTCCAGTTCCATGGCGTGTTGTGCGTCTTCCTTGGCGCCAGCCATGTCGCCCTTCTCATATTTTAGCGCCCCCCGCTCCTTGAAGGCGTCGATGCAGAACGGGTTGGCGTCTATCACCCTTCCGTAGGCCTCGATGGCTGCGTCGGCGTTGCCCTTGGCCCGTTCTATTCTCGCTTTGAGCATCAGCACGTCTTCATTTGTGGCGTAGTCGGCCAAGAGATGCGTGCAGTCGCCGTCGGCACCGCTTGCATCGCCCATTTTCAGCAGTGTCTGTCCGCGCAGAAGGTAGGCCTCGGCCATGTCGTCTTTCAGCGTGATGGCTTTGGTAAGCATGGCTATTGCGTTTATCATGTCTTCCTGCCCGATGCAGGCTTGCGCGTAAAGATAGTGGGCCCGGGCGTTCTGGTTGTCAATGAGCAGGGCCCGTTCGCAGGCTTGCGCCATGGCCGTATAGTTTTCCATCATGTGCGCCACCTGCGCCATCTGTATGAATATGGCTGTATTTTCTGGTTCGGCAGCTGCCAGAGTCTCCAGCTGCTCGTAGGCTTCGGCCAACTGGCCGGTGCGTATGAGCGATTGCGCCAGGTAGTCGCGCACCTCAAGGTCTTCGCGTATCTTGAGCGCTTCTTTGTAGCATTTCACTGCATAGTCGTGCTGTCCCATCTTGGCTGCCTTCACTCCGTCGTATTTGAACATGTCAAACTTGCGGGTCTCGTCGGCCTGTTGTTTCTGTTCGGGTGTCTCTTCGCTGCCACCGAATAAAGCTTTGAAAAAGTTCATGTCGTAAATAGTACCGTTGTTTTTTTATGGCAAAAATACGTATTTATTTTGAAAAGGCAATGCCATCAACTCTATTTTCGCGGCTTTTTGTTACTTTTGCAGTCAACAACGGCGCATGGCCCGGCGTTGCGGTGTGCCGTTAGCGTTTTTTTGTTTATGTCAGATACTACATTATATATAAAGAACATGGTGTGCGACAGGTGCCGCATGGCGGTAGCCAACCTGCTATCGGGCATGGGCGTCAGGCCCCTGTCGGTTGAGCTGGGGGTGGTGACAGTGGCCGGCAGCTTGCCCCCCGGGCTCCGCGCTGAGCTGTCGGAGGCGCTCGGCAGGCTTGGTTTTGAACTGCTTGGCGACCCTCGGGAGCAGACTGTCGACCGCATACGCACGGCCATCATCCATCTGGTGCATTATCGCGGCGGGCTGCCCGACGTGAACCTCTCGGCTTACCTGTCCGCTCGCCTGGGCTCCGACTACAGCGCTTTGAGCAAGCTTTTCTCCGAGGTGACGGGCGTTACCATCGAGCGCTACTTCATATTGCAGCGTGTGGAGCGGGTTAAGGAACTGCTGTTTTATGGCGAAAAGTCGCTGGCCGAGATTGCATTGGAGCTCAATTATTCGAGTGCCGCTTACTTGAGCACGCAGTTCAAGGCCGTCACGGGCATGACACCGTCGCAGTTCAAGGCCAGCAAGGGAAGCGGTTTGCGGGCTATCGATGATGTGGGGCGTGGGCAGCAAGGCTGAGGCCGGGGCATGATGTCACACCGCAATGTGTAAGTTTTTTTGCCGTTAGTGCCCCGCCGGCGCAACAGCCTGTGCCCCAGTGGGTTGGCGGCAACATCGCAACGCTTTCCAAAACAGCCCGTCTGGATGGCCCGTATGGGCCGTTCGGTTGCGCCGTTCGGCCTGTTTTGAGTTGCAAAACGGCCCTTGTTGCAACGCCGCAAGGCAAATGTCAAATTTGTTTTGCATTCCCGCCTGTCTGTGGGTCGGTCTTCTTGCCCGCCAAAGGGGGCATTCCATAAACTTGTAATTCTTTTCCATCATTCCGTAACAAGGCAACGGTTTATTTTCATTAATTTCGCAACCAGAAAGCTGCCGCGCGCCCATTGCCTTTGCTAAAAGCCGTGGGGCGATGGCGCTGGCAACTGTAATTGACAATATAACGAAAGGACTGAAATGGAAAAAAAGACAATTGCCGTTCTCGGCATGATGTGTGCCGGGTGTTCGGCCAACGTAGAGCGCAAGCTGCGTTCGCTCGACGGGGTGGCCTCGGCCGCCGTAAACCTGCCTTCGAGAACCGCCCTCGTTGAGTACGACCCGCAGCGCATCACGCTCGAACGTATGAAAGAAGAGCTTGGGGCCATTGGATATGATATGGTGATTGAGGAAGACCGCAACGTAGAGGCCATCGAACGCCGTGGCTATGTGTTGCTGCGCCGCCGCGTGATTGCCTCGTGGCTGTTTGCCGTGGCCACCATGTGCCTGTCTATGAGGTGGGTGAGCGTTGGCGGAACCGACGCCGCCAACCAGCTGATGATGGTCATCTCGCTGCTCAACCTTGTATATTGCGGGCGCCAGTTCTACGCCACCGCATGGCGCCAGGCGCTGCACGCATCGGCCGGCATGGACACCCTTGTGGCCATGAGCACCTGCGTTTCGTTTCTGCTCAGCGTGTTCAACACTTTCTGGGGCGACGCTTTCTGGGGCTCGCGCGGCATAGAGTGGCATACGTATTATGACGCCTCGGTGATGATTGTCACCTTTGTGCTCTCGGGAAGGCTCATGGAAGAGCGTGCCAAGAAGGGCACGGCCTCGGCCATAAGGGCGCTGATGGGGCTTGCGCCGAAGACGGCCCACCTGGTAGACGGAGGCATTGTGGCCGACGCCCCCATTTCCGCGTTGCAGCCGGGCGACACCGTCGAGGTGCGCGCAGGCGAGAAAGTGCCTGTCGACGGCACCGTGGTCGGTGGCGAGGCACGCATCGACGAGAGCATGATAAGCGGCGAGCCGGAGCCCGTGGCCAAGGCTAAGGGAGCGCGGGTGCTGGCCGGAACGGTGGTGCGCGAGGGCTTGTTCCGATTCAAGGCCGAGGCCGTGGGGTCAAAGACGGTGCTTGCCAACATCATAAAGATGGTGCAGGAGGCCCAAGGTTCCAAAGCTCCGGTGCAGCGGGTTGTCGACCGCATTGCGCTCATTTTTGTGCCGACGGTGCTGGCCATTGCCGTGGTTACGCTTGTGGTGTGGCTCGCCGTGGGTGGCATGGCCATGATGCCGCGTGCCATTCTCTCGGCCGTCTCGGTGCTGGTGATAGCCTGCCCGTGCGCCATGGGGCTTGCCACGCCAACCGCCCTGATGGTGGGCATAGGCAAGGCTGCCCGACTTGGCATACTGATAAAAGACGCCACGGCCCTGGAAAACCTGCGCAAGGTAGACGCGATGGTGGTCGACAAGACCGGCACACTGACCATCATATCTGATGGCGGATGTCAGCCAGATACCCGCGATGGCGGCGGTGGCGGCGAGGATGGTGGCCGAGTGTCGGCCGGCGCACACAGCTACGACCCGCAGCTGGAAAGCCGCGAGACGCTGAAACCTCACGCACGCGAGGCCATCGAGGAACTTAAGGCAGAGGGAATAAGCATATACATGATGAGCGGCGACACCGAAGAGGCAGCCGCCTACTGGGCGGCAAAGGCCGGAATAGGGCACTATCGCAGCAAGGTGATGCCGCAAGACAAGGAAGACTTGGTAAGGAAATTGCAGTCGAAGGGCCGCAAGGTGGCCATGGTGGGCGACGGCATCAATGACAGCCAGGCCCTTGCTGCCGCCGATGTGAGCATTGCCATGGGCAAGGGAACGGACATTGCGATGGACGTTGCGCAGGTGACGCTCATGGGAACCGACCTGCGCCGCATACCCGAGGCCATAAGGCTGTCGCGCAAGACGGTTGGCATGATTCGCCAAAACCTCTTTTGGGCGTTCATATATAATGTGGTTTGCATACCGCTGGCTGCCGGGGCGCTTTATGGCGTGGTCGATTTCCAGATCACACCGATGTGGGCCAGCGCGCTGATGGCCATGAGCAGCGTCAGCGTTGTGCTCAATAGCCTGCGCCTGAAGTACGTGGCGTAGGCATGAATCTGTGGGCGTCGGGCACCCGCTGGTGCCAAACGCTGACCCCGATGCTGAACGACCGGTTGACGTTGTAACGCACTTCAGCCCCTATCTTGTCGCCGAAGTCGCCCATGTAATACAGTGGCATGGGCATCTTCGGCGTCATTATCGACTTCTGTCCGAAGAGATACGCTTCCCAATGTTCGTTGAAGCGGTAGCCCAGCACGGCCGTAAGGCCTGCGTCGTTGAACTGGGCCGGGCCCCAGTTGAAGTGTGAGTAGTAGCCGCCGAAGGCCAGCGATAGCCTTGGGGCCAGTTCGGTGGCGTACATCATTGCCACGCTTTGGGCGAAACCCGAGCCCGCGTTGTCGCCCAGGCCCACCGTGGCCGACAGCGACAATGAGGCGTTAAGCCCGTTGTGCAGGCTCCAGTCGTTCCACCCTCCGAACGGTCCCCACAGCGTGTAGCGCGATATTGTGCCGCGCTCTGTCAGCTGTGGCAGTGCCAGGCTGTCCGTCGTGCTCATCGCCACGGCCTCGGGCTGGGCCTCCAAGCGATGCTCTGGTTGCGCGGGCAGCGGCTTTTCTATTGTCTCCTGCGCGCTTGCAGTCAGCGCGCAGGAGATAAGTGCAAGTGCAAAGAGTTTCTTTTTGCCCATAGTTTATGTTTATTTGTCTTCGGCAAAGAGCGGGTCTTCGGGCATTACCATTATGGGTTCTTGCTCGCTCAGCTTCAATATCTTTGCCGGAACGTACTTCTTGTTGACCACCAGGCGGAACATATATTCGCGGAACCATGTGTCCGACATTATCAGATATCCCTTTTGCTGGCTCCACTCAGCGCCCCAGCTGTTTTCCACCTTCCATTTCTTTGCCTTGCCGTTACTGTCCAGGTCGACTGCGGTAAGGGTCATGGCGTGGGTCGATCCGCTGTCGTACGTGCTTATGCGGGCCGCCTTGTCCATGCCGAAAGTGGTGCCCATGAGCGATGCGTAGTCATAGTTGGCAGGGTCGGCATAGCCGCGTTTGCGGTCGAGGAACTTGCCCACGTCGTATGAACTGTACAGTTTGCGCCCGTCTTTGAGCGACGCTATGGCCATCTGCTCTATGTCGTCCATGGGCAGGTTGATGTATTTCCAGTTGTGGCCGTCGTATGTGTGGCGGTCATACTCAACCTCGTAGGTCTTGTAGTAGGGCCTGCGCGGGTCGTTCATCGCCATGATGAACGTGCCGTTGATGGGCCCGCCGACCACCTCTTTGTAGAATTCGAGTGGCGTGTATGTCTTTGCCTGTCCCACTGTGCGGCCTTCCTTGTTCTTGAAGGCATAGCTGAAGCTGGCTGGGGGCTCGCCTATTGTAAGCGAGAGTATATGGTATATGGTGCCGAGCATGCCCTTCTTGGCTGTCTCTATGTCTTTGGCCGACTTCCCTTCGGCCACCATATTGCGCAGTTCCAGGCCGTATTCGCGCAGCTTTGAGGCCACAATAGACGCCATGCGGCTGGTGTTGTCGCTTGAAAAGGTCTCGGGCATCATTTCTTTCGGCACGAGCCCGTACTTGTCGGCAAGGTCTGCCACTCCGCAGAAGGTGCCTCCGTCGCTTATCGGGTTCTTGAAGAAGAACTGAACGCGCGTGTCGTCCATCGGCTTGTCGGCGTTGTCGACCACTCCTTGCAGGAAGAGGTTGGCTTTCTCCAGCTGGTCGTAGAAGAAGAGATAGGCCTGCGAGAACTCCACCCTTAGCGAGTCGGTGCGCTGGGCGAAGGCCGACCTGAGCACGTTCATGCCGCTGAACATCCAGCACCGGCCCGACTGTTGCTGGTCGGTGATGCTCTGTGCGGGCGTCTCAACGCTGAAGTAGGTGTCTATTGCGCCTGCATTGGCATGGTTGCGGGCCAGTGTCTCGATAGAGTTGGCGGCAATGGCGTTGGCCAATGCGCGGTCGCTTGTGGTCATTTTCTGGCTGCTGCGTATCTCGTCGAGCATTGACTTGGATATGCCTCCCGCCTTGTTCTGGGCGTTTGCCGGGGCAGCCAAAGCTATTGCCACGGCGAAGAATAGTTGCTTTTTGTTCATTGTCGTATAATAAATAATGTGGTTCGTTGGCATTGGCGGCGCTGTCATGGGTTTTCGGCGAAGTACCGCCACAGTGGCGCGGCCATGAGCGCTTGCTTTATTTCCCCCTGTTCGAGCATGCGGCGCATCTCTTCGCGGCTAACCAAGCATACTTCTATGTCTTCCGTCGGGTCAAGGTGCTGGCTTCCGATGCGCTCCACTCCGGTGGCCACGAAGCAGTGGGTGACGTTTGTCACGGTGCTGGCATTGGGCGAGACGACCATTGTTTCGCGCCACGTGCCGCCCCCGAAGCCCGTCTCCTCCATCAGTTCGCGGCGTGCGGCGGCCTCGGGCTGCTCGCCCTGCTCCATCACTCCGGCCACTATCTCGTGGCATGTCTGACCTATGCCGTGGCGGTATTGCCTGACAAGCACAAACATTCCTTCGGCCGTGATGGCGATGACGTTGATCCAGTCGGGGTATTCCAAAACATAATATTCATCGTTGACGGTGCCGTCGGGCAGTTCTACCGTGTCGCGCCGTGCCGTCAGCCACGGTCTGCGAATGATGTAGTCGCTCTTTATGGTGCGCCATTTCATGTCACGTTTGTCCATAAGTTGTTGTCGGTTATTGATTTTCAAAGTTAGTCAAATATCGCGAAACGGGCAAGCAAAACCGGCATTTTAAACATTCCTTAAAGCAATTGAAGCAATAAAAACATATTGTATGAAAAAATATTTAAATTAAATTTTGTCGATAAAAATAACTTGTTTATCTTTGCATCACACTTATACATTCAACAAATAGTTTAGATTATGAAGAAAGTAATGATGATGGTTGCGCTTTTGGTTGCAACAGTTGCAGCAAGCGCACAGGTTTATGTAGGAGGCGGAATCGGCATCGGTTCAAGCAAGGAAGCCCATGCCGAGGGCGTGGATGTTGATGCTAAGACAACGTTTTACATTACTCCTGAGATAGGTTATAACCTCAGCGACAACTTGGCAGTTGGTATAGGGCTGGGCTACAACCACTCTAAGAAAGGTGATTTCAAGACCAACGGTTTCTCCATCGAGCCTTATGCACGTTGGACTTTCGTCAAGTGGGAGCGCGCGAGCCTGTTCCTTGATGGCGGGATTGGCTATGCTACCAGCAAGCAGGAGACTTCGACAGACTTGGGCAACGGCAAGACTGTGTCTGTGGAGACCAAGAACAGCAGCTTCTACATTGGCATTCGTCCGGGTGTTAAGGTGAACCTGACTGGCAAGCTGGCCCTCATCACAAAGGTGGGATGGTTAGGCTACAAGTGCATCATGCCCGACGGTGATGGCATGAAGAATGGTTCTGAGTTCGGCCTTGAGCTCAACGGCGAGGATCTTTCGTTCGGTTTGCAGTACACATTCTGACGTAAGCAAGTTTATTTGATACGTGCCCGGACTTTCAGTCCGGGCTTTTTTGTTTCAATGGTTACGTCGGCCGTGTGGGGTAGGGTGTGTTGTCGGGCGGTGAACGGGCGTGGCGTTTTCCTTGCACTGGTCGCATGTCCGTACTGTCCGCAAGTTTTGCAATGCCCGAACGGGCCGTATTGGACTGTAAAACGGCCCGTTCGGGCTTGCAATATGGCTCATTTGGCGCAGCAAAACGGTATATTTTGCAACGTGTTGACAATCAGATGGTTGGCTGGCGCCTGCCGGACGGCAATGGCGACTTGCCTTTGCAAGTCAGTTGCAGCGCCCTACTGGTAAGGCGTCGGTGGGCTATGGTGCGTTGCCGTTGGCTGAGGTGGCAGCCGCGTCGGGCCCGTCGCTCATCGCCTTACAAGTATCGACCCGCTCACGCCTGGCTCTTCGCTGTTTGCCTGCAGGGCGTAAATGCCGTGGGGCAGTGAGGATACGTCGATGCTGAACGTGTTTGTCTGCCCGGCATCCAGCGTGTGCTCCATCACCGATTGGCCGTTGATGGCGAACAGCCGCAGGCTTATTCGTCTCGCCGGGGCTTTGTCGAGGCATAGCTTTAGCATTCCTTTGGGGGATATGGCTGCACGCAGGCGAGCAGGCGAATTGGTGGCCAGGCCTTCAATGTTGTCGATGCCGAGCAGGTAGAGCAGCCCGTGGTGAGTGTCAATCTCGCCGTGGCCGTATTGGTTGTTGGGATAGTCGAGCCCGTCCTCCGGGCGGCGGCACGTATGGCTGAGCACGTCTTTGACATCGGCCGGCGTCAGCCGTGGGCACGCCTGCAGCCACAGCGCTATTGCCCCGGCAACAACCGGGGTGGCCATAGATGTGCCGGTGTTTGAGTTCCAGGCGTAAGTGCGCCCATTGAAGCCGAAGCGGGCCACGTCGGAGCGTATGTCCGATGCCTCGGGATTGCTCTCTTCATAGTAGCTGCTGTATGCCGACACGATGTTGTCGCCCGGTGCCATGGCGTCGGGCTTGGTCAATCCGTCCATCGTGGGGCCCACAGAAGAGTAGTATGAGCGCACCCCGTCGTTGCGGCCGGGCTGGCTGTAGTCGAAGTATTGGCCTTGGTAGTTGGTGAATCCCGTGCGGTGGATGGTGGCGCCTACGGCCACAACAGCCCCGAAGCATGCCGGTGCGTGTATGTTGTGGCTCGTTTCGGCGTCGGCCGGGGCGCCCTCAGCCATGCCGTTGATAAACATCGCGGGCGAATAGCACCGCAGCGATGCGTCGGTTGCGGCCCCGCTCACCGTCACGGCCAGCACCCCGGCAGAGCTGAGCGGCGTGTCGCATGCGATAGCCACGTGGTAGATGCTGTCGCGGGTGGCCGTGGCCGCGGCGTAACGCTCTATGGTGGCCGTGCATCCATGGCTGCCGTTGCCGAGCCTGATGCTTACCACGGTGGCGGAGTCGGGCCGGCATTGCCATGAACCAACGGTGGTGGTGTCGTTGGCGGGGCTTCCGCAGGATATGAAATTGAGGCAGAACGGGCCGTTGGCCTCGACGAAGAAGCCGGCCTGGTTTTCTTGGCTGTATAGGCAGGAGCCGGCTTCGGGCCTGCCGGCAGGCTTGTCTACATAGTTGAGGTAGACCGACTCGTTGCCTGCCGAGGCCACGATGATGCGCCCCGGGCCGGTCAGTCGCTCGAGATATCGGCTGTAGAGGCTGTCCGAGCGGTTGTATTCCGGCACCGAGCCTTCGCTGAACGATGCCACGCAGGGCATCCCGCGTGTGGCTGCATAGTCGAAGATGTACTTGAAACCGAGCGCGTCGGTGGCCGATGTATACTTGTATGTGTCGTCGGGGGCAATCAGGTTGAGGTCGTTGCTTACGGCGTTGCTCACCAGGCAGAGGACGCTCTCGTATGCCATTCCGCGGTATGGCGAGTCGTAACCGCTGCCAGCCGCAATGCCGGCGGTGTGGGTGCCGTGCGTCTGTTGCAGCCCGTCGGTTGAGTGGCCTTTGCCAATGATGGCGTCGGTGCCCCTGTATTCGCGCCCCACGGGCAAGCGGCTTGTGTCCGTCTCGGGGTCAAGCTGGTCCCAGAATGCGCTTATGCGGTACTTGGTGGCGGTGGAGTCGTAGAACGTAGGGTGGGTAACGTCAAAGCCGATGTCCATCACTCCGACCACAACGCCGTCGCCGGTGTATGCCTGTGGCAGCCACAGGCCATCGTATACTGGCGTAGCCCCGACCAGCGTTGCCGTGGTGTCCATCGACGCGCGGCACGGTCGTGAAGCCTCGATGCGCCTTACGCAGGCAGCCGACGCAAGCGACTCGAGCCGGCCGACAGGCACGGTCACGATGTAAATGTCTTCACTCCTGTCGTAGACACGGCACCCGTTGGCTGCCAGTATGCTGTCGGCGGCAGTGGTGTCTATGCTCACAAAGGCCGTCATGAGCATTTGGCCCTCACCCGGGGCAGCCTTTTTCTTTGTTTTCGACATGGCTGCCGCCTCCCTCACATAGGCCGACATCTTGTCGGTCACAGCCAGTATGGCCACCGCCTGCAATGCTGCCCACCATGCGGCAAGCATTGCGATGAATATCTTTCTCATGCTTGTAATCTTGTGGTTGATGCTGCAAAAGAAGCAAAAAAAGCTGAGACCGGCAAGCAAAATGCAAAAAAGAGCCGCCACAATCCAGGCTGTGACGGCTCTCTTCGTTATTTCTTTTCACTGTGCGGCCTATTTTTCCAGTCCGCGGTTTGCCAGTGTTGTGTTGATCAATGTTTGGTACTTGTCAAACTGTTCGGGCGTCAGGACGTAGCTCATGTACTTCATGTCTTTCTCAACGGCGCTGTCCATGAGGGCCTTGCGGTTGGCTTTGTCGGCCTCGACCGCCGTCTTCAGGTCGCCGCGGAAAATGCGGTTGAGCGCCTCTACGCTGTTCATCTGGTCGAGGGTGAGCCCGAGTGTCTCGCCCAGTCGGCGCAGGTTGTAGCTGATGTCGTACGAGGCTGTGCTGTCGGCTTTGGCCATTGTGGTGCTCGTTGCGGCTGTGTTGGCTCCGGCTGCGTCCATTCCGTTCTTGTCTCCTGCAAATGTCATGGTCATGCTGAGCAGTGCCACGACTGTTAAATACAATCTTTTCATCTTTGTTACCCTTTCTTTTTTACTTAAATTACTACTTACTTAAACTCTGGCCGGTCAGTTTTCTGTGTTCTCTCTTTATCGATTTTCCACTGCAAAGATACGCCGAAATGCGGTCAAAGCAATGAAACTTGCTTATTGTGTGCGCAAACAGCCATTTTAATTGATACAAGTCAAATAAGTGAAAGGATAACGGTTTTTTAATGGTTTCGCATTAACAATGGTCTTTTGCGTTTGTTTTCGAAATAAAATGAGTAACTTTGCAAGCAGTATCAAACCACATATCAAGATAATGGACAAACCACAGAACAAGTACATTGCCGTTGCTTACAAGCTTTACACGGCAGAAAACGGAGAGAGCAATTTGGTGGAAGAGGCAACCGAAGAGCGCCCCTTCCAGTTTATCAGCGGTTTCGGGGTAACACTCGATGCCTTTGAGAAAGAGATAGCCGGGCTGGAACAAGGAGCCGAGTTTGACTTTGAGCTGACCAAGGACGAGGCATACGGCGACTACGAAGAGGCCCACGTGCTCGACTTGGACCGCGAGATGTTTTGCATCAACGGCCATTTTGACCACGAGCATATATTCAAGGATGCAGTAGTTCCGCTGCAGAATGCCGACGGCAACCGCTTTTTCGGGCGCGTGCTCGACATCAGCGACGACAAGGTGAAGATGGACCTGAACCACCCGCTGGCCGGTCAGACGCTGCAGTTCAAGGGCCGTGTGCTCGAAAGCCGCGAGGCAACCAACGACGAGATACAGGCCATGATCAACCGCCTGAGCGGTGAGGGATGCGGTTGTGGCTGCGGCAGCTGTGGCGGAGACTGCGGAGACGGCTGTGGCGACGGTTGCGGCGAGCACGGCAATCACCATCATGGCGACAATGGCGGTTGCTGCGGAGGCCACTGCCACTCATGAGCCAAGGGCTTGTACGAATGTGACGGGGGTGGCCGTCGGCGGCCACTGCATGGCGAGGCCGGCCTTTAGGCAGGCCCTCTTGCCGTGAGTGACGGCCAGCATCCACCCCCGGCTGCCCTCAGTATCTTACATTTCACTTTTAAACATTACTATGATGCGCAATACTTTTGGCAATGTTTTCACGCTGACATCATTCGGCGAAAGCCATGGCGAGGCCGTGGGCGGTGTGATAGACGGCATGCCTGCCGGCATAGAGATAGACAAAGAGTTTATCCAGCATGAGCTTGAGCGCCGCCGCCCGGGGCAGAGCGCCCTGACAACGAGCCGCAAAGAGCCAGACCAAGTCGAGCTGCTCAGCGGGGTGTTTGAGGGCAAGTCGACCGGCGCCCCCATCGGTTTCGTGGTCAGGAACACCAATCACCACTCGCAAGACTATGAGAACTTGCGATGCCTGTTTAGGCCGTCGCATGCCGATTACACATATTATAATAAGTATGGGCTGCGTGACCATCGTGGCGGGGGGCG
>OCQA01001271.1_pt1 | contig 18477 bp, 15 predicted proteins | sample 1538571 | NCBI WGS metagenome assembly OCQA01 (sample SAMN04571708, study PRJEB22368) | human gut metagenome | biome: human gut; material: stool | host: Homo sapiens | place: Luxembourg | collected 2012-09-28 | reverse complement strand
TGGAGCCGGCGGAGTTCCCCACCAAGGACTATGACGGCTTCTCCCTGCCCGCCGGGAAATACCTGGCCCTGCGGGTGATCATCGGCCAGGGAGCGGGGCAGAACTGGTGGTGCGTGGTGTTTCCGCCTCTGTGCACCGCCGCCGTCTGCCAGTGGCAGGACGCGGGACGAGCCGCCGGGTTGGAGGAGGATGATCTGTCCCTGATGGCGGAGGAGGACGCCGGATACGAGCTCCGGTTCCGGTCGGTGGAGCTGTGGGAAATGCTGCGCCAGTGGCTGGGGAAATAAGGGGGCGGATACATCTGGTTTTAGGGGCGGGGCAGAGCTCATGCCCCTGCACAGCAGCCATCGGCGAAGGGCCAGCAATGCTCCGACGCCCGGCAGGAGGAAGTCTGCCGGGCGTCGGAGCAAAGTGTATGTGTGGAGGGTAATTGTGTGGTAAGAGGGGGCTTATTCGCCGCAGAGCTTCTTCAGACGGGCCAGGCGGCGGTCGGTGAACTCCTGCAGCTCCTCGATATCCTGCTCCGTCAGGTGACGGAACTTCTTGAAGCGGGTGACAAACTCCTTGACGGGCTTGGGGTTCTTCACGTCCACGGACATCTTGAACACGCCGTTTTCCACCTCGTACAGGGGGGCGAAGTTGGTCTCCACCGCCAGGCGGGCCACCTCGATGCTCTCATCGGTCTTGCAGCCCCAGCCGGTGACGCAGGGATTGTACACATGCAGGTACACCAGGCCGTTGTCCACGGCCATGGCCTTCTCCAGCTTGCGGACCATATCGGGGATATAGGCGGGGCTCATGTTGCGCTTGATGAAGGCCACAATCAGCAGGATGGCCACGGGGATCAGCATGATCAGGCCCTTGGGATTGCTGTACTGGGCCAGGATGACCTCGGCCTCAGCCGCGTTGATGTCGGAGCCGGAGCCGCCGAACAGGGCGAAACAGACGGTGGCGGCGGCAGCGGCCACCAGGGCGTACTTCATACGGCTGCCCACAACGCCGGCCCATCCGCTGTCGTTAAAAAAATAGTAGCAAAAAGGATTTTTCCAGTATGTGAAATGCATTACATTTTTTCGGTTTCTCCATTTCGGCCCATTTGCGGCGGCGATTTTTGTAGATAAATGACAATTTTCGGCGGTTTCGTTTCGTTTTGAGAAAAATCAACCCGTCGGAATGGTGAGAATTTTTTGTTGTGTCTGCTTTATCGTTGTAAAACGCTGCACTTTCCGCCGGAATGCATGCCGCGGCAAGCTCTCTCAAAATCTTAGCAAAATCTGAATGGGTGGAACAGACACCGTTCTGTGTGGGTATTCGCAAAATTGCGCGAATAAGTATATATCGTGAACTATATATGGGCAGCGCTGTGATGTGAGTATAACGCCTCAGCAGGCGGATGTCCAGTGTTTTTCCAGAATTTTCCTGTGGTAAATCCTTCCGGTGTCAAGGAGAATCCCGGGGTGCGGAAAAGCTCCATATAATAGAGATGTTGGGCAGATAGCCCAAAGAGGGGCCCGGTTTTTCGGCAATCAGCCGAATGTTTCCTGCGGCGAACAATTCCGATTGACACCCTTTCCCGCCCCGTGATAAAATAGGCGCGACAACGGAATAGGGAAATCGGTGGATGGACTCGGGAGAGACTGCGCCCTGCGGGCGCGGCGCCGAAGGGGAACGCAGAAGCTCTCAGGCAAAAGGGACCGGGTCCGGACGATACTCCGAAAAGGCCGGATCACCGGCCACCGAAGGTGCAACCTGCCCCGGATGGGGCGGGGAATCTCTCAGGTCAGGATACGGGGGCGCAAGGCAACGGCTTTGCGCCCTTTTTTGCTGCCCAAAAATGGAACAAATCTGAAGGAGGAGCTTATCAAATGAGCGAACTGAAGCGCACGCAGCTGTACGACGTGCATGTGGCCGCCGGGGCCACCATGGTGGATTTCGGCGGGTGGGAGATGCCCATCCAGTATCCCTCCGGCATCATTGCCGAGCACCTGTATACCCGCCAGGTGTGCAGCCTGTTCGACGTGTCCCACATGGGCCGTCTGCTGATTGAGGGGCCCCAGCGCAAGGAATTTCTTCAGCACGTGCTGACCAGCAACGTCAGCGCCCTGGACCTGAACATGGCCCAGTACTGCATCATCCCCAACGAGAACGGCGGCGCCGTGGACGACGCGTATCTGTACCTGTTCCAGGAGGACAGCTATCTGCTGGTGGTCAACGCCGCCAACATCGACAAGGATCTGGAGCATCTGAACCGGGCCCTGTCCGGCTTCGACTGCACCATCACCAACATCAGCGCCGAATGGGCCTCCATCGCCGTCCAGGGCCCCAAGAGCAAGGAAATGCTCATGACCCTCTCCGGCGGCGAGTCCCCCACCAAGGAGCCCACCAAGAACTCCCTGGGCACCGTGTCCCTGGAGGGCCGCCAGGCCCGCATCGCCAAGACCGGCTACACCGGCGAGCCTCTGGGCTACGAGGTATACGTCCGCAGCCAGGACGTGGTGTGGCTGTGGAACCGTCTGGTGGAGCTGGGCGCGCGGCCTGCCGGCCTGGGCGCACGGGATACCCTGCGGATGGAGGCATCCTTCCCCCTGTACGGCCACGAGATGGGCGTTGCCCCCGACGGCACCGAGATCCCCATCTTCGCCGTGCCTCTGGCCAAGTTTGCCGTGAGCTTCTCCGCCCAGAAGGGGGATTTCATCGGCCGCGCCGCTCTGGAGCGTCAGCACCAGGCATTTATCCGCCACATGGACCGGGACTTCTCCGACATGTCCGCCCTGCCCCGGAGGATCGCCCCCATCGCCCTGCTGGACCGGGGCGTCATGCGGGCCGGAATGGAGATCTACAAGGGCGATAAGCTGGTGGGTTGGGTCACCAGCGGCACCATGGTGCCCTATTTCAAGACCCAGGGCGAGGGCCTGTCCACCGTGATCCTGGAGGCCAGCGGCAAGCGTGCCATTGGCCTGTGCTATATCGACAGCGACGTTCTGGTGGACGACACCGTGGAGGTGGATATCCGCGGCAAGCGCCTGAAGGCCGTGATCCCCGCCCGCCACATGAGCGTGGGCGCGCCTCCCTTCGCCCGCCCCCTGCTGTACGGTGAGCAGGAGGAGGTCCGCACCGTGGCCGGCGGCGACCGCACCGGCAAGGCCCTGACCCTGCTGCACAAGGCCATCGAGAACCACGTCTGGCGTCAGGAGCAGTGCGTGAACCTGATTCCCTCCGAGAATACCCCCAGCCGGGCCGTGCGCCTGCTGTCCGGCAGCGACCCGGCCTGCCGCTATGCCGAGCACAAGAAGATCCTGGCCTTTTATGAGAAGGAGGTGTTCTATTACCAGGGCACCAAGTTCATCGACCAGGTGGAGCGTATGCTCACCGAGGAAATGCGCGCCTACTTCGGCTGCACCGAGGTGGAGACCCGCACCCTCAGCGGCCAGATGTCCAACATGGCGGTGTTCTCCGCCCTGACGGACTGGAAGAACCGCTTCGACCGCAAGAAGGATGCCAAGCGCCTGGGCTACGTCATGAACAACCACATCATCAAGGGCGGTCACCTGTCTGCCCAGCCCATGGGCGCCCTCCACGACTATATCGCCGTGGACCCCGTCACCGAAAAGCCCGCCGTGGTAAACTTCCCCGTCTGCCGGGACAACCCCTATAAGATGGACGTGGAGGAGACCAAGAAGCTCATCGACCGCTACCGTCCCGAGCTCATCATCTTCGGCAAGTCCATGGTTCTGCATAAGGAGCCTGTGGCCCAGATCCGCCGCTTTGTGGACGAGCAGAAGATTCCCACCACCATCATGTACGACATGGCCCATGTGCTGGGCCTTATCGGCGATCACTTCCAGAACCCCTTCCAGGAGGGCGCGGAGATCGTCACCGGCTCCACCCACAAGACCTTCTTCGGCCCCCAGCGCGGCGTCATCGGCGTCAACTATAAGGAGGAGGACCTGAAATACGGCCTGTGGAAGACCATCGAGAGCCGCACCTTCCCCGGCAGCGTCTCCAACCACCACCTGGGCACCCAGCTGGGTATGCTCATGGCGGCCTATGAGATGAACCAGTTCCGCGACGCGTACCAGAGCGCCATTATCCGCAACGCCAAGTCCTTCGCCCGCAGCCTGAAGAGCTATGGTCTGGACGTGGTGGGCGATCCCGCCATCGACTACACCGAGACCCACCAGGTCATCGTCTCCGTGGGCTACGGCGAGGGCGCGGAAATCGCCGAGCGCCTGGAGCAGAACAACGTCATCGTCAACTACCAGGCCACCCCCGATGAGGAGGGCTTCACCGCCTCCGGCGCCCTGCGCATGGGCGTCAGCGAGATGACCCGCTTCGGCTTCGAGGAGAAGGACTTCGACCAGCTGGCCTCCCTGATGGCCGACTGCATCCTCCGGGGCCGCGAGATCAAGGCCGATGTGGAGCAGCTCCGGGCCCGTCACACCGAAATGCGCTACTGCTTCGACGATGCCGCCATCAACGACGCGCTGGAGCAGCTGGCCGGCAAGCTGGACATTTGAACAAACAACAAAACATATTAAATTTGGAGGTAAATCACAATGCTGTATCCGACTGATCTGAAGTATTCCAAGTCCCACGAGTGGGTGAAGATGGAGGACGGCGTGGCCGTCATCGGCATTTCCGACTTTGCACAGGACGCCCTGGGCGATGTGGTGTTCGTGAACCTGCCCGGCGAGGGCGACGACGTCACCTGCGGCGAGGCCTTCGGCGATGTGGAGTCCGTCAAGGCCGTGTCCGACCTGGTGTGCCCCGTCACCGGCGCCGTCTGCGCCGTCAACGAGGACCTGCTGGACCAGCCCGAGCTGCTGAACAAGGCTCCCTATGACGCCTGGATCATCAAGGTGGAGAACATCACCGACACCGAGGAGCTGCTGGACGCCGCCGCTTACGAGGCATTCTGCGCCGAGGAGGGCTGAGCATGGGCAGCTATGTCCCCTCCACCCAGGCCCAGCGGGAGCAGATGCTCCGGGCCGTGGGTCTGGAAAACATCATGGACCTGTACCGGGATGTGCCGGAGCAGATGCTCCTGCGGAAGCCCCTGAACATCCCCGACGGCATGAGCGAGCTGGAGGCAAGCCGGGCGGTTTCCGCCATGGCCGCCGAAAACCGCACCTATGCCACCGTTCTCCGGGGCGCAGGGGCCTATGACCACTACATCCCCTCCATCGTCAAATATATCCCCGCCAAGGAGGAGTTCCTCACGGCCTACACCCCCTATCAGGCGGAAATGAGCCAGGGCCTGCTGCAATCCATCTTCGAGTATCAGACCATGATCTGTGAGCTCACCGGCATGGACGTGTCCAACGCCTCTGTGTACGATGGGGCCACTGCCGCCGCCGAGGCGGCGGCCATGTGCCGCGAGCGCAAGCGCCGGGTGACCCTCATTTCCGGCGCGGCCCACCCCGACACCATCAACACCGTCCGCACCTATTGCTACGGCACCGGCGACGAGCTGCGCGTGGTGCCGGCCAAGGACGGCAAAACCGACCTGGAGGCCCTGGCCTCCATGCTGAATGAGGAGGTTGCCTCCTTCTATGTCCAGCAGCCCAACTTCTTCGGCCTGTTTGAGGACGCCGAGGCCCTGGGCCAGGCCGTCCACCAGGCCGGGGCCAAGTACATCATGGGCTGCAACCCCATTGCCCTGGCCGTTATGAAAACGCCCCGGGACTGCGGAGCGGACATCGCCGTGGGCGAGGGGCAGCCCTTGGGTCTGCCCCTGGGCTGCGGCGGCCCGTATCTGGGCTATATGGCCGCCACCGATAAGCTCATGCGCAAGCTCCCCGGCCGCATCGTGGGCGAGACCACCGACCATCAGGGCCGCCGGGCCTACGTCCTGAGTCTCCAGGCCCGGGAGCAGCACATCCGCCGGGAGAAGGCCAGCAGCAACATCTGCTCCAACGAGGCGCTGTGCGCCCTGACCGCCGGACTGTACATGGCCACCATGGGTCCCGACGGCATGGCACAGGCTGCGGAGCAGTCCATGGCCAAGGCTCATTATCTGGAAAAGGCCCTGTGCGCCCTGCCCGGGGTGGAGCCGGTATACGGCGGTGCGTATTTCCACGAGTTTGTCCTGAAAATGCCCCGCAGCCAGGAGCTGCTGGAGGCCCTGGACCGCCGGGGCATCCTGGGCGGTCTGCCTCTGGGCGACGACCGGGTCCTGTGGTGCGCCACGGAGAAGGTCAGCCGCCGGGAGCTGGACGAAGCCGTATCCATCGTCAAGGAGGTGCTGGACAAATGAAGCTGATTTTTGAAAAGAGCGTGCCCGGCCGCCGGTGCACCATCCTGCCCCCCTGCGACGTGGACGCCGTCTCCCTGCCGGAGTCCCTGCGCCGGGAGACGAAGCCCGACCTGCCCCAGCTCAGCGAGACCGACATCTCCCGCCACTATACGGAGCTGTGCCACCAGGTCCACGGCGTCAACTGCGGCTTCTACCCCCTGGGCTCCTGCACCATGAAGTACAATCCCCGCATCGACGAGGAGATGGCGGCCCTGCCGGGGTTCACCGGCTGCCACCCCCTGGCCCCCCGGGAATCCCTGGCGGGTATGCGCCATGTGCTGGACACCGCGCAGGAGTACCTGTGCCAGATCACCGGCATGGACGGCATGACCTTCCAGCCTGCCGCCGGAGCCCACGGCGAGTTCACCGGCGTCCTGCTGATCAAGCAGTACCACGATGCCCGGGGCGACCACAAGCGCACCAAGATCATCGTGCCCGACTCGGCCCATGGCACCAACCCCGCCACGGCGGCTATGTGCGGCTATGAGGTGGTGAACATCGCCTCCGGCCCGGACGGCTGCGTGGACCTGGACAGCCTGCGCTCTGCCCTGGGGGACGATACCGCCGGCCTGATGCTCACCAACCCCAACACCGTGGGCATCTTCGACAAAAACATCCTGGAGATCACGCGTCTGGTCCATGAGGCCGGCGGCCTGTGCTACTACGATGGGGCCAACCTCAACGCCGTTATGGGCATCGTCCGCCCCGGCGACATGGGCTTTGACTGCATCCACATGAACCTGCACAAGACCTTCGCCACACCTCATGGCGGCGGCGGTCCCGGCGCAGGCGCCGTGGGCTGCAAGGACTTCCTGATCCCCTATCTGCCTCATTCCGCCCTGGCGGAGGAGCCCGGCCATATCCAGGTCCGCAGCTTCATGGGCAACTTCCTGGTGGTGGTCCGGGCGCTGACGTACCTGCTGACCCTGGGCCGCCAGGGCATCCCCGAGGCGGCGCAGAACGCCGTGCTCAATGCCAACTACCTGCAGGAGAAGCTCCGGGGCACCTTCCAGCCGGCCTATGACCGCATCTGTATGCACGAGTTCGTGCTGGATCTCAGCGGCCTGAAGAAGGAGACCGGCGTCTCCGCCCTGGATGTGGCCAAGTCCCTGATCGACGAGGGCATTCATCCGCCCACCATGTACTTCCCCCTGATCGTCCATGAGGCCCTGATGCTGGAGCCCACGGAGACCGAGGGACCCGAGGTCCTGGACCAGGCGGCGGAGGTACTGCGGATGCTGTACCAGCGAGCCTACGATGACCCCGAAGCCATGCACGATGCACCCCACCATATGCCCATTGGCCGTCCCGACGAGGTAAAGGCCGCCCGGCACCCGATTCTGCGTTGGAAACGGGCGTGATCTCATCAACGGAGGAAGAAGCTATGTCTGATTATCAGCTCATCGTTATCGGCGCGGGGCCCGGCGGCTATACCGCCGCCCTGGAGGCCGCCAGGCTGGGGCTGCACACCGCCGTGGTGGAGCGCCGGGAGGTAGGCGGCACCTGCCTGAACCGGGGCTGCATCCCCACCAAGACCCTGCTCCACGCCTCCCAGGTATACCGGGACGCCGTGGACGGCTCCCCTGCCGGGGTCCACGCTGGGGACATCGCCTTCGACCTGGGGGAGATGTTCGCCTATAAGCGGGCCGTTTCCGAGAAGCTCCGGGGCGGCATCCACGCCCTGCTGAAGGGGGCCAAGGTGGACCTGCTGGAGGGCGCCGCCCGCATCGACGCCCCGGGCCGTGTCACCGTTGCCGGCCCGGAGGGGGACACGGTTTACACCGCCGACCGCATTCTGGCCGCCACCGGCTCCGTGCCGGTGCGCCCGCCCATCCCGGGACTGGACCTGCCGGGGGTCATGACCTCCGATGAGCTGCTGGAGGGCAGCGACAGCCTGTATGAGTCCCTGGTCATCATAGGCGGCGGCGTCATCGGCGTGGAATTTGCCACGTTTTACGCGAACCTGGGCTGCCGGGTCACCCTCATCGAGGGCATGGACCGGCTGCTGCCCACCATGGACCGGGAGCTGGGTCAGAACCTGGGCCAGATTCTGAAAAAGCAGGGAGTGGAGGTGCTGACCTCCGCCATGGTCCGGCGGGTGGAGCAGACGCCGGAGGGCCTGACGGTCCATGTGGACCAGAAGGGCAAGGAAAAGGCCGTGTCCGGCGAAAAGGTCCTGTGCGCCATCGGACGCCGTCCCTGCTGGGACGGGCTGTTCGCCCCGGAGCTGGTTCCCGAGACCCGGGGCCGCAGCCTGCTGGTGGATGAGGACTTCCGCACCAGCATCCCCGGGGTCTACGCCATCGGCGATGTGTCCGCCGTGATCCAGCTGGCCCATGTGGCCGCCGCCCAGGGCATCGCCTGCGTGAATCGTATGTGCGGCCGCCAGGCCGCCACGGACCTGAACGTGGTGCCCAGCTGCATTTACAGCAGTCCCGAGATCGCCGTGGTGGGCCTGACTGAGGCCGAGGCCAAGGAGCAGGGCATCAACGCCGTGTCCGGCAAGTGCACCATGTTCGGCAACGCCCGGACGGTCATCGAGGACCCGGGCCGCTGCTTCATGAAGCTGGTGGCCGACCGGGATACCGGCCGTCTCATCGGCGCGCAGCTGATGTGCCAGCACGCCAGCGACATCATCAGCCAGCTCAGCGCCGCCCTGGTAAACGGCCTGACGGTGGGGCAGCTGCTGTCCGTTATGCGGCCCCATCCCTCCTTTGAGGAGGCCATGACCGAGGCTCTGGAGCGTCTGGCCGAAAAGCTGTAACAACCTATACCGGCAAGCGCTCTCCCCCGGGTGCGGAAAATCTTCCGCACCCGGGGGTTTTTGTTGCATTTGCAATTGTGAAATGTCTTGTCATACTATATATTGTAGGTGACAGGGCGGCAGGCACTCCCACATCTTGTGTCTATTGTACAGAATCGACAAAATATCCAGGGGATTTTCGTCAGGCATTTTCCCCATATTTAGGGCTTTGGGCTTGCATCAGCACAGGATATGGTATATGATTAAGAGGCTGATTGACCGCTGCTCCCCTGGGGCAGCTTTTCCTGTGGAGAGAGAAAAATCTGAGGAGAGGGAGGACGTTACACATGAAGATTATCAAGCGCAACGGGGCTGAGGTCCCCTTCGATATCCAGAAAATCGAGGTGGCCGTCACCAAGGCCAACAACTCTGTGGCCGAGGCCGACCGCATGACCCCCGTGCAGATCGGGCGTATCGCCGAGTCCGTGGAGCTGCAGTGCCAGAAGATGAACCGCGCTCCCACCGTGGAGGAGATTCAGGACATGGTGGAGCACCACATCATGGCCCACGGGGCCTTTGAGGTGGCCAAGCACTACATCACCTACCGCTATACCCGGTCCCTGGTGCGCAAGGCCAACACCACCGACGACAAGATTCTCTCCCTCATCGAGTGCAACAACGAGGAGGCCAAGCAGGAGAACTCCAATAAGAATCCCGTGGTGAACTCCACCCAGCGGGATTATATGGCCGGCGAGGTGTCCCGGGACATCACCAACCGCCTGCTGCTGCCCCGGGAGATCGTGGAGGCCCACGAGGAGGGCATCATCCACTTCCACGACACCGACTATTTCGCCCAGCACATGCACAACTGCGACCTGGTGAACCTGGAGGACATGCTGCAAAACGGCACCGTTATCACCGGCACCATGATCGAAAAGCCCCATTCCTTCGCCACCGCCTGCAACATCGCCACCCAGATCGTGGCCCAGGTGGCCTCCAACCAGTATGGCGGCCAGTCCATCAGTCTGACCCACCTGGCCCCCTTCGTGGAGGTCAGCCGCCAGAAGATCCGCCGCATCGTCCTGGCGGAGATGGCGTCCATCGGCGTGGACCCCGGCGAGGAGAAGATCAGCGAGCTGGTGGAGGCCCGCCTGCGGGAGGAGATCCGCCGGGGCGTGCAGACCATCCAGTATCAGGTGGTGACCCTTCTGACCACCAACGGACAGGCCCCCTTCATCACGGTGTTCATGTACCTGAACGAGGCCCGGAACGAGCGGGAGAAGAAGGACCTGGCCATGATTATCGAGGAGATGCTCCTTCAGCGCTATCAGGGCGTGAAGAATGAGCAGGGCGTGTGGGTGACCCCCGCCTTCCCCAAGCTGATCTATACCCTGGAGGAGGACAACATCCATGAGGACTCCCCCTATTGGTACCTGACGGAGCTGGCCGCCAAATGCACCGCCCGCCGCATGGTGCCGGACTATATCTCCGAAAAGAAGATGAAGGAACTCAAGGGCGACGTGTACACCTGCATGGGGTGCCGCTCCTTCCTGACCCCGGACCGTTTTACCGATGCCGGGATCGGCAACGTTGCCAACGCCGGAAATTACGAGCCCGGCAAGCACAAATACTATGGCCGGTTCAATCAGGGCGTGGTCACCATCAATCTGCCGGACGTGGCCCTGTCCTCCGGCGGAAATATGGACAGGTTCTGGCAGATCTTCGAGGAGCGGCTGGAGCTGTGCCACCGGGCGCTGCGGTGCCGCCACGAGCGTCTGCTGGGCACCACGTCGGACGCCGCCCCCATCCTGTGGCAATACGGCGCGCTGGCCCGGCTGAAAAAGGGCGAAACCATCGACAAGCTGCTGTATAACGGCTATTCCACCATCTCCCTGGGCTATGCGGGCCTGTATGAGTGCGTGAAATACATGACCGGCAAGAGCCACACGGACCCCGCCGCCACCCCCTTCGCCCTGGACATCATGCAGAAGATGAACGACAAGTGCAAGGAGTGGAAAACCGCCGAGAACATCGACTATTCCCTGTACGGCACGCCTCTGGAGTCCACCACCTATAAGTTTGCCAAGTGCCTGCAAAAGCGCTTCGGCGTCATCAAGGGCATCACCGACAAGGGCTATATCACCAACAGCTATCATGTCAATGTCACCGAGGAGATCGACGCCTTCACCAAGCTGGAGTTTGAGGCCCAGTTCCAGCACCTGTCCCCCGGCGGCGCCATCAGCTATGTGGAGGTGCCGGACATGCAGAACAACATCCCTGCGGTGCTGGAGGTCATGAAGTTCATTTATGACCACATCATCTACGCCGAGCTGAACACCAAAAGCGACTATTGCCAGGTCTGCGGCTGGGACGGTGAGATCCAGATCGTGGAGGAGGACGGCAAGCTCATCTGGAAATGTCCCCAGTGCGGCAATACCGACCAGGACAAGATGAACGTGGCCCGCCGCACCTGCGGCTATATCGGGACCCAGTTCTGGAATCAGGGACGGACCCAGGAGATCAAGGACCGGGTGCTGCACCTGTAAGAGGTTCCCGCTTCGGTCGCTGTTTGGTAGTATATATTACCCAAAAGGAGCAATATCGTGTACTATGGCAACCTGAAAAAATGTGATATTGCCAACGGCATCGGGGTGCGGGTGACGCTGTTTGTGTCCGGCTGCACCAACCACTGCCCCGACTGCTTCCAGCCCCAGACCTGGGACTTCCACTTCGGCAGGCCCTTCACCGCCGACACGGAGCGGGAGATTTTCGCCGAGCTGGACAAGTCCTATGTGGACGGGCTGACGGTGCTGGGGGGCGAGCCCTTTGAGCCGGAGAACCAGCGGGACCTGCTGCCCTTTCTGCGGGAGGTCCGGCGGCGGTACCCGGGAAAGACCATCTGGTGCTTCACCGGCTTCCGGCTGGAGGACGAGCTGCTGCGGGAGGGGTCCCATCCCCGGTGTGCCGTGACGGACGACCTGCTCTCCTGCATCGACGTGCTGGTGGACGGACGGTTCGTGGCGGCGGAAAAGGACATCAGTCTGCAATTCCGGGGCAGCCGGAACCAGCTGGACCTGCCGAAAACCCTGGCCGCCGGGCAGCCGGTGATCTGGGAAAAGCTGAAAAAATGAAAAAATCAGCGGGCAGCCGGTGCAGAAGCCGGTTGCCCGCTGGATATTTATTCGGGATGCGTATCAGCTGATCTGGGCCGGGTCCGGAGTCTTTCGCCAGAACCGGGTCATAAAGACCAGGGCCATCACCAGGCACAGGGCCTCGGAGATCACCGGCGCGAACCAGATGACGCTGCCGCCCCATACCGCCGCCAGCAGCAGCAGGGCGCCGGCCTGCAGCGCCAGCCCCCGGCCCACGGAGATGCAGATGGCCGGGCGGGGCCGCTCCACCGCCGTCAGGAAGCCGCCCATCAGCACGTTGAAGCCCACCATCAGATAGCACAGGCCGTACCGCCGCAGGGCGTCCACCGAGGAGAGGTTCAGCGCCGGGTTTTCGTCCCCCAGGAAGGCGTGGACGATCTGGGGCGCCAGCAGCTGCACCGCGCCGAAGCACAGAACGGTCATACCCACCAGAGTTACCAGGCCATAGTGCAGCAGGCGGCGGCAGCCGCCCCGGTCCTTCTGGCCGTAGTGATAGCTGACCAGGGGCTGGGACCCCTGGGACACCCCCAGCATGATGTTCAGGATCAGGGTGTTGATGTAGGCGATGATGGTGTAGCTCACCAGGCCGTCCTGGCCGATGCAGCGCAGGATGGTGCGGTTGAACAGGAAGATCATCACGCCGTTGCACAGCTCCGTAACGCCGTCGGACACGCCGATGGGCAGGAGCCGCCGGTAGATATGCCAGTCGGGCCGGAAGCGCACCAGGTGGAAGGTGGTGCGCTTGCCCAGGAAATGGGTCAGGTAGATCACACACGTCAGCAGCTGAGACAGGCCCGTGGCAAAGGCCGCGCCCCATGCGCCCCAGTCCAGCAGGAAGATGGCCACATAGTCCAGCACGCAGTTGGTCAGGCACCCGGTGATCACCGTGACGATGGCCAGGGTGGGCCGTCCGTCGGTTTTCACCAGGATCTCCATGTTGTACGAAACGATGAAGCACACGGCGAAGGGGGCAAGTCCCCGGAGATAGTCCTTGGTGTACTCCAGCGTCACGTCCTTGGCCCCCAGCAGCATAGCGAAGGGCTCCAGGAAGATCAGCACCAGGGCGGTGATCACCAGTCCGATGACCACCAGCACCGCCAGATTCTGGGAAAACAGACGGTTGGCATTTTCCCGGCGGCCCTGGCCCAGGTAGATGGCGATGATGGTGCTGGTGCCCACGGCAAACAGCACGGCGATGGAGAACATGACGTTGGTGAAGGGGACGGCCAGGTTGACAGCGCTCATGGCGTATTCACCCACGCCCTTCGCCACGAACAGGCCGTCCACGATGGAGTACAGGGAGAACACCATCAGGGAGGCCACCGTAGCGGCGGAGAAGTGGAGAAACTGGGAGAGCAGACTGCGCTTGTTCAGCATTTTGGATGATTTTCCTTTCCTTTCAGCGGCGTACCGCAAATACTGCTGCCATTATATCCGAAATTTTCCAGCCAGTCAAGTCCCCGGGCGCTTGAAAACCGGCGTAGAGTTTAGTATAATGAATAAAAAGAGAGTTTGGGGAGGTTTTTATCATGAAAATATACGTCATGGATGCATTCGCCGCCAAGCTGTTCGGCGGCAACCAGGCAGGGGTGGCCCTGCCGGAGGGGGACGTCAGCGACGAGACCATGCGCCTGATCGCCGCCGAGCTGAAGCACTCGGAAACCGCCTTTGTCTGGCCCCGGGCCGACGGCAGCGTGGACCTGCGCTATTTTACCCCGGCGGGGGAGGTGGAGCTGTGCGGCCATGCCACCATTGCCAGCTTTGCCCTGCTGCGGCGGCTGGGCCTGCTGGCCGACGGCCGCCATGTGGCCCACACCAAGGCAGGCGACTTACAGATCTCCGTGGACGGCGAGGTGGTGTGGATGGACATGGCCCCGCCCCGTTGGCTGGGAGAGCTGACCCGGGTGGAGTGGGAGCCTCTGTACCGGGCCTTCGGCCTTACCGGCGCGGACCGGCCCCGGGACCTGACGCCCCAGATCGTGTCCACGGGCCTGGCGGATATCATGATGCCGGTGCGGGACCGGGAGACCCTGCTGCGGGCCCGGCAGAACGAGACGCTGGTGGCGGAGCTGTCCCGGCGGCAGAAGGTCACCGGCGTGCATATGTTCTGCCTGGGGGACAAAACCTGCACCGCCTGGTGCAGCAACTTCGCCCCTCTGTATGACATTCCGGAGGAGTGCGCCACCGGCACCTCCAACGGAGCCTTAACCTATTACCTGTACCGCTATGGCCTGGTGCAGCCGGACCGGAAAAACGTGTTCATTCAGGGAGAGCATATGCGCCGTCCCTCGGAAATACGCAGCCGTCTGACGGTGGAAAAGGGCGACGCCCTGATCCGGGTGGGCGGCCGGGCCGTACTGAGCCTGTCCGGCGAGATTTACGCCGACTGACACAGCAAGCCCCCGGATACCGGGCAGTGGAAGCTGTCCGGTATCCGGGGGCTTTTTGCGTGTATAATCCTGCGTCAGGCCTTGGCGTCCTTGATGAAGATGAAATTCTCCATCAGGTCCATGCGGTCCAGCACGGCCTCCACCCGGGTCTGAACGCCCATGATGTCCGTGAACACCAGGGCGCCCTCCTGCTGCCGGACGGCGGCCACATTTTTGCACACCAACTGTTTTTCGCCGTCATGCATACGATAAACCGTGGAAAGACACATGGCTCATTCCCCCTTCAGCACAGCCAGCGCCTCCGCCAGCTTCTTGTTGCCCACCTCAAAGTCCACCACGGCGTCGTGGATCAGCTGGGCCGCCTCGCTGTCGCCCAGGTCGTGGGCCAGCTCGTGCAGCTCCTGGGCGTGGTGCTGGTTGTGGCCCAGCATATAGGTCAGCATGGCCACCCGCTCCTCCAGGCCGGTGTGGCCGTGGTCATAGGGGTGATCGTGGTCATGGTCGTGATGATGCTCGCACATAGTGATGCTCCTCCCTGCTTTTTTGCCCATTTTAGCACGGCAAGGGGCTAAAGTCAAACCCAGATGGGGCCACTTTTCCCGACCAAAGTCCTGTTTCTGTCATATTATGAACACATTGGCCAATAATGTATAAAATGTATAAAATCATTGACATTTTTTTCGCAATTCTGTATAATTTAGTGGTAATTTGTCGTGCCATGCAGGATGGAACAAACGACGTTAGGAGGAAAGAGATAATATGAGGGACCTGAAACACCTGATCTTTATGGAGGATCTGCTGCAGGAGGCCAACAATGATCTGGTCAAGCAGGCCAAGGCCGAGGGCCGCCGGGCTTTGGGCTACACCTGCAACTTCATGCCGGAGGTTCTGCTGGATCTCGCGGGCTGCTTCTCTGTGCGCCTGCGGGCCCCCCGCAGCGGCTCGCCGGACATGGCCACCTACTACATGTCCGCCCGGACCTGTCACTTCGGCCGCAGCCTGATGGAGCGCGCGTTGGAGGGCGGGTTCAACTTCCTGGATGCCCAGATGGCCACCGAGACGTGCACCGTCACCTGCCGGTTCCAGGAGCACCTGATGCAGAAGCACCTGGACTCCGTGAAGGACATGGACATCATCCAGAACCCCGACTTCTTCTGCGAATTCACCGACGTACCCTTCAAGAAAACCGAAAACAGCTATCTGCACTATCGCCAGCAGCTGCAGGCCCATGTGCTGGATCCCCTGGCCCAGAACTTCGGCATCGACACCTCCGACGAGGCCCTGCTGAAGGCCATCGAGCAGCACAACGAGGTCTGCCGCCTGATTACCGAGATCGGCAGCTACCGCAAGCTGGACGTGCCCACCATCACGGGGTATGAGTTCCACGTGATCCAGCTGGCCAGCCTCACCTGTCCCAAGGACCTGATCCTGCCCTATCTGCGGGAGACCGCGGAGGAGCTGAAGACCCGCCAGCCCGACGCCAAGCCCGCCTATCGCTGCAAGCTGGTGCTCTCCGGCGCCGAGAACGACGACCCCAACTTCACCAAGCTCATCGAAAGCTGCGGCGCCCTGGTGGTGGCGGACCGCTACTGCTACGGCAGCCTGCCCGGCCGGGAGGAGATCGTGGTCCAGCCCGGTCAGGCCCCGCTGGATGCCATCGCCCGGCATTACCTCAACGTCAGCATGTGCCCCCGGTTCATGGGCCAGGACGAGATGCGCGGCCGCAAGAAGTATCTGGCGGACCTGGTGAAGGAGTACAAGGCCGACGGCATCATCGTGGCCAGCAACAAGTTCTGCGAATACTGGAGCTATGAGCGCACCATCGACACCATCGTCCTCAACCGGGACTTCGGCATCCCCGTATGCTCCATCGAGAAGGAATACGTCAACGCCGCCTCCGGCCAGCTGCGCACCCGCTTCCAGGCGTTCATCGAAAGCGTTGAGATCAAGAAGATTCAGGAGGGCGCAAGAAAATGAAAAAGTTCGATCTGAAAAAGGCCGTGGCCAAGGCCAGGAGCCTGGACTATAAGAAGCTGGCCCGGGACTTCGTATACGGCAAGCCCGCCGGCGAGCGCCGCCTGGGCGACCTGTACATGGACAAGACCGGCCTGTATAAGCACCGGGAGTGGCGCGGCATCAAGGACACCTTCTACTACTTTAACAAGGTGTGGCTGTATAACTACGGCATGATGGTCTACGATGTCATGCGCTACGGCGGCATCGTCACCTTCGCCAAGGGCTGCTGGCGCTACCGCTGGATGGGCCAGACCTATCTGCCGGTGCTGCACTGGTTCGACCGCGGCATGGAGGGCCTCCGGGGCGAGGCGCTGCGGGCCTGCCCGTGGCACTATCGCGGCATGGTCAACGCCACCATCTTCCAGTTCATGCAGATGTTCCGCAACGACCTGAACCTGAACAAGTCCGACAAGGTCCGGGCCAAGCACGACAAGACCATGGCCCACGACGAAACCGTGTGGGGCGGCGTCTTCTACCCCTTCAGCAAGGAGGTGGAGAACGTTCCCCTGCAGATGGTCCCCTATTTCGTCACCTGCCACGTGAACAACCACACCGTCCTCAACTACATCGACGCGGTGCAGTCCCTGGGCCTGCCCGGCGATCCCTGCCCCATGTGCCAGGCCGAGGCGGGCCTGTTCGTGCTGGACGATGTGCCCGACTACTACAAGGCCGTCATCACCTCCAACGAGGCCTGCGACGGCTCCGTGGCCACCTCCATTCTCCAGGACTGGCTGATGGACAAGCCGCTGTTCGCCATGCCCCAGCCCATGCAGTTTGACGATCCCCTGGTCCAGGAGCACTGCCAGCGGGAGATCGAGGAGGCCTGGAAGTTCATCGGGGAGCAGACCGGCGCGGCCTTCGACTGGAACCAGCTGGTGAAGCGGCTGGAGAGCCAGAACGAGCTGCAGCGTTTCGAGTGGGAGAAGTGGGACGTGGCCGCCAATACCGATTTCTATCCCATCAACGGCGTGTCCCAGGCCCTGTACCGCATCTACCAGAGCCAGTACGGCGACCTGCCCGGCTGGCACGAGATGGACAAGAAGGTCCGCAAGATCATGGAGAAGTGCGTGGAGCAGCGCATCAACAGCTTCCCCCTGACCCGCCACCGGGTCATCGCCTGGTCCTGCGCACCCCTGTATTACTCCAACTGGTGCACCTGGGCCTATAACTGCTGGGGCCTGAACACCATCATCAACATGGACTCCCTGATGTTCAACATGACCATCCGCACCGACAGCTATAGCCACACCCTGGCCGACATGGCCCAGTATCACGAGTGGGCCCCCATGCGCCGGATGGCCGTTGGCGGTATGCACCACATCTTCGAGCTGTGGGAGAACATGGAAAAGTTCCACTGCGATATGGTGGTCATGTATGACCAGCTGCTGTGCAAGGGCATGCAGGGCGTTCACGGTATGTTCGAGGACGAGTTCCGGGCCCGTGACATCCACGCCATCTGGCTGCCCCACGCCCTGCCCGACAAGCGCAATGTCTCCCGGGCGGAGATCCGCTCCATCATCAACGACTACATGACCACCGTCATGCACGAGGAGCCCATCGACCCGTCCCTGCTGGAGTTCGACGATTCCCAGAGCTGGTAAGGAGGAAAGAAAATGCGTAAGGTGTTGAAAATTCTGAAAAAGGTCCTGTTCATCGGGCTGGGCGTGTATGCCGCCCTGTTCGCCGTCTTCTTCTTCGATCTGGACGGCAAGGCCCTGTTCTATGGCGTGGAGCCGTTCCTGTGCCGCCACTATGACCGCATGGAGCGCCGCGACCCCCTGAAGCAGCCCTATGAGACCACCAAGCCCCACTACGAGTACAACAAATAAGGAGTAATTGACTATGAAATATTACGGCGGCTGCGACGTAGGCTCCACCTAC
>OCQA01001252.1_pt1 | contig 18715 bp, 13 predicted proteins | sample 1538571 | NCBI WGS metagenome assembly OCQA01 (sample SAMN04571708, study PRJEB22368) | human gut metagenome | biome: human gut; material: stool | host: Homo sapiens | place: Luxembourg | collected 2012-09-28 | reverse complement strand
ATGAAAGTACAAATTTTTCTGTCTACCAATGATGGAGCTACATAAAATTTTTTTGTCATACAAAAAAGCCCTCTCATCTGAGAGGGCCGTTTCTAATTTTGTTCAATCGGCAGATAGATGGTAAAAGTCGTGCCGTTGTAGGATGTAGACGTAACGGTCAGGTTTCCTTTGTGGCGCAGGATAATATGTTTGGCAATTGAAAGCCCCAGTCCTGTTCCTTTTATGTTAAGGTCCTTATGTTCCTGCAATCGGTAAAATCTTTCGGTCAGCCGCGCCAGATTCTCGGGCGTAATCTTCGGGCCTTTGTTATTGACCGAAATTGCCACGGCGCGGCCTTTGGCAACCTTGAAACTCTTGGACGGCGGAATTCCGTCGACGACGGAAGCCTTGACGGTAACTTCGCTTTTGCTCAGGCCGTACTTTACGGCATTGTCGGTCAGATTCTGAATAACCTGTTTAACCTGTCGGTTGTCGGCCGTAATTTCATCCGGAAAATCTTTGCCGATTTCGGTTTTAATGCTGATTTCGCGTTCTTTGGCCTTAAGCGAGAGCGCCTGCGTCACTTCTTCAATCAGCCGTTTGACGTCAGTCGGTTCGTCCGGCTTCTGGTCCTGGCTCATTTCGATTTTGGAAAGCGACAGCAGGTTCTCAATCAGCGAGGACATGTATTCGGCCTGTTCGCTCATGATTTTCAAAAATTTTTCGCGGGCTTCTTCATCGTCTTTGGCCGAGGTCTGCAATGTTTCGATAAAGCCGGAAATAATCGACAGCGGCGTACGCAGTTCGTGGCTGGCGTTGGCGACAAAATCAGACTGCATTTTTTCGATTTTGACGGCCTTGGTCAGATCATAAAGCGAAATAACCGCTACGGCGCGGCCTTTGGAAAGCCAGGGCAGTTGCTTGATGTGCGCGTAAAGTTTTTGCGGTTCGGCGTTTTTTTTGCCGCCGCGCACATAAAATATAAGATTTTCGGACTTGCTCTGCTTTTTCAAAACTTTGGAAACGGCTTCGATAAAATTGTTTGAATTGAAAAGGCCGTCGATATTCTTTTCTGTAATGTCGTTGCCCATCAGGCTGCGGGCCGAAAGGTTGGCGCCGAGAATGTTTCCCGAACGGTCAATCATCAAAATCGGATCCGGCAGGGAATCCAGAACGGCCGTGTCCGACATGGTCTGCGCTTCCAACACGTCGGTTTTGTGCGCCCAGAACTGGTGCATAGCGTTTACCGCGTCGACAATTTCCTTGGCTTCCTTTTCGGAAAGGGTCATCAGCTTTTCGTCAAAATCTTCGCCGCGCGAAAGCGTGGTAATGTAGCGCTTCAGCTGCTGCAGCTCAAAGGTAATCGGAAACAGAAAGACGATATTGAAGAAAATGATGGTCGCATAGGATATAATCGCCAGCGTCGGCGTAATCAGCCGCAGCGCCACCAGCATGATAAACACCAGCGCCGAGGGCAGGGACAGAAACAGGACGCGGTCGACAAACTGGGTGTTCTTTTCGATGTTAAAAATCTTATTGCGGTTTCCGAACATGGCATGAGGTTCCATAAGTTGCAAAAAAAGATAGACGTGAGCCGAAAATATACTATTATACATACTAACGCAAAGAGGTTTAAATAGACTTAAAATTTTAAAATGACTGAAAATAAGACGACTCCCCTGACGCCGATGATGGCGCAGTATCTTGAAATCAAAAGCGCGCACAAGGACTACCTTCTGTTTTACCGCATGGGCGATTTTTATGAATTGTTTTTCGACGATGCGGTCATCGCTTCCAAAGCCCTGGACATAGCCTTAACCAAACGCGGAAAGCTTGACAATCAGGATGTTCCGATGTGCGGCGTGCCTTTTCATGCCTATGAAAGCTATCTGGCCAAACTGATTCGCCAGGGTTTCAAGGTTGCCATTTGCGAACAGACCGAAGACCCCAGGGAAGCCAAAAAACGCGGTTCCAAATCCTGCGTCCGGCGCGAGGTTATCCGGCTGGTAACGCCCGGTACGCTGACCGAGGAAAACCTTCTCGATTCGCGAAAGAACAACTATCTTTTGAGCATTGCCAAAATCGGCGACAGTCTGGGTTTGTCTTGGCTCGACCTCTCAACCGGAGATTTTTATACGCAGGAACAGGCTGTTAAGCCTAAGACCGAAGCCATGTTGTTAAGCTCTTCGCTGGCGCGGCTGATGCCGGTTGAGATCGTTGTTGCCGACAGTTTTCTGCAAACGCCCGAGATTTTTCCGGTTTTGAACGAATACCGCGAGAAGCTGACCGTTCTGCCGCAGGCGCGGTTTAATTCCGCCAATGCCGAAAAACGTCTGCTCGATGTTTTCAAGGTCAACACGCTGGACGCGTTCGGCAGTTTCAGCCGTTCCGAAACGACGGCGGCCGGCATTTTGCTCGATTATGTCGAAAATACGCAGAAAGGCCGTATTCCGCGCGTTGAAAAACCGGTTAAAATCTATGTCCACAAGGTTATGGAAATCGACGGCGCCACCCGCCGCAATCTGGAACTTCTGGAGTCCATGATCGGCGACAAGGGGGCTTCGCTGCTTTCGGTTGTCGACCGTACGGTAACCGGCGCCGGTGCGCGCTTGCTTGCCAACCGAATTGCCAATCCGCTGCTGGATATTGAAGAAATCAACAAGCGTTTGGACATTATCGAGTTTTTTAACGACAATTCAAACATCCGTCAGGATTTGCGCGCGCTGCTCAAGTCCTGTCCGGATGTCGAGCGTGCCGTTTCGCGCCTGACGCTCGGCCGCGGCGGTCCGCGCGACCTGGCCAATATCAAGACGACGCTGGCGGCTATCCCGAAAATCAAAAATCTGCTTTTGGCGGCCGGGACGGAAGCTTTGCTGGAAAAACTTCCCGAAGCTCTGAAGGCCGTCGCCGACCGGCTCGGCTATCACGACCATCTGGTTTCGGCTTTGGACGGCGCGCTGGAGGAAGAGCTGCCGCTGCTGGCACGCGACGGCGGTTTTGTCAGAAAGGGCTATTATCCGCCGCTGGACGAGATTAAGGAGATAAAGGACGACAGCCATAAGCTGATTGTGGAACTGCAAAACAAATATGCCGAAAGCACCGGTATTTCGAACCTTAAAATCAAATACAACAATGTCATCGGCTATTTTATCGAAGTGCAGAGCAAGTTTGCCGCCGAAATGCTGGAAAACAAAGAGTTCATTCACCGTCAGTCGGTTTTGAACGCTTCGCGTTTTACCACGGTTGAACTGGCCGATTTGGAAAACAAAATCCGCGGCGCGGCCGACAAGGCGCTGGCTATGGAAATTGAAATATTCAACAATCTGGTTCAGGATGTTACGATTGCTTCCGATGACATTTCGCGCACGGCCAAGGCGCTGGCGGAGCTTGACGTCGGCGCGGCTCTGTCCGATTTGGCCGTCGAAAAAAACTACTGCCGTCCGGTTCTGGACAATTCTCTGGTCTTTGACGTAGCCGACGGGCGCCATCCGGTTGTCGAAGAGGCGATAGAACGCGACCATGCCGGCGCTTTTGTCGGCAACGACTGCACCCTGAGCGACGACGATTCGCTGATTTGGCTGCTGACCGGTCCGAACATGGCCGGTAAGTCGACTTTCCTGCGGCAGAACGCCATCATTGCCGTTATGGCGCAGATGGGCTCCTTTGTTCCCTGCAAAAGCGCGCATATCGGCGTTATCGACAAGATTTTTTCCCGCGTCGGCGCTTCGGACGATTTGGCGCGCGGCCGTTCGACCTTTATGGTTGAAATGGTCGAAACCGCCAGCATTCTGAATCAGGCGGATGAACGCTCGTTTGTCATTCTTGATGAAATCGGCCGCGGCACGGCGACTTTTGACGGTCTGTCGATAGCTTGGGCAGTCATTGAACATCTGCATGAAAAAAACCGCTGCCGGGCATTATTTGCCACGCATTACCACGAGTTGACTTCGCTGACTTCCAAACTGAACCGCATGTCGCTGCATTGTATGAAAATCAAAGAGTTCAACGATGAAGTCGTTTTTCTGCATGAGGTTATCCCCGGCGCCGCCGACCGTTCTTACGGCATTCACGTTGCCAAGCTGGCCGGCCTGCCGCCGGTGGTCATCAAACGCGCCGAACAGGTTTTGGATGCCCTTGAACACGACAAGAAAAACCAGAAGATAAACGATCTAGCCGACGATTTGCCGCTTTTTGCCTCTGTGCAGAAAAAGGTCGCGGAAGAGGAGGTCGAACGCTTTTCGCCGGTGGAGGAGGCTTTGGAAGCCGTTAATCCCGATGAGCTGACGCCGCGCGAAGCGCTGGAAAAACTTTATGAAATCAAGGCTCTGCTTTAGATAAATATTGACAGAACAGCGAAATTGCGGCACTCTGCCGGCAGAGTGAATAAGAATTTTATTGTATAATTTTAAAATTTATTTTGTATGGAAACGAAAAATAAAATCGTACGCTATTCGGAAAGTTTCAGAACGGATAGTGAGATTAAAGAACTATGGCATTATAAAAGCATGGAAAGAACCATTGACGGTGTTTATGTTGTGCCTAAAGTCTACATCCCTTTTCATCGGTCTTTCGGTCAACGGATTACCAAAAAGGAGGCAGAAGCAGTCTGCGCGGAGTATGGTCTGAATTTTCCGAGCAGCGAAGAGATAGAGATGCTTGAAGTTGCTTATGACGCGGCGCAATCACGGCTACCTGAGATTGCGGAATATACGGATTGTTGGACTTCGGATGTTTCCTCAACGGATGAGGCGGCAAGAAAATTCCTGATTTTATTCTGCTATGAGGCAGGAAGCGTAAAACAAATTAAGCATCACTATGTGCTGATAGATGAAAAACAGTTGTATCAGTATCTATTGGGTGTTTGGCTGAGACCGTCTCCGGAGCTGCTGTTAGGAGATAAATTTTCCAATCTTTTTCAAACCCGAGACCATGACTTGTTTTTGCAAAAGGAACAAAAACTCAGTTATATCGGCAGGTGTAAAGAGATTTGGTATGATGAAATCATTTTAAGCAGTACGGGGCTTTACCAGTATACAGACGGTGAAATGCGTTGTCTGGTAAAAGTAAACGAAAGTCGAGAAGAGTATAATAACTCAAATTACGGTTATCAGGAATGGGTCATTTTGGAAGGAATAATGCCGGACGGCGAGATTGTTTGTACGTTCAAAACCTACAACTGGTGCGATGATGGCGAACAAACAAGCGAAAGTGCGATTGAAAAGCGTTTCCGCAAAGATGAACAAGGCCTCTATCAGCCTTGTAAGTGAAAATATAACCGATTTAAGAAAAGCTCCCGATTTGTTTCGCGGAGCTTTTTCTTGTAACGAGCATAAAGAAAGCAAAAACAAGATGTTAATGAATGGTATTATAATACCTCTAGTTAGTTTGTTGAAAAAAAACGATTTTTTATTGTTGACATTCATGTTTATTCTTGTATATTCGTTTCGAATTCAATAACCATCTTTATAAGAGAGATAAATATGAACACTTACGCAACAAAACCGTCTGACATTGAAAGAAAATGGTATGTCGTTGACGCCGAAGGTGTTGTTCTGGGCCGCATGGCAGCTCAGATTGCCAAAATTCTGCAGGGCAAAAACAAGCCTTCCTATGTTCCGAACCTGGACTGCGGCGACTATGTCGTTGTTATCAATGCCGACAAAGTAAAGCTGACCGGCAAGAAATTGACCGCGAAGAAATATTTCAAACATACCGGCTGGATCGGCGGTATCAAAGAAACCACAGCCGGCAAGGTATTGTCCGGTCGTTTTCCGGAAAGAGTTGTCGAGAAAGCTGTTGAACGCATGATTTCCCGCAACCCGATGGGCCGTCAGCAGATGACCAAGTTGAAAGTTTATGCAGGCAGCGAGCATCCGCATACCGCTCAGAACCCTGAGGTTTTGGACATCGCTTCTTGGAACGAAAAGAATAAAAGGAGCGCATTATAATGGCTGAGAAATTAGAATCTTTGAACGAAATTAAGGCTGCGACCGCCGAAGTTAAAGCTGCCAGAAAGCCCAGCCGTGACAAACAGGGCCGTTCTTATGCCACGGGTAAGAGAAAAGACGCTGTTGCCCGCGTATGGGTTAAACCCGGCAAAGGCAACATCATCATCAATGACAAGTCCATTGATCAGTACTTTGCCCGCCCGGTTCTGAAAATGATTATCAACCAGCCTTTCGAGGTAGCTAACCGCGTTAATGAATTTGACGTTGTCTGCACCGTAAAAGGCGGCGGTTTGTCCGGTCAGGCCGGCGCTATCAAACACGGTATCGCCAAAGCCCTGAACGAATACGAGCCGGAACTCCGCGCTGTCCTGAAAAAAGCCGGATTCCTGACCCGCGACGACAGAACCGTTGAGCGTAAGAAATACGGTAAGGCCAAAGCCCGCCGTTCTTACCAGTTCTCGAAGCGTTAATCGTCGGGTATGTTTTCAAAAAGCCTCCGTTGTTACGGAGGCTTTTTTTGCGGGAACAAACCTTATGTTTTGCTCGGGTGAAATATTGGTCGTCATTTATGTATAATCTATTATACATATGATTCTTAATGTATAGTATAGTGGGTAATCAGCCGCTCTCGATGTATAATATATTTTACATCGAAGAGGAAAAAGGCAATGGTGTTACCAAATAAAAATATTTTCAAGATAGGCTACAAAATCAAGGCTTTTCGCAAGGCCAACAATCTGACGCAGGAGCAGCTCGCCGACAAGATGAACTGCAATTTCAAAACCATCGGCAATCTTGAAAATGACCGGACGATGCCGGATCTGAAACAGGTTATCAACCTGTGCGACGTTTTGAACGTAAGCATGGATGAGCTCTTTGCCGGAACCTTGTCCAAAACCGATAATTTTATTGAACCGTCCGAAGATGACGAAGGTTATCCGAAATTTGTCAGTCGGCAGATATCCGCTTTTCCCTCCAATCATCTGCAACGTCTTGAGTCGATGTCGATAAAAATGCGCTCCATGAGCGAAAAAGAGTTGAATATTGTCGAAGCCGTAATCGATTCTGTCATCAGCAACCGCTGATTCCGTTTACTTTATCCAATCTGTTATCTTTAGTCTAAACCCCGGCAAAATCAGGGCTTGTACTGTTTTTGCGATATGCCCTGTTATATCGTTAAATATTTAATTGTATAATCTATTGCTATTTAAAATTTAGCTTGTATAATCTGTTATACTTTTAGAGCGATGTCTGAAAGTTATTTTCCTTTTAAACCACATTAGTTGGGAGAAAATTGTAATGAAAAAAACACTCTTAGCCGGAGCGTCTATGGCAGTCCTGCTGACTGCCGCCAATGCTTTGGCTGCAGAATATACCGGCAATGTCGAAACTACAGGTAAGACTTTTATGGTAGAAGCCGGTTCAACCATAAAAGACGCTACTTTCGACCTGAAGGCGGAAGGTAGCAATGAAGCGGATGCAAGTCGTGTCGGTTTTGTTGATGCCGGCGAAATTTCCGTCTCCGGCGAAAATACTTTCCGTGATTTTGTAACTTTTGAAGGAAATACAAAATTCAACGCCAATGAAGGCGAAGCCGCAAAAATGAATGTTGAAGGCTATCTGACTTCCACGCGCAACGCCGAGGTTGATTTAAGCGCTGTTGATTTGACCGTCAAAAAAGGCGACGGCGAATCTGATATTGTCGGAGCGGACGGCGCTTTGGTTCTTGATAACGACACGACGGCTTTCAAGGTCGGCAACACGACTTTTGAAGACGGAACCCGCATCAGCCTGTATAAGGCGGCGGCCGGTGAAAACGGAGATGCTGCTTCCGGCGATGCTTCAAATCTGGCAATTGCGGCCGACAAAACCGTAACTTTCAAAGGCAATAACAAAATTGCGGCGAGCAACGGAGACCATGCCAAATCGCAGTTTAACATCTCGGGAGAAGCGGGCAGTTCTATCAATGTTGAAGGTACGGTTGATGTTGCAATTGATACTGCAATAGACGGTGCCGATGTCAATATCGCCAACAGCGGAAATGTTCCCGCGCGTTTGGAACTTGGTGCAGACAAAACGTTGAGCATTACCAACAGCAATGTTTCGATGAACGGCGCGCCGGACGGAAAGTTTAACGGTATTGGCAATGCTAATGGTGAAGGGACGGTTGTCCTCGGCGAAAATGCAAACGTTAATATTACGGACGGCGCCGGTATTGCCGTTACCGACCTGACGATTGGCAAAGGTGCGGTTGTTAATGCTTCCGGTCAAATGGAAGTTTCCAATCCGGAAAACCCGAAATGGCAGTCGGGCAGCATTCTGCAAGGCTTGAACAAAGTAGACATTGCAGAAGGCGCAACGGTTAATATCGCTGACGGTGCTCAGATTGTTGCCGGTTATCCGAATGGCGAAATCAATGTTGGCGGCACGGTTAACATGAGCGGCAAAGACGCCCTGATTCGTGCGGCTTCCTCTAAAGACGGCACTAATAAGTCGACTTTAAACATCAGCGGCATTGTCAATGTTCTGAAAGATGCCGTCGGTATTATCGCTTCGCGTGAGACAAACGTCGAGCAGGGCGGTTCGGTTGTTGTTGCCGACAATGCAACCTTGAATCTGATTCAGGATATGAACCGCGGTGCGGCAGCTGACGAAGCGCCGGAAGGCAGCAATGCCAAATTTAATGTTGCCGGTTCGCTGGTTAACAACGGTACCGTCAATGCCGAAAAGACCGATATCACGATTTCAGGCGCTGAATTGGCCGCAGCCGGAGAGGATGAAAGCTATGACGCACAAACGGCTGGCGGCAGCTATGTCTCCAACGGCGGCACCTTAAACGGCAATCTGAAATTAGACGGCAAAAATACACCGACAAAAGAAGACAGCGAAGAAAAACTCGCCGCCATACTGAAGGCCGCGCCGAAAGCCGAATTCAACGGCAACAGTACGGTTAACGGTAATATTGATAACAATCTCGGCCTGTTGACCGTCAATCAGGGGGCAACCCTGAACATTGAGGGCGAAGGCAATAAAGTAACCAATAACGGGTATATCGATTTGGCCGGTATTCTGAACGGCGAAATCGATAATAACGGCAATATCACGGTTCTTGATTCCGCCGCACACATGACCAAGTTCACAGGTGGCGAACTCAACATCAGTGCCGATGTCGCCGCTTCGTCTTTGGTCGCGGAGGAATCTGAAGCTGATGAAATTTATGTCAGTGCCGGTTCTTCTCTGGATTTGGACAGCGAAAAACTGAAAACCGAACAGTTGACCACTTACGGCACCACCAAACTGGGCGTTGACTATGCAGCCAGTGCCAAAGTCGGCAACGGCGGCACGTTGGATTTGGCTTCCAATTCCCTGACCGGCGACGTAACGCTTGCGGATAATTCGACTTTGTCGTTTAATGTCGATAATGTTGAAGATGCCGCCGGCGGTAAAGTTAACGGTTCCGTTAAAACCTTCCTGAGCGAAGACGGTTCGGCTGTCATCAATCCGGTTATCGGCATTGATGCCGGCGAGGGAACCTATTCTTTTGCTGATGGTATTTCTGTAGAAGCGGATTCTGTGGATCGCGGCGAAGAAGGCCTGAAACTTTCCAACAGCAATACGCTGTACAATGTTGAGTTCGGAGATACGCAGAATACCCTGAATGTTTCCAAAAAAGATTCGGGCGAAGTTGCTTCCGCGGTTGTTAACGCGGGCGGTACGGTTTCCAACGCCAATACCGTCAATGCCTGGGTCGGCGGCAATTCTGACGCGTCTTCCCTGACCGGAGCTTCCCGTGCGATGGCCGAGCATCTGAACACGCTGGCTCAAACCGATCAGGGCGCTTTGGTCAATGCCGTTACGGCTCTTGCGCCTGAAACCGCGGCGATGGTCCAGTCCAATGCTACCGAAACCGCCAATCAGGTATTTGCCGCCGTCGGCAGCCGTTTAAGCGGCGGTTCGATTGTAACCGGCAATGAAGGAATGTCCTCCGGCGACAGCATTTTCAAACGCGGTGCCATGTGGGTTCAGGGGCTGTTCAACCACTCCAAGGCTGACGATACCCGCAAGGCCAGAGGCTTTGATGCCGACAGCGAAGGTATTGCTTTCGGTGCCGAAAAATACGTCAATGATGACGTAAAATTGGGTATCGGTTATGCCTATACGTCTTCGGATATCGACGGTTTCATGAGAAAGACCGATGTTGACACGCATACGGCAATCGCTTACGGCGAGTATAAACCCTCCAATTGGTTCGTAAACGGAATTGCAACTTACGGCTGGTCTGACTACAGCGAGAAGAAGAATGTCGCCGGTATGCCGGTAAGCGCCGATTATGATGTTGACAGCATTGGGCTGCAGGCAATGACCGGATATGACATTGACCTTTGCGGCGCCATGTTGACTCCGGAAGCCGGCCTGCGCTATGTCAACATTCGTCAGGACGGTTATCGTGACAGTGCCGGACAGAAGGTTGGCGAAAATACCTCCGACATCCTGACCGGTGTCGTCGGCGCCAGCCTCAAGAAGGACTTCGCTTTGGACAACGGCATGAATCTGCGTCCGGAAGCCCGTCTGGCGATGACCTACGACATGTTCAACGACGACAGCAGCTCGGTTGTAACGCTGGCAAACGGTTCAGCCTATACCGTAAACGGACAGGCTCTTGACCGCTTTGGCGTTGAAGCCGGCGTCGGACTGACGGCTGACGTCAATGACAACGTCGAACTGTCTCTCGGTTACGAGGGCAGATTCCGTGATCACTACGAGGATCACACCGGATTATTCAACGCTAAATATAAATTCTGATAGTTAGCTGAAAGTAATCTTCTTCATATGGGAAAACAGGTTCTCAGAAATGAGAACCTGTTTTTTATACTTTCGGATATCCTGTTTGCAGAGCAGGTGTCCATTGAGCGGAACAATCCGGTTATTGTCATTTTCCGGCACCTTCTTCCGTTACTCCCGAACTTATATTTTTTTTATGTCATGTTCGATTTGCTTTTTCTTTATGTAATGTTCGGGCTGCTTTTTCTTTATGTCATGTTCGGGCTTGTCCCGGACATCGCCCTCATGGATTCCCCGGTCAAGCCCACACACTCCCTCTGCCATTGCCGGACTTGATCCGGCATTCCTCGGTCGAGCAGGGCATCCATAGACACAAGGCATGGCCTCACGATATGCACGCAGAAAGCATCGCACGTCAACAAAGATTCGTGCCGCAGCCAATAATGCGGTCAAGCCGGCAACAGCTTGTCATCTTCGCCCGCGGCTTGTTAAAAAAATAGACAAAAAATTAATTATGGACACCCCTGTTAAAATATGTTATTCTAACACCCTGATTTGATGATTATTGTGGGCTGATTTCTTATTGTGAAATTTAAAAATTTAAGTATATGAAAGCAAAAAAATTTTGGATGTTGATGATGCTTTGCGCGTTGGCATCCTGTGCTCTGGCACAAACGAAAATGGACAAGTTTCTGGGAAATCTGAACGGTGCGGTTCAGATTTATGAGCGCTATGAGAGCCTGTATAATCGAGTGCGCCGTATGCGTCCGACCAGGGTCAGCGATTACGGTACTGTCATACACCAGCCTTATGCGCGCCCGCTCAAAAGTCTGACCTGGTCAAGCCTGCAAATTGAACGTCAGGGGCCGTACCTCTATGTCTGGGGCGTTTCTGACGGCAAATTTGTTGCCCGGGGAAGACATGCACTGACCGTAAGCCAGAGTGCTGTCTATGACTGCCACATCCTCCGCGGCAATCGGCTGTGCCATTACAAGGTTACCGTGGTGGTTATGGGTGGAAAAGGCTATGTTTATCTCAAGGACGGCAATGGCCGAACCCTTGAGAGCTATACATTTGCCGACCGATAGAAAAGGGAGCTTCGGCTCCCTTTTTTTATGTCTGCGTTTGCCATATTTTAAGAATTGCCGCTTATATTAAAACTATTGTCAACAGGAACAAAGCCGATGAAATGTCAGGAATTTGATTTGAACCATGCCCTCGGGGTCAAGATTTTTGAGGAAATCCGCCTGGACGGAATGGTACTGGAAAAAGGGCACACTCTGAACGAAGAAGATATAATCCGGCTCAAAATCAGCGGTGTTCCGTCTGTCTACGGCGCCCTTATGGATGAAAACGATCTGACGCTGGAAGCGGCGCTCGGTATTGTTGCGGCCAAGCTCTGCGGCAAAAACACCGCTTATGCCGTCGGTCATGACGGCATATGCAAGATAACCGCTTCGGTTGACGGTGTTTTTCTTTGCGCCGATGACCGGGTCGCCAAATTTAACCGCCAGTCACATAACTTGATTTTAAACACCGTGCCGCCCTACGTCTATGTTGCGGCCGGCGAAGTTATTGCTCTTCTGGAACTTACGACGCCGCTGGCCGAGCAGGCTGCGGTGGACAATATTTTGTTCAGCCTGTCCGGAAACGTCGATTTGTTGCAGGTGTCCGAACAAAAACTGCGCAAAACCGCTCTGATTTATACCAATTTTTATAATGACGCGGCCGAAACCGCTCATTTTACCGGGGTTGTGCGTAAGTTGGTTGAAAAATTTCCCGACCTTCAGCTTGATTATCATGCTGAATATTATGCGCCGCATACGGTCGAAGCCGTGGCTGATGCCGTCGAAAAAGCCGTTGCCGACAAAAACGACGTGATTTTCATCCTGCCCGGACTGAAAAGCAATTATAAAGATGACGTTATTCCCTCTGCCGTCCGCAGTTTTGCAGACGAAATCGTTAATCTGACAATTCCTCAGGTGGGAGCTTCCGATTTGATTATCGCGCACAAACGCGGGCAGAAAATCATCAGCCTGCCGTTTCGTTTTGACGTGACGGAGTCGCCCTTGGCCGTTCATTATATTAAACTGGCGGTTGTCAATGACAAGATAAACGAATACGACTTTGCTCGTCCGCAGAATGTTCTGCTTCCTTCGGGAGGTACGTTGACGCCTGCCGAAAGGGAAAATCTGGTTGCTGCCGGTCAAAACCAGTCCAAGGGCAAAGCGGGCATTGCCGCCGTTATCCTTGCCGCCGGCGTTGGCAGCCGGGCCGGACGCAACAAGCTTATGGCTGAAACCAAAGAGGGCAAGCCTCTGTTTCTCAAGGCGGTGGAGGCCGCCATTAAATCAAAGGCCAACCCTGTTTTTGTCGTTACCGGCAATCAGGCCGCAGCAATGGAAGAATTTCTGGAAGACATTGACGTCAACGTCATTTACAACCCCGCTTACCGTGCCGGTGTTAAAACGTCGCTGAATTTGGGGCTTAAATCGGTCCCGGCTTTCTGTGACGGCGCTTTGCTGCTGCCTGCGGATATGCCGAATGTCGATGCCGGATTTATCGATAAAATGATTGCTTCTTATAACAAGGGACAGGAAAAACAGCTTTGCATCGCTTCCTGGAAAGGCGTTAAGCATAACCCGGTCATATGGAGCAAAGCCTTGTACGGCGTTGCCGACCTTGTGCCGGAAAACGCCGATCTCCGTCCGGTTTTTATGGAACATGAGGATTATACCACGCTGGTCGAAGCGCCTTCCGCCGAAACCCTCTGGGACGTTACCTATGTCAGCGACATTGAAAAGCTGGTTGGAGATTAAAATTTTTTCTAACAGCTGCACCAGTAGCTGCCGTCATACATACATCGGCCGCCGGTTACGTTAACGCAATAACCGCCCATTGACCTGAAAATATAGTGGGTTGTACTGGTAGCTTCCCAATTGCTCATGGTACAGGTTTTGTATTTTAGTCTGAGCGTGGCGCCTCTTGAATCTTCCTCGCAGTCGGAAACGCAATAAGACAAGTCGCAGCTGCAATTGTAGCAGGTATTGCCGCAGCCGTCGGTAGACGTCCATTCTCTGTAACCGCTGGGGCATTGTCCGCTCTTGTCGCCTTCGCAGGAATTGTCGCAACAAGCTTGAAAAGGATAGTAACAGGTTTTGGTGTTGCATTCGTCACTTGTGGAGCCGCCGCATCCTCCGGGATTTGAGGTTGAAGTTCCCGAAGGACATGAGGTGTTACAGCTTCGACAGGCTTGTCCGCACTCGTTATAGGATACTATATCCCCCGAATAAGCTAGACTGCCGCTTGGGCAGGCTGTGTTGCAGTTGTAGCAGTTGTTTCCGCATTCCGTTTTTGAAGCAAAGGAACCGGTATAATTTTTGGAACCGACCGGACAGGAATCGTCACAGCATTTTTTGCAGTTTTCGCCGCAGGCATTCTGGCCGGCTATGGCGCCGGTACAGATTGTTGACGAGTTGCCGGGACAGTTTTCTTTTAAGCAGTTTCCGTAATTAGGATTATATGGGCATGATTTGTCCATGCAGTATCCTGTTGAACAGGAACTGACAAAACCTTCATTCTTGCATTGTTGCACGGTATCGACTTTATAGCCGTCGTCTCCGCCCATGGATCCGAAGCCGGCGTCGCCGCAGTTTTCGGCGCCGAGGAAACAGACGGCGGCGGTCTTAAAGGCTTTGTCAGGTTGTTCAAACTGAAAGGCGGGCTTCGGTTCGGGTGTGTATGTGTGTGCATGTGTAGGAAAGCCGGAGGCAATGGTTAGCCTTGGGAACATAAGAGCCGTTCCGGAAAGCAAAGAGAACATTAAAACAGATTTCTTCATAGTATCACCTCGCGACAAAGTTAGAACCGAAGCCCGAAAGGGGAGTGAGAGGCAATGGAAAGAATGTCGGATACGCCGACAAAAGAGCCTGCGGCATAAAAGCGCCGCAGCATCAGACAATCCACACCTATCAAGTATGAGGATAAGCTAATTTGTGGAAAGAGTCAACTATTAATGAAAGTACAAATTTTTCTGTCTACCAATGATGGAACCATCTTTATTTTTGTCATACAAAAAAGCCCCCTCAAAAGAGAGGGCTTTGTCAGAAACAATCAACAGGAACCGCGTTTGTTCCAGCTTGTATAAGATGACGGATCCCAGTTGTCATAACTCAAAGTGCGGTCTTTCTTGTTGTAAATACGACAGCCTTGATACTGGTCTGAATATTTGCTGCCAAAACTTCCGCCGCTGAACCAGATGCGTCCGCCGAAACCGGCGCAGAATTGAGCGCCGTCGCGCATCCGGACATTGCCTGCCGACATATACCAGTAAGCGCCGTCGCGTACTCTTATCATCGCGCCGCGCCGGTAAACGTCGGCTCCGTCATAGCTGCTGAAGTTTTCAATGCCGCCGATAAACGTGTTTTTAACGTAAACCGAGGTTCCGTTTCCTGCAAACTCGACTCGGGTATCGCTGGTAATCGTTTCCAGATAGTCGGCCTTAAAAGTCGTATCCTGAATAATAACCGTTGAGGTATTCCAGACAAACAGGCCTTTGATGTCCATGCTGGCATTGGTAATTTTGAAGTCGGCACCATGTACGACCTGTATTTTTCCGGCTTTGAAACTGGCTTTGCCGCTGTCGTTTTTGAACGTAAACGTCCAGTGTCCCTGACCGACGAAGATATCGCTGCTTGTCGTAAGCGTGCCGTTGGTAATTGTCGTGCCGGAAAAGTCGATTTTGCCGCCGCTTTGAATGTTCAAGTTAATCTTGTCAAATTTGGCATTGGCCAGATTAACGCCGGCACTGCCGACAACCTGATAGGTCAGGGTCGGTTTCGGCCTTTTGCTCTTTGAGCATTCGACCGGATATTTGGTGCGAAAATCTTCAACCGAACGGAAGTTTTTTCCGTTGGTGGTTGAAAACGTCGTGTTTTTGGTAATAACGGCGCCGCTGACGTCTTCGTTAACTTTGTAGCCGTCGGCAGCCAGTCTGCTCTCACAGGTCGGCACACAGATTTTCATTGATGCGTCGTTAACGCATTTTTCTTCTTCTTCATATTTTTTACATTCAATATTCCGGTATTCCGGTCCGCATTTGTCGCTGCAGGTCGAATAGACTGTTTTGCCGTTTTGCGAACAGGTCAGAGCATTTTCAGGAGCGCCGTAAGGACATTCGGTCCAGTTGTCCGGACATTTGCAAGCCTCAAATTTCCCGTCGCAGGATGTGCCGATACCGATTTGATTGCCGCTACAGGCTGTCAGGCCGTCTTTGCACCGGCATGCTTCATATTTGCCGCCGCATTCGGCACCGACACCGACTTCAGCTTCGCCGCAGCTGACAAGGTTTTCGGCACAGCCGCACTCAAGATATTTTCCGCCGCATGAAAGGCCGCTTCCGGCTTGTCCTGCCGGGCAGGTTTTCAAATCGTCCCGGCAGACGCAGTCTTCATACATGCCGCCGCATTCGGCGCCGATGCCGACTTCAGCTTCGCCGCAAGTTTTAAGGTTGTCTTTGCATGTGCAGGATTCGTATTTTCCGTTGCAGGCTTCCCCGATACCGGTTTGTCCGTCACCGCAGGTTTTGAGATCACTCCGGCAGCGGCAGGATTCATATTGTCCGCTGCAGGCGTCTCCAACGCCCTCATACAAACCGGAGCAGTTTTTCAGCCCGGGTTTGCAGATACATTCTTTGTATTTTCCGTCGCAGGAGATGCCGATGCCTTGCTGTGCGTCATTGCATGCCGTCATGCCAGGTTTGCAGACGCAGCTTGCATATTTGCCGTCGCAGCTTTCGCCGACACCGTCCTGAACGTCTGAGCATTCAACTAAGTCGTTTCGGCATTTGCAGCCTTGCGCATAACGGTCGTCATAGGGACAAACGCCGTATTTGACTTCGACTTCGCGGCAATTGACCAATTCAAAACCTTCATTTTTGCATTGTTTGGAAGTATCGATTGAAAAATCGCTGCCGCCGGAACCGAAACCGCCGTCGTCGCCGCAATCTCCGTTGGGCAGAAAACAGACTTTCGCTTCCGCATGATCAATGGCGCAGAGTCCGAGTATAACGGCAAAAAGCGCGGGAATCCCCTTATGAAAGACACACATATCATCACCTACACATAAATTACACAGTACTTATGATATCATACTTTGTCCATAAGCGAAACCTTTTTCCCTGTTAAATATCTGAACCTGGAAAAGAAAGTCTCTTTCACGCCACACCTCTCCTCTCAAGAATAAGAATAACTGATTTTGGCATTTAAATCAATCTATAATGATATATGTGTTATTTTATCTACTTATAATGAGCATTGAATAATTTTTGTCGTATTTAAAAAAAGCCCCTTGGATGAGGGGCTTTCAAAATACAGTTACTCGCTATAAGCCATTGACGTTTGTACAGGTTGCTCTTCTGCCACAAAGATAGTCATAACCGGAACCGGATTGGTAGAACATGCAGGCTAATACCATGATGCCGCTGGCGTCGTCGCCTAAAGTGACGGATGCCTGCTGAGATGTGTTTTTGGCGGAAAATTTCGTTTCGGCGCCGGAACAGGTGCCTGTTTTGCCAAGCATTTGAATCGACGACTTGGAACCGGCATCAAGTATAAAACTCAACCCTTTTCCGCCCCAGCAGGTCAAACCGCCCATATTGGTCATGGTACTTCCGTTTTGCAGCCGGAAAACCAGTTTCTTGCTATCATCTGTGCCTTCGTTGTATTCAAGCTCGCCGCTGCCCAAATCCAGAACGCTTCCCGAAAGGGTAATTTCTACCTGTGATTTGCCGGTCGAATAAGATGCGTTGATAACACCGTTGTAATAAGGTGTTGTTGACGCTTGTTTGCCTTTGTTCAGATAGACGTTGGCTCCGGTAATTTTGACGGCGTTTTTGGTTGCCGAAGCTCCGGATATGAACTTCATAACGTTAATGTTGTGCGTTCCGTTCGTTATGTTGAGGTTTGAGGTCGGATTCATATCCAGCCTTTCGTAAATTTCGGTTGTCCCGGTTCCCGATATTGTCATAGTTTTGCCTTCGGCAACCGACAGAATGTTGGCATAAAGTTTTCCGCCGGCTGAACCGTAACCGAAATTAAAATCGGAGTTGATATTCATATTGCCGTTGGCAATCAGACTGCCGTTGGCAAAATAATTGTTTCCCGAACTGATTGTTACGGTGTCGGCCGTAAGTTTGTTTCCGCCGACATTGACTGTTGCGCCGCCGAAGACAAATTCCTTAGCCGTGATATCAGCCTGAATGGTTGAGCTGCCGGCCAGCTGAATGACATTGGCGCTCAGAGAAGTTTTGCTGCACAGCGAACGTCCTGTCGTATCGGCCGAATAGATGGTTGTTCCGTTGCCGATATATAAAGAAACGGAAGTGTCGGAAATATTGCTCATCAACACAACCTGTTTGCCACTCATGCTGTAGCTGGAAACTTCTCCGATATTGTTGACAAAAACCGCATTCGGAAAATCTTTCTTCAAATCGCTTTCGCAGGAAGCCGTTTCGGCGGTTTTGCATTTAGACTGGCAGTCTGACCAATATTCGGCACAGCCGTAGGGATGAGAAACGTCGTCCCTGTTTCTGCAGTTGTCATTATAGGCGGTTTTGCATTTGCTGGAACAGTCAGACCAGTATTCGGCACAGCCGTAAGGCGTCGATACGGCCGTGCGGTTGCGGCAGTTGTCGGCATAGGCTTTCTTGCAGACCGAAGAGCAGGGGGAAGCATAATATTCTTCACAGCCGTAACTTCCCGAACTTACGCCCGACGGGCAGGAGCAGCCGGTATATTTGCCCCCGCAAGAAGCGCCCGATACCGAGCGCGGCGAAGTACAGTTGGAAGAGTTGTATATATATTCGCTTTTGCAGACGCAGGACTGATATTTTCCGCCGCAGCTGGCTCCTTGTCCGACCTGATTTGACGCGCAGCTGACCAGAGAGGTTTTGCATTTGCAGGAAGCGTATTTACCGCCGCAGCTGTCGCCGACACCGACCTGTCCGG
>OCQA01001232.1_pt1 | contig 18972 bp, 23 predicted proteins | sample 1538571 | NCBI WGS metagenome assembly OCQA01 (sample SAMN04571708, study PRJEB22368) | human gut metagenome | biome: human gut; material: stool | host: Homo sapiens | place: Luxembourg | collected 2012-09-28 | reverse complement strand
ATAGCACTTATAAAAGGAGTGTGACGATATGCCTACTATTAAAGATGCACTTGATATTATCAACAAATTGACTGCCGCAGAGCAGGAAAGTCTTAAAACTATGCTTTTAAGTCCTGCTTTTGTCAAAACTTTAGATATTGAAGAATTTGTAACAAAAGAAAGATTTTCTAATGGTCGTGTATGTCCTTTATGTGGATGTATTCATGTAGTTCGCAATGGTCACAGAAAAGACGGGACACAGAGATATATTTGCAATGATTGTGGCAAGTCCTTTGTAATTGCTACTAACTCTATCGTATCCGGTACAAGGAAAGAACTCGCCGTATGGGAAAAGTACATTGACTGTATGATGAACGGTCTTTCTATTCGTAAGACTGCTGTTGCTTGTGGTATCCATAGAAATACGGCATTCATTTGGAGACATAAGATTTTAGATGCACTCCGGAATATGGCAGATGAAGTTAAACTTGATGGAATTATTGAGGCTGACGAAACTTTTTTCGCAATCTCGTATAAGGAAAATCATAGTAAGAGTAAGTTTTTCACTATGCCTCGTAAAGCACATAAGCGAGGACATTCCACACATATCAGAGGCTTGTCAAAAGAAAAGGTATGTGTTCCTTGTGCGGTAAACAGGAATGGATTGTCAATCTCAAAGATTACAAATACAGGTAGAGTATCTACAACATTCAGCATATCAACAGTTACCATAGCCGGTTAAAGCGTTTTATGAGAGGTTTTAACGGTGTTTCGACTAAATACCTTAACAACTATCTTGTATGGAATAATCTTGTAAACTATGCCAAAGAAAGCGACACGGAGAAAAGGAACATCTTCTTGACTTTCGTAATGGCAACATTGAAATCTGTGAAATGCAGAGATTTAACAAATAGACCGGCAGTTCCACCGGTTGCCTAATTTGAATCTGAAGAGGTAGTGATTATGAAAAGATTGATAGCAATGATTCTTTGTCTTTTATTTGTTATATCTTTAGCTGGTTGTGGAAAAGGAAATACAAAAAATTTAGTTATTGATTATGGGACATCATCTATATACACAAAAGATGACATGGATGAAGCTATTGATGTTATAAAGAAACAATTTAGTTCTTTTGAGGGGTGTGAATTGCACAGCCTATCTTATACATCTGATGATGCGTGCAATAATGAGGATAATATTGCCTGGATGAATGAATTGGAGGAAGCAAACGACAATAAAGAGAGTTTCACACAATGTATTTCGTTTGATAGTAGTTTCAGGTCACCTAAAAATGGAGGTGGAGCGTGGAACGCTAATGAAGAATACACATGGTCATGGTGGTTGGCGCGTAGCGAAGGCGGAACATGGAAATTAATGACTTGGGGATATTAACGGTCGGTTCCTAAGTAACAAATTTCAGTTTGTAGGGATAAAAATAAGGAGAGCGATTTGCTCTCCTTCTAAAAACCGCTATTATCAACTAATTGTTGTGACATAGCCTTCTGTTTTAAGTCGATTAAAACACAGCATAAATATTTTTTATACTTATTACAAAATTACTTAAAACTTTCTATTGTAAAGACTGTCCGCCTTGTTGACTTTAGCACTTTTATGTGCTAAACTGAAAACAATCTAAACAGAAATGTTAATTTCAGGAGGACAGGAACTATGAATAAATTAGTTAAAAAGATTGCCGCCGTTGCACTCAGTGTAGTAATGGTCGGCGGTGCGTTTGCAGGTTGCAGTGCATCGAACGACGGTGCAAAGGCAGACAAGAAATCCTTTAAGGTCGGCATTTGCCAACTTGTTACACATGACGCACTTGACGCCGCAACAAAGGGCTTTGAGGATAAGTTGACCGAACTCGGCGAGGCTAACGGCGTAACATTTGAGTTTGATTACCAAAACGCATCGGGCGATTCAACAAACTGCACAACTATCGCAAATAAGTTTGTTTCTTCAAATTATGATTTGATTTTGGCTAATGCTACCGCACCGCTTCAGGCATGTGCAACAGCTACCGCCGCATCAAAGATTCCGGTTATAGGTACATCTGTTACCGATTACGGCACGGCTCTTGATATTCAGATGGACCCGACCGGCACAACAGGCATTAATGTTACAGGTACATGCGACCTTGCTCCGCTTGACAAGCAGGCACAGCAGATTCTCGACCTCTTCCCGAACACAAAGAAGGTCGGTGCTATCTACTGCTCGGCAGAGGCTAACTCAAAGTATCAGGTTGATGGCATTAAGTCCGCACTTGCAGAAAAGGGCGTTGACTGCGAATTCTATGCATTCTCCGACTCAAACGATATTTCCGCAGTTGCAAAGAAGGCCGCTTCAGAATCCGATGTAATTTATATTCCGACAGATAATACGGCAGCATCTAACGGCGCAGTTATTGACTCCGCTTGCACAGAGGCTAATGTTCCTATTATCGCAGGTGAGGAAGGTATCTTCAATAATACCAAAGCCGTATCGACTCTTTCAATCAGTTACTACTCAATCGGTCAAAAGGCAGGCGAAATGGCTTACGACATTCTCGTAAACGGCAAGGACCCTGCAACAATGAACATTGCACAGACTGATGAACTCACATACTATTACAATGCAGATCAAGCTACTAAGTTCTCTGCAAATATTCCTGACGGCTATCAGGCATATGAGGCAAAGGCTGAGTAATAATTCTTTGTTCGACGGATTGCATAATCTTTGAAATTAATTAAGAGCAATGAGCTAAAACTCGTTGCTCTTTTGGTTGCTTTCGGCAGGTTGATTTTATCTGTCTAAATAAGTGATTTTATATATGAAATGAGGTAAATTTATGAGCGGATTTATAAACGCATTGCCCGGTGCAATCGGGCAGGGACTTATATGGGGCATAATGGCTATCGGTGTGTATATCACCTTCAGAGTTCTTGATTTTGCCGATCTTACCGTTGACGGAACGCTGGCAACGGGCGGCGCAACTCTCGTTATGACCATGATGGCAGGCTGTAATGTTTATGTTGCACTGTTACTTGCATTTTTGGCAGGTTGTCTTGCAGGACTTGTGACCGGCGTGTTGAATACGGTTTTGGGTATTCCTCCAATTCTTGCAGGTATATTGACCCAACTTGCATTGTATTCGATTAACCTCAGAATATTGGGCAAGGCAAATCAGCCGCTTTCCGCATACAATTATCACCTTATCGCATCTATGACAAAACTCAGCAGTGCACTGATTGTCGTTGCGATATTCGTAGTTGCCATTATCGGAATACTTTATTGGTTTTTCGGTACGGAAATCGGACACGCTATCCGTGCCACGGGTACTAATATGAATATGGCTCGTGCAAACGGTATTAATATCAATGTGTCAAAGATTATTGCCCTTGTTATTTCTAACGGACTGGTTGCTCTTTCGGGCGCACTCCTTTCACAGTATCAGGGCTATGCCGATATTAATATGGGCAGAGGTGCAATCGTAATCGGTCTTGCCGCAGTAATTATCGGCGAGGTGATTTTCGGCAAAATATTTAAGAATTTTGCCCTCAAACTTCTTTCCGTTGCAATCGGCGGAATCATTTATTATATCGTAATGCAGTTTGTAATCAGCCTCGGTCTTAATACCGACGACCTTAAACTTTTGACTGCCGCTGTTGTTGCGATTTTCCTCGGTATCCCGTATCTTCGTGCACGCTATGCCGAAACTCATGTAAAAGCTGTAAAGGAGGTAAAGTGATATGCTGCAAATTAAGAATGTTCATAAAACCTTTAACCCCGGCACAATTAACGAAAAGAAAGCACTTAACGGTATCGACCTTGAACTTAACGAGGGCGATTTCGTAACCGTCATCGGAGGTAACGGAGCAGGTAAATCCACTATGCTTAATATGATTGCGGGCGTTTATCCCGTTGATTGCGGAAGCATTGTAATTGACGGCATTGATGTTACAAAACTTCCCGAGCATAAAAGAGCAAAGTATATCGGCAGAGTTTTCCAGGACCCGATGAACGGCACTGCCGCAAATATGCAGATTATCGAAAATCTTGCGCTTGCTTCACGCAGAGGCGCACACAGGGGACTCGGCCCCGGCGTAAAGCATAAGGAAAAAGAGCATTATCAGGAACTTTTGAAATCTCTTGATTTGGGACTTGAGGACAGACTTACCTCTAAGGTCGGACTTCTTTCGGGCGGCCAGAGACAGGCGATAACCTTGCTTATGGCAACTATGTGCAAGCCGAAACTGTTGCTTCTCGACGAGCACACTGCCGCACTCGACCCAAAGACGGCGAAAAAAGTGCTTGACCTTACAGAAAAAATTGTTGCTGAAAATAACCTTACAACGATTATGATTACTCATAATATGAAAGACGCTATCGCAATCGGCAACAGATTGATTATGATGAACGACGGAAAGATTATTTATGATGTGGAGGGCGACGAAAAGAAAGCGCTCACAACCGCAGACCTGCTCGCTAAGTTCAAACTCACCTCCGGTGAGGAACTCGACGACGATAAGATTCTTTTGTCGGAATAAAAAACAAAGCATCGTTCAAAGTCGGACGATGCTTTTCTTGACACTAATGTACTATTAATGTATAATTGTTTCGGATAAGGAAAACTACCATAAAACGGTAGGCGGTTAATTATACCCTCAGTTGGGGGTGTTGCCCATGGAGCAATTTGCATATATAATACTCGTATTAGTATTTGCAACCGGTTACATATTGGCACTTAAAAAGAAATAACCGCCGCACCCCACTACAAGTTCGGCGATTATTTCAAAAAACTTTTTTATAGGGGGCTGACCGTCTATCGGCAAGCTCCTTATCTGTTTATATTATATATCACCTTTTTGTTTTTGTCAAGGTGAAGGAAAGGACACATTATGCTTCCAAACGACCCGATTATTTTGCTCAGCGTGGTTAATACAAAACTGCGTGACTGCTATTCCTCTTTAGACGCTCTTTGCGACGATTTGGGCGAAAGCAGAGAGGAAATTGAATCAAAACTTAAAGCTGTCGGCTTTGAGTATGACGAGGCGAGCAATTCTTTTAAGTAAAAATGCTTGACAGATTGTCGCATCGCTGTTATAATAACAAGGCTTGTAAAATGTCTTATTACAAGTGAAATATCCTTGCGCAAGGAGATATTGCGCCAAAGTCCAAAAGGAGGTGCTGAAGAATGGCATTAAAAGACTATGAAATCGTAATGGTTTACTCTCTTTCTAAGGGTGAGGAGGCTGTTGCTTCTCTTCAGAAGAAGTTTACAGACCTTATTGCTAAGAATGGCACTCTCGGCGAAGTAGAGGAATGGGGCAAGAAAAAGCTTGCTTATCCGATTAACTACGAAACCGAAGGCTTCTATACTCTTATCAATTTCTCATCTGAGGAATCATTCCCTGCTGAGCTTGACCGTGTAATTAATATTACAGACGGCGTGCTTCGTTCTCTCATCGTCGCAAAAGGCGAATAATTAAGGAGGCACACTATGATTAATATGGTTGCACTCATGGGCAGACTTACCTATGAGCCCGAGCTTCGTAAAACACCGAGTGATGTGTCGGTACTTCGCTTCCAAGTTGCATGCGATAGGTCATATCAGCGTGCAGGCGCAGAGCGTCAGGCAGACTTCATTGACTGTGTTGCATGGAGACAGACAGCGGAATTTATTTCACGCTATTTCCATAAGGGAAGTATGATTGCGGTAGAAGGAACTATCCAGACCAGCAATTATACAGACAAGAACGGTAATAACAGAAAGCAGATAGAGGTACTTGCAAATAATGTATCTTTTTGCGGTTCAAAGAGCGAAAGCGGCAACACTGCTCCGACAGGCGGATATAACGAACCTGCTCCCAGCTATGCCAACGCAGATAACAGCGACTTTGAGGAAATCGTTGATGATGACGACGATTTACCGTTCTAACTAATTATTTAAGGAGGAAACCAAAATGGCATATAATGCAAAGGGCCCGAGAAAGAGCCGCAGAAAAGTTTGTCAGTTTTGTGTAGATAAGGCTGAAAGCATTGATTATAAGGACACTACAAAGCTCAAGAAGTTCATCTCTGAGCGTTCAAAGATCCTTCCTCGCCGTGTAACAGGCACATGTGCTAAGCACCAGAGAATGCTTACAACAGCTATCAAGAGAGCAAGACACCTTGCACTCTTACCTTACACATCGGATTGATTGTAAACAAAAGCCACTCACACGAGTGGCTTTTTTCTTTGCACTTTATCGCCGGCTTTATTAAGGGAGCAAGTGTATTTTAAGCCTCCCTTATCAGGAGAAGTAAACACTTTAGCACTTAAAAGCGATAAAAAATTTTTGAAGAAATATTGAAAAAACTATTGACAAAGTAAAAATGTAATGATATGATGAACTCAAGTTAAAACCGATGAGAAAGAGTAAGTAAGTTTTTTACCGCTTTTCAGAGAGTCGCCGACGGTGAGAATGCGACAGGTAAGGGAAAAACCGAATGGGCTTTTGAGGGCGAACCGAAGTTACAGTAGGTGAGACGGAGACGACGCTTCGTTAAAAAGAGTCTGCGCATGACAGTGCGTGCAGAGTGGATGCAGATATTGCATCACCGCAGGAGATTGAATTATCGCTCTTGTCCCGGCAGAAATGTCAGGACAGGGGTTTTTTATTTTACCGAATTACCAAAAGGAGATTTGCGGCAATGATATTTAATTCAAAACGATGGTGTAGCTGATTGAAAATAAAACTTTATTAAGCAAAAACATCAATCACTATTTAATTTTGAAAGGACAATTTATCATGAAAAACATTAAAAAAATTATCGCAGTTATTTCGGCAATAGCAATCATCTTTTCTTTTGCGGCTTGTGCAAAGAATGCAAAGAACAGTGACACATCGGCAGACGTAAAGACATATAAAATCGGCATCTGCAACTATGTTGATGACGCTTCGCTTAATCAAATTGTAGAGAACATTCAGTCTCAACTTGATAAGGCTGCTACCGAAAACAATGTTAAATTCGACGTAACCGTTCAGAACTGTAATGCAGACGCAAGCGTTATGAACCAGATTATTTCAAATTATATTTCAACTCCCGTTGACCTTATGGTCGGCGTAGCAACACCGGTTGCCGTTGCTATGCAGGCAGCAACAGAGGATAGTAAAATTCCGGTTGTATTTGCGGCGGTTTCCGACCCCGTAGGTGCAGGCCTTGTAGCAGACAAGGACGCTCCCGGTGCAAATGTAACAGGCACTTCGGATTACCTTAACACAGACGCAATTATGGATTTAATCCTTGCAAATAAGGCTGACACAAAAAATGTCGCTCTCCTTTATGATATGGGTCAGGACTCCTCAAAGACTCCTATTGAAAATGCAAAGAAGTATCTCGACGCTAAAGGCATTTCTTATAAGGAATATACAGGCACAAACGTAACAGAGGTTCAGCAGGCAGTTGCAACTATTATTAAGGACGGAGCAGACGCTGTATTCACTCCGACCGATAACACAATTATGACAGCAGAACTTTCGTTTTACGAAGACCTTGCAAAGGCAGGAATCCCTCACTACACGGGTGCCGATTCATTCGCACTCAACGGTGCGTTCCTCGGTTACGGCGTTGATTATGCGGCACTCGGTCAGCAGACAGCAGATATGATTGCGGATATTCTCGTAAACGGCAAGGATGTTGCCACATATCCGGTTAAGTTCTTTGATAACGGTACAGCAACCATTAATACCGAAACCTGCACAGAACTCGGTCTCGATTTCAATGACGTTGAGAGCAAATCAAAGTCTTATTGCACAGAAATTAAGACAATCACAACAGCAGAAAGTTTCTAAAATACTTCATATATGATTAAGTTGTCGCCTTTTTGTTAAGGCGGCAACGCTTTTTAGTCTTTTTATATTGTTGCAGGGGCGAACTGAGTTCGTCCGAAACTTACGAGCCGACAGGCGAGATTTTCATCGCTCCTCTTGAAAAGGGAGCGTTAGAGTAAGGAGAATATTTATGGCAATTTTTGATTTGGGACAATTACAGACGGTGCTCGAACTGGGACTCATTACCTCGCTCACCGTTCTTGCACTGTTCCTCAGTTACACAATGCTTAATGTCTGCGATCTTTCCACCGATGGCTGTTTTACCCTCGGTGCGGCCGTTGGCGCAATCGTCGCATTAAACGGTCACCCGATTCTTTCCATTCCTGCGGCTATGCTCGCCGGAATTGTTTCGGGTTTTGTCGTTGCGATACTTCAAACCGTTCTCGGCATAGACAGTCTTCTTGCCGGAATCGTTGTAAATACCGGACTTTATTCGATTAATATAGCGGTTATGAAAAAATCGTCGCTCCTTAATCTTAACAATTCCGACACCGTCTTTTCGCTTCTAAAGGCAAAACTCGACGGCACCGCTCTTGAGGGCAAACAGACCCTTATTATCGCATTTGTTGCGGTCATTTTGGTGGGCTTGTTCCTTACTTTCCTGCTTAAAACGAAACTGGGGCTCTCTATTCGTGCAACGGGAAATAACCCCGACATGGTTAAATCTTCTTCGATTAATCCCGTTATCACTACGATTATCGGACTTTGCATAGCAAACTCGTTTACCGCTCTTTCGGGTTGTTTGCTCGCTCAGTCTCAAAAGCAGTCGGAAATCAATATCGGCACCGGTATGGTAACGGTTGCACTTGCTTCGCTTTTAATCGGCGGTGTTTTTGTTAAAAGAGGAAAAATTCCGCTCAGAATTATCGGTGCGGTACTCGGCGCAATTATTTTCCGCCTTGTGTACCAAATCGCAATCGGACTTCATATGCCGCCGTTTATGCTTAAACTCGTGTCATCGGTAATCGTAATTATTGCTATTGCAGGACCGTATCTAAAGGCAAAGATGCCCGAATATATCCGTAAAGCAAAAATTAAAAGCGGAGGTAAAAAGTAATGCTCAAATTGTCTAATATTAAATTGGTATTCTCAAAGGGTACTCCCGATGAGAAAATTGCACTTAATAACCTCTCGCTGAGTGTAAACGATAAGGATTTTATCACTGTTATCGGAGCAAACGGCGCAGGTAAATCCACTATGTTTAACGCTATCGCAGGAACATATTTGACCGATGAGGGCACAATCACTCTCGACGGAAAAGACATAACTTCTATGCCCGAGCATAAGAGAGCAAGGCTCATCGGCAGACTTTTTCAGGACCCGATGAAGGGCAGCGCTCCCGGTATGACAATAGAAGAAAATCTTGCGCTTGCGGCAGGCAGAGGCGGCTGGTTAAGCGTCTTGTCCAAAAAGGACAAAAAACTGTTCAGAGAAAAACTGTCACTTCTCGATATGGGACTTGAGGACAGAATGAATCAGCAGGTCGGTCTGCTTTCGGGCGGTCAGCGTCAGGCGCTTACCCTTATGATGGCAACCATTAATCCGCCGAAGATTTTGCTCCTTGACGAGCACACTGCGGCACTTGACCCCGGCACTGCCGAAAAGGTGCTTAATCTCACCACAAAAATTGTTGACGAAAATAAGATTACCTGCCTTATGATTACTCATAATATGCAGTCTGCGCTTGAACTCGGCAACCGAACCATTATGATGGACAGCGGCAGAGTTATTTTCGATGCGGCAAATGAGGAGAGAGACGGACTTACCGTAAACGATTTGCTTGAAAAGTTCAAATCGTCGGTAGGACAAAATCTTGATAACGACAGAATGCTCCTCAGCTGAGATTCATATAAAAATATATCGGCACTTTTTTATAAACAGTGCCGATTTTTTTGTTGACAAATGGGATTAAGTATGTTATTATAACAACAGTTAGCATATGCTAACTAAAAGAAAGCGACTTTGTAAGGTAATTCGGTCGCTTAATTTAAGACAATATGGTTAGCCATTGCTAACCAATGCCCGGCGGTTATAAATTCGCTATTTAAGGATAATATATGAGTGTTAGTGTGAGGCTTATGTATGATTGAGGAATACCTGATTAATCATTGTTCACCTACTTTGGCGAGCATAAAAACAGCAAATTTGATTAATGTTTCATTTGAGAGTTTTGACGATTTGCTAGTCTCCGTTAATCGAATGAATGAGATTTTGTCATCAAAGGGAATTGAACTTTTGATTCTTAAAAGATGTGAAAAATCGGCACTTGTTTATGTAGTTCGTCTGACTCTTTTACAGCGTGATTTGAACAAGAGCGGAGTCGGTGAATTTTTATCCGAATACGGTTACGCCTGCGTTGATGCCACCTATTGCGTTTCACGACTTAAAATGCGGCTTAACTGCGGTGACGGTTTTCCTCATGAGATAGGAATTTTTCTCGGCTATCCGCTTGGCGATGTGACAGGTTTTATTAAAAACGCAGGACAAAACAGTCTTTGCTCGGGCTGTTGGAAGGTTTATTGCAACGAATGCGAGGCAATGAAAACTTTTTCAAAATACGAGCATTGCAGAAAAGTGTATAACAAATTGTGGCAGGGCGGCAGAAGTATCGAACGCCTTGCGGTTGCAGTGTAGAAAGGAAATATTATGAAAAAAACAGCAGTTGTTTATTGGAGCGGCACGGGAAATACAGAGGCAATGGCACTTGCCGTTCTTGACGGAATGAAAGAGGCGGGAGCAGAAGCAAAAATTTTTACGGCTTCAGAGTTTAATCCCGATAAAATAAATGATTATGAGTCGTTTGCTTTCGGATGTCCTTCTATGGGTTGTGAGCAACTTGAGGACACCGAGTTTGAGCCGATGTTTGATGAGTGTAAAGCAAGCCTTTCGGGCAAAAGCATAGCGCTTTTCGGCTCCTACGGCTGGGGCAACGGCGAATGGATGGAAACTTGGGAGGACGATTGTCGCTCGGTTGGAGCAAATTTGATTTGTGACAGCGTTATTTGCAATGACGCTCCCGATGATGAGGTGATTGAAAAATGCAAGAACCTCGGTAAAGCATTAGCCTGATACAGAGTTTACCAAACTCTCCTTACAATATTCAAAAAGGAAAGACTGCGGAGCAATTCGCAGTCTTTCCTTTTGTACTTATTAGTCTTCCCTTTCAAGAGAGGCGTTAGATTGTTATTACAACAAATCCGCCAAGGTTTTTGAATTAAGAAAATTCATTATTATCTCATTTAATTCATTCCACATGGGTCTTGCTAGGCACGCCTGTTCATTCTTGCAGTGCTGGTCTGTGTCACAGTTGCAGTCTACGCATGCCACCGGAGCGAGCGTCGTCTCGGTCAGGCTTAAAATCTCACCGATAGAATAATCTTCGGGTTTGCGGTTTAACTTGTAGCCGCCGCTTTTTCCTCTTGCGCTGTCTACGAGTCCGCCTTTTGACAGTTTCGATATAATAGCCTCAAGATATTTCATACTGATTTCCTGACGCTCTGCAATATCCTTGAGTGAAATGTAGTCGCCTGCGTTGTGCGTTGCAAGGTCCAGCATTATGCTCAGAGCATATCTGCCTTTTGTTGAAATCATCATAATAGTTTTACACCTTATTCCTCAAAAAATTCCTGTGCGATTCTGACGCTTTCCATAGCGTCCTTTGCATAGAAATCCGCATTTATCATTTTTGCATAATCTCGGGTGAGCACGGCGCCGCCCACAAATACTTTGGCGTGAGTGTTATCGTGGAGAAGTTTAATCGTCTTTTCCATATTGGGCACGGTGGTGGTCATAAGAGCGGATAAGCCGACTAATTTGACATTGTTCTTCTGTGCTTCCTCGAGCACTTTTTCGCATTTTACATCTTTGCCTAAATCCATTACATCAAAGCCGTAGTTTTGCAACAGAACTTTTACGATATTTTTTCCTATATCGTGAATATCTCCCTCAACGGTTGCGATGATGATTTTTTCGCCTTTTACCTGCTCTGCGCCGCTCATAACAAAATGAGCCTTTATCTCATCAAACGCCGCCTTTGCACTATCTGCGCTCATAAGAAGTTGGGGCAAAAAGATAGTGTTTTTCTCGAATCCGTCGCCCACAACGTCAAGTGCCGGAATGATATAATCGTTGATTATTACGAGCGACTCCGTGTTTTCCAAAAGTTCTTTTGCACAGCGTGCGCTTTCCTCTTTCATACCCTTTATGATTGCGGTTTTCAAGTCGAGGTTCTCTGTTTTTTGCACAATCTCTGTGTCAACAGCCGATTTGATATATTCTTGGCAACTTTCATCTTTGCCTGCGAGCGCCTTGTAACTGAAAAAAGCGTTCATCATCGGGCGGGAGTTCGGGTTTATGATACCTGCCGAGAGTCCTCTGCTCATGGCAAGAGTATAGAATGCCGTGTTTACAGCTTCTCTGTTCGGCAGACCGAAACTGATGTTTGATACGCCGAGAACGGTGTTTACGCCGAGTGTGTTGCGTATGTAGTCAACGGCCTTCAGAGTTTCTATGGCGTTGTTTGTGTCGGTGGAAATTGTCATAACGAGAGCGTCCACCGCAAGATTTTTCTTGTCTATTCCGTATTCTGCGGCTCTTTTAATTATCTTTTTTGCTATGGCAATTCTGCCCTGAGCCGTTGAGGGAATACCGTCCTCGTCAAGGCAAAGACAAACGACAACTCCGCCGTATTTTTTAGCCAGAGGGAATACCTCTTTCATCGACTTTTCCTTGCCGTTTACGGAGTTAATCATAGCCTTTCCGTTATATAATCTGAGCGCCGCTTCCATAGCCTCGGCATCTCCCGAGTCGAGTTGGAGCGGTACGGGCAGAACGGATTGCAGTTCGTATACTCCCGAGCAGAGCATTTCTTTTTCGTCTATTTCGGGCAAGCCCATATTTACATCGAGAATGTGTGCTCCCGCTTCGGTCTGTGTGATTCCCTGACGAAGCACATAATCCATATCTTTGTTGCGAAGTGCCTCTTTCATCAGTTTTTTGCCGGTCGGGTTGATTCGCTCGCCGATGACCGCACCCTCTGAGAGGTCAACACTCTTTGAGTAGGAGGCAACTATTGTTTCGTTTTTGAATTCGGGCACCTTGTCCTCTATGTCCTTTGTGGCTTCAATCATAGCTTTCAGATGCGCCGGTGTTGTTCCGCAGCAGCCGCCGAGGTACGATACGCCCATCTTTGCTATCTGCGTCATATATGATGCGAACTCATCGGGGTCAACATTAAATATCGTTTCGCCGTTTACGCTTTCGGGCAGTCCTGCGTTTGGCATTACCAAAATCGGAATTGAGGCGTGTTTTTCGAGTTCTTCTACGAGCGGAATCATCTGCTTGGGTCCGAGTCCGCAGTTAAATCCTATTGCGTCTGCACCCAGTCCCTCCACTACGGCACAGGCAGTACGCACGTCTGCACCTGTGAGCAGTCTTGCTTTTTCGTCAAAAATCATTGATACTACGAGCGGCAAATCGCAGTTTTCTTTTACCGCAAGCATAGCCGCCTTTATTTCGTAAAGGTCGCCGAAAGTTTCCAGCAAAACCAAATCCGCCTCGTCCCTGCCGGCTTTTACCACATCGGCGAAAATATCAACGCATTCTTCAAAGTCCAAATCGCCCATTGGTTTTAAGAGTTTGCCCGTGGGTCCTATGTCGAGGGCCACTTTTTTGCCTGTTCTCTTTGCATTTTTAACCGCCGACTTTACTATTTCGTCTACATTGTCGTATTTGAATCGGTTTGCGCCGAAGGTGTTAGCCGATATGATATTACATCCTGCATCGGCATATGCCTTGTGTATGGCGTAAACTCTTTCGGGGTCGTTTATGTTCAGCAGTTCGGGCAGTTCTCCCGCTTTCAGGTTCAGCATTGTGCCCATTCCGCCGTCAAAGTAAGTTATCATTTTATCCTTCCATTCCTATAAATGCCGTTACGCTCTTTGTCGGCACCATTTCGCAGGTGTCCGTAAGAGTAAGCCCTATGCGTTTTTCAAGTTGCAACAGTGAAAAAAACTTCTTTTGCTCCGTTATGTCCAAATCAAAGTAGCCGGGCGAATATCTCTGCCTGAGAGTAACGCCGTACTGCGCTTTGATTGTTTCCTCCAGATTGTCGCAGACTTCTTCTATCTTGTCTGCCGCCGCCGCTTGCAAAGCCATTGCAAGCGCAACATCAGTAGCCGAGGCAATCTTGATTCTTTTGTCAACGGCAATGCCCAGAGTTGCACCGAAAACCGCCGCTTTATTACAGCCGTTCATATTTTGCGCCAGTCGCCTGCTGTTAAAGGTCACTCCGTCTATCGTAACCGTATCCTCGCCCACCTCGCAGTCGAATACCCGACAGAGCGTTTTAGGTACGGCGGTCTCTTTAATGATTTCTATTGCCTTGTCCGCAAGAGCAAGAATTTGCTCGTTGTCCGTTTTTGATGAGGTTCGCATGTAGCGAAGGATATCTGCTTTACTCATTTATAATATGTGACAGTCCGTTCATTATTTGTGAGGCAACATCCGGCTTGTTCATGGTGTAGATATGAATGTCGTTTATGCCGTTAGCCATTAAATCTATAATTTGCTCGGTGGCATAGATTATGCCTGCCTGCTTCATTTTGTTCGGGTCGTCGCCGAAACGCTCCATTATCCTAAAGAACTTCTTTGGCACGCTCGAGTTTGAAAGTTCTATCGAACGCTTGATTTGGTTTGCGTTTGTTATCGGCATAATGCCTGCGATAATCGGCACTTCAATTCCCTTTATTCTGCACATTTCAACAAAGTTTAAGAATTTCTCGTTGTCAAAAAACATCTGAGAAGTCAGAAATTGAGCACCGCAGTCAACCTTTTCTTTTAGGTGCGCTATGTCCTCTACTCTGTTTTTGCTCTCGGGGTGGATTTCGGGATAGCACGCCGCACCGACGCAAATGTCGGGATTTATCTCCTTTATCTCGTTGATAAGTTGATATGCGTGCGTAAAATACTGATTGTTTGAAAATTCAAAGCCCTCGGGAATGTCGCCCCTGAGTGCAAGTATGTTGTTTATTCCGTGTTCTTGAAGTTCGTTTACTACGGCGTGAATTTTGTCCTTTGTCGAGGTTAGACAGGTGAGATGAGAAAGCGGAGTGACTCCGTTTTTATCTCGGTTGCGATTTCGGTTGTAAATCCGCTTGTGGTACCTGCCGCACCGTAGGTGACCGACATAAATGCCGGCTTTTCCTTGCTCATTTCTCTGACTACATTTTTGGTTGTCTCTATTTTATCCCACTGCTTCGGAGGGAAAACCTCGAACGAAACATTTACCCTGTTTTCCTTTAGTATTTCGCTTATTTTCATATGATATATCTCCGCTGTTTATTATAATATATAACTGTAAAGTATTATACTTTTTAATACCCACTTTGTCAATGGGAATTAAATCTTGCATTTATGTTACAATGTTGTGATTTTTGTTGAAACCGATAATGCCTTGTGCTAAAATGAAAGTAACGTTAATTTATGTTCAAAGGAGTACAGTATGGATTTAAGTAAAACTATTGCAAAAAAAGACGAAGCCGCACAGTATATGATTGACGAAATCACTCATATCTGCAAGGACTTTGAAAAAAGAGACCCCGGCTCAAAGGGTGAAAAGCAGGCTTGTGAGTATATGGCGGAGGTTCTTAAAAAGGACTGCGGCTGTGAAAGTGCAGAGGTGGAAAGTTTTAAGGAGAACCCCGGTTCGTTCTTCGGTTGGATTTTCTTTACGATTACCTTTGTTCTTGTCGGCATTTTGTGCTCGTTCTTTGCACCGGTTATCGGTGTTGTTCTTATTGTTTTGGGTCTGTTTATCGTGCTTTGCCAGTTCGGTTTTTATATTAAGCTGATTGACAAATGCTTCCCTGAGAAAACAGGTCATAACGTAACCGCAATCAAAAAGTGTGCAAGCGGTAAGCCTAAGCGCAGAATTCTCTTTAACGGTCACCCCGACGCCGCTTGGGAATGGCCTATGAATTATAAGTTCGGCGGTGTAGGCTTTGAGGGTCACGCTGTTCTTTGCGGTCTGGGTGCCGTTTATTATCTCATTCTTTGTATTATCAAATGTGTCAAATACGGCGTTTTCGGAACAGTCGGAATGGGTGAGCCGATTACTAAGGCTTCTCTTATCGGTCTCGTTTTTCTTATTCCGCTCGTAGGTCTTTACTGGATGGTTAATTATCGCAGAATAGTTGACGGTGCAAACGATAACCTTTCCGGTTGCTATATGGGTATTGCAGTTATGAAAGCTCTTAAGGACGAGGGAATCGACCTTGAGGATACCGAAATCGGCTGTGTTCTTACAGGCAGTGAGGAGGCAGGACTCAGAGGCTCTAAGGCTTGGTGCGAGGCTCACGCAGGCGAATTTCAGGATTGCCCGACTATGTTCATTTCTTATGACACAATTCACGACCCGAAGTATCTTATGGTAAATTACCGTGACCTTAACGGTACCGTAAAGGTAGATAAGGATTACTGCGATTTGTTTATGGAAGCGGCAGAGGCTGTCGATGTTCCGTGCAAAAAGGGTTGGGTTCCTCCTCTCGGCGGTGCAACAGACTCCGCAGCATTTGCACAGGCAGGTTTCCGCTCGTGCGGCGTAACAGGTCTTAATCATAAACTGGAGGATTATTATCATACCCGTCGTGATACATATGATAATATGAATGAAGAGGGTCTTGCAAACTGCTATGCCGCTACCGTAAAGGCTGTTGAAATGTTCATCAACGGAGCAAAGCAGGATTAACGGTAAAACATATAATAAAAAATATAAGTCTCCGCTGCGGTTGTTCGTCGGCGGAGGCTTTGTTTTTGCGAAATAATATTGACAAATATTTTCCTCGGCTTATAATACAGTTGATTGATTTGTCGGGAGGAAAGCATATGAAATCAAAATCCGATATGCTTAGCGGAAATGCGATGAAAAGTATTTTGCTTTTTTCGCTTCCTATAATGCTCAGCTCGCTTTTGCAGTATAACTATTCGCTGGTTGATAATATTATTGTAGGAAGATATGTTTCCACCGACGCACTCGCCGCAGTGGGAAATGTCGGTGCGATTAACTCTTTTATTATCGGTGCGGCACTCGGACTTACGAGCGGATTTACCATACCTGTTGCTCAGGCGTTTGGAGCAGGTGACAAAAAGAGGCTTAATAAATACGCAGGTTCGAGTATAACCGTTGCCGTTTTGGTCGGCGTTGTAATTGTTGTTGCGGCTCATATTGTCAGCCGTCCGCTTCTCAGGCTTATCGGTACACCCGACGAAATTATTGATTTATCAGCTTCGTATGTGAACGTGTTGTATCTTGGCGTTCCGTTTCAGATGCTCAGCAATAATTTTACCGCCGTATCCCGTGCCGTCGGAGAAAGTAAAAAACCGCTTTATTTCTTTCTTGTGAGTGTAGTTGTTAATTTTATACTCGATGTTTTGTTTGTAAAATATTTTGATTGGGGCGTTAAGGGTGCCGCTTGGGCGACTCTTATATCGGAGCTTACTGCGGCGGTGCTTACCGGAATATATGTTTTGCGTTTTAACCGAGATATAAACATTAAAAGGAGCGACCTTGCTTTTGATAAAAAGACGGCGTGGCAGCAAATTAAACTCGGTATTCCCGTCTCGCTCCAATTTACCATAACTTCAATCGGTTCAATGTGTTTGCAAAGTGCAGTCAATTCGTTCGGCGCAAATGTTATGGCGGGCAGGGTCGAAAATTTGACCAATATTCCGATGAGCGGTCTGGGAGTTGCAAACCAAACCTTTGTCGGTCAGAATTACGGTGCGAAAAAATATGACAGAATTCTAAAGAGCGTAAAAGAAATTTTGGTGCTTGATATATGTATTTCCGTTGTTATGAGCGTTACTCTTTATCTTATCGGCGAGCCTGTCGTGAGCCTGTTTTCGAGTGAAGTAAACTCAGAGATGATGCTTGCCGCAAGGCAGTATATTAAGGCTACGGCACAGTGTTACAGTATGGTTGCGGTGCTTTTTGTGCTGAGAAATTCGCTTCAGGGCATGGGCTTTACCTATTCCAATGCCATTGCCGGAGCAGGCGAACTTTTCGGCAGGATAGCGGTTGCTTTTTTGTTCACTCCGCTTATAGGATTTAATGCCGTTTGTTATGCCGCACCCGCTGCTTGGTTTCTCGCCGACATTCCTCTCGCCGTAATATATATACGAAAAGCGAAAGAATTTAAGAAAATTAGCGTAAAAAATGAAACGGCTTAGAAGTGTGCCACTTCTAAGTCGTTTTAATGATAATTGATATTTTGTTTTGCTACCTGAGTACGGCAAGACCGAGGTCTATGGCACCTGCCAAAAGCCTGGAGGTCTTTGACATTCCGAGGGTTTCGGTAACCCATAGTATGATGAGTGCAACCAAAATTGCTATGATAAGCGCTTCCTTGCTCATATTTTTACCTCCGTTCGGTATTTCGTTACATTTTTATTATAACCAATTTACAGTCTTAAATCAATAGAAAAATTATAATACTTAAAATCACGAAAATAATATAAATATATGTTGAAAAAATGAAATGTTTGCATTATAATAGTAACCGTCTAAATTATAATGGAGGAGTTTTGGTATATGGAACTTTTTGCATTGGCAACATCGATAACTGCCGACAGAACCCCGACATTTACGGCTACGGTCGTAATAGCGGGTCTGGGCATAGTCTTAGTCACACTTGCGGTTCTCATCGTTGTGTTTAAGCTGTTCGGAAATATCGTTTCAAAATCACAAAATAAATCAAAGAAAAAGGCTGTCGAAGCACAGCAAAAAGAAATGCAGCAGGTAAGTACGGCTCCGGCGGCAAAGGCGGCGGCACCTGTGGCAAAACCTGCTCAGCAGGGCATCAGCGGCGAGGTCGTTGCGGCAATCAGTGCGGCTGTGTATGCCTTAGAGGGCGAAGGTGCGGTTATTCGCTCTATCACGCCTAAAAAGCAGAGTCCTATCGGAGTTCGTAATCCGTGGGCTCAGGCGGCAGTGATTGAAAATACCAGACCGTTTTAGGAGGATAGCAAAGTAAATGAGTGAAATTTTAAGTGGTGTTTGGGCTGTAATCGTAAGTATTCTTTCCAATTCGGGATATGCTTACTTCTTTACGGCAGACGGCGGATGGAAAAATTTGGTAATGAT
>OCQA01001227.1_pt1 | contig 19114 bp, 19 predicted proteins | sample 1538571 | NCBI WGS metagenome assembly OCQA01 (sample SAMN04571708, study PRJEB22368) | human gut metagenome | biome: human gut; material: stool | host: Homo sapiens | place: Luxembourg | collected 2012-09-28 | reverse complement strand
TACCATCCTGATCGAAGGTAGCCTCGCAAACAGTAACATCAGCCTGAGTCTTGGCGGGATCCTCATCCTCGGCATCAGTGCCGCTCATGGAAACAACCATGCCCAGACCAGTCTTGTAGGTGGAAGCGGTGGGCTCGGGATCAGGAGTAGGAGCGGGATCATTGCCGCAGGCTACCAGAGAAAGAGCCATCATCGCAACCAGAAGCATTGCAATAAACTTTTTCATTTTCTTTTCCTCCTTGAAAAGTATGTATCGTTTTGTTTTTTTGTTCGATACTTGTTTATTATACTATTTTACAAGTTATTCCGCAAGATGCCTATAATTTTTTTGTTAAAATGCTGCATTTTCTAATTCGGTAATCCGTATATCTGTTAATTGTTACAGCACACGAATGACTATAACTGTATAAGGAGGAAATACAAAGATTGATTTTATGCCATAAGAATTGTAGAATATAAAGAAAGACAAGAAACGGAGAGTTCAAGATGAAAAAACTGATTGCTTTGCTGACGGCGGTGTTCCTGCTGCTGCCCGGATGCGGCGTCCAAAAGACGCCCGATACCGGCTACACCAAATATTCCGCCCAGTTCTACGGGACCTTTGATACGGTGGTGCAGATCGTGGGATACTGCAAGACCGAGGAGGAATTTTCGCGGTATGCGGGGCAGATTAAGTCCCGCATGGAGGAACTGAGCCAGTTGTATGATATCTACTATGAATATAGCGATGAAAATAATCTCAAAACTATCAATGATAATGCTGGAATCCAGCCTGTTCCGGTACGAGAAGAAATACTTGACCTTATCGAATTTTGCCAAGAGTGGTATGGAAAAACCGATGGAAAAGTAAATATTGCGCTGGGGCCCGTGCTATCTATTTGGCACAATTATATGGAACGCTACTCTGCTGACCCCACCGATGCCAAGTTGCCTAAGATAGAATCATTGATGGAAAAGCTCCCAGTGTGTAATATTGAAGATGTCATTGTGGATAGGGAAGCAGGAACAGTGTATTTAGCAAAGGAAGGCATGAGCCTCGATGTTGGCGCTGTAGCCAAAGGGTATGCCACGCAGCTGGCGTGCCAGGAAGCCTACGATGCCGGTTTCACCTCCTTTATTGTTAGCGCCGGTGGCAATGTAGTGGCCGCCGATCCACCCCTTGACGGTATTCGTTCCGGCTGGGGCATTGGAATTCAGGATCCCTTTACGGCGGAAGAACTGGGCGGCGGCAATTCCATTGATGTGGCATATGTCAATAATACCTGCGTAGTTACCAGCGGAGACTACCAGCGCTACTATATGGTAGGAAAACAGCGTGTTCACCACATTATCGATCCAGACACCCTGATGCCTGCTGCTTATTACCGAGGTGTCACTGTTATTATCCCGGATAGCGGTATTGCTGACCTTGCATCCACAACACTGTATACCCTTCCATATGAGGATTCCCGTGCTATGGCGGAAAAAATGGGCTGGGAGGCCATGTGGATCTTCGCGGACGGAACAGTAGAATGTACTGATGGAATGATCCCGCTGTTGCGGGATCGTGGCGGTGCTGACGGCCTTTTGAAATAAACTGTTCAAAATTTATCTTTTGATTGCTCTTTACTGATTTGATTCATTCATGTATAATAGTTAAGAAGCAGCGGTATCAACCAAAGGGGGAATACAGATTGGGTCGTTACAGTCCGTTGGAAGTTCGCTATAAGCGTGTGATTCTGAAGCTGAGCGGAGAAGCTCTTGCCGGGCAGCAGGGGAATGGCATCAATTATGATGTGGTGCTGGAGATCTGTAAAAATATAAAAACCGCAGTCCAAACATTGGGAGTACAGATGGGCATCGTTGTCGGCGGCGGCAACTTTTGGCGTGGCCGCTCCAGCGGTAAAATGGACAGGACTCGTGCAGACCACATGGGTATGCTGGCTACCGTTATCAACGCGTTGGCCCTGGCCGATGCACTGGAATCGCTGGATGTGCCGGTGCGCGTTCAGACCGCTATAACCATGGAACGGAGCCCTATATCCGCAACCGTGCGGTACGGCACATGGAAAAAGACCGTGTTGTGATCTTTGGCTGCGGCACGGGCAATCCGTTCTTTTCCACCGATACAGCCGCCGCGCTGAGAGCTGCTGAAATCGATGCCGATGCGATTCTGAAGGCTACCATGGTGGATGGTGTTTATGACAAAGACCCTAAGAAGTACCCCGATGCCAAGAGGTACAGCACCGTCAGCTTTTCGCAGGTGCTGGCGCAGAATCTTAATGTGATGGATATGACAGCAGCGTCTCTCTGCCGCGAAAGCAAAATCCCGATTGTAGTATTTGATCTTTCTGATCCCGAGAATATTTGCCGTGCGCTGTGCGGCTATGATATTGGAACAATTGTGAAGGAGGCATAAAATAATGAACCCCGAACTAAAACTGCATGAAGAGAAAATGACCAAAACTATTTCCGTCCTGCGTGAGGAACTGGCTGCCATCCGTGCCGGCCGCGCCAACCCTGCCGTGCTGGATAAGCTGGAGGTGGATTACTATGGCGTGCCCACCCGCGTTAACCAGCTGGCCGCGGTATCTGTTTCGGAGGCTCGTACACTGGTCATCCAGCCATACGATAAGTCTACCCTTAAATCCATCGAGAAGGCCATTCAGGCTTCTGATATTGGTATCAATCCCAATAACGATGGTACTGTCCTGCGCCTTTTGTTCCCACCTCTCACCGAAGAGCGCAGAAAAGATTTAGCGAAAAGCATCGCCAAGATGGGTGAAGAATCCAAGGTTGCGATCCGCTCCATCCGCCGTGATGCCAACGATAAACTGAAAGCGATGAAGAAAGCCAGCGAGATCACAGAGGATGACCTGAAAAACCTGGAGAATGATTGTCAAAAGATTACTGACAAGTACATCGCAGAGATCGATAAGATTACCGCCGAAAAAGAAAAAGAGATCATGTCCGTTTAAGTGGAACCTACGGCCGTCCACAAAAATCGTCAGCCTCACCGGCCGTTCCCGGTTGGTGGGGCTGATTTTGAATTTTGGTTTTTGAGCACAGGAGGGAGATTAGCAATGGAATATATGCCTAAGGATAAAACTGCTGTACCGCCCCCGACAGAATACCTCCCTCAGCACATCGGCATTATTATGGATGGCAATGGCCGATGGGCCAAGGCACGCGGACTGGCTCGTGAATATGGACACCGCCGTGGCAGCGAGGTCTTTATGGACATTGCCCGCTACTGCAAAAAAATTGGTATTCGTTACTTGACGGTATATGCCTTTTCCACGGAAAACTGGAAGCGACCAGCGCACGAAGTAGCAGTCATCATGCAAATGCTGCAGCACTACCTGGATGACAGTGAGCAGTATATCAAAGAAGAAATCCGTCTGCGTATCATCGGTGACCGCGCCCGCCTAAGTGAAAGACTGCAAAAGGCCATTGATAAGGCAGAAAAGGCCAGTGAGCATTTTACCGATCTTACGGTCAATCTAGCTGTTAATTACGGCGGCAGGGAAGAGCTACTGCATGCCGCACACATGATAGCGCAGGACTGCAGTACAGGAAAGAAAAACGCCACCCAGCTCGAATTTCCGGATTTGGAGCAATACTTGTATACTATCGGGCAACCGGATCCGGATCTTATCATCCGGCCTAGTGGGGAAAAACGCCTTTCTAATTTTATGCTATGGCAGAGTGCCTATGCTGAATTTGTGTTTATGGATGTACTGTGGCCAGATTTTACCCAGCAGCACCTGAATGAAGCCTTGTGGGAATATGTCGGGCGGGACCGCCGCTTTGGAGGAATCAAATGAAAACACGGATCATTTCCGCATTGGTTGGTCTTATCATTCTGGGAGTCGCCATTGCGTTTTACGATACGATCATCTTTAATCTGTTTATTACAGCACTGGCGGTTATCGGCATCTATGAAGGCCACCATGCCGCCAGCTTAACTAAAAAACACTGGCGTGTTACGCTTTACAGTATGTTGTTTGCTGTTCTTATTCTGCTTATTCCGCATGGCAGAAGCTACATCATGCCAGCCGTATATGCATTGGTCGTACTGGTATTTGCATATATTTTGGAACACCATAAGGTGTTCACCATCCGAGAAGGTGCTTACGCCCTTTTAATGGGAGTTGGTTTGCCGGTCGTATTTGGTTTGATTCTTCAGTTCCGGGATCAGTTTGGCAATGAACAGGGGATTTTATATCTTGCTTTCCTGCTTGGCAGTGCCTGGTGGAGTGATATCGGTGGCTATTTTACCGGTATGCTGTGTGGAAAACATAAGCTCTGCCCGGAGATCAGTCCTAAAAAGACAGTGGAGGGGCTCATTGGCGGTTTGGTCTTTGCCATTCTGGGCAATATAGGTATTATGGCGCTTATCAACTGGCTGGCTGCGCAGGGGATTGGCTATCTTATCAATCCGCTTACTCTTCATTTTGGTCGTATCTGCTTGCTTACCCCGCTGCTGGCACTGCTTAGTGTTGTGGGGGATCTTTCGTTCTCCATTATCAAGCGTACATACGGTATTAAAGACTATGGTAACCTAATGCCGGGCCACGGCGGTGTGCTGGATCGCTTTGACAGCGTACTGTTCATCACCCCGGCGGTATATTTCATCGCTACTTACTGGCCCATTGCTTTTTAATCTTAGGAGGCACATTTGAAAACCGTTATTCTCACCATTTTGGTCTTTGGCGTTATCATCATGCTGCACGAAAGCGGCCATTTTCTCTTTGCCAAGCTCTTTCATGTAAAAGTGGAGGAGTTTTCCTTTGGTATGGGGCCGAAGCTGTGGAGCCGCATTAAACGCGGTACACAGTATACCCTTCGGGCGTTTCCCATCGGCGGCTATGTGGCCATGGAAGGAGAGGATGACGCTGGAAGCGGTGCAGTTGTCCGGGAGAAAATTGTTTCCGCGGCAGAGGGCGGCCCACTGTATGAAAAACCAGCCTGGCAGCGGTTTATTATTATGGCTGCAGGCGCCGTCATGAATGTGATCCTTGGTTTTATCATTCTCATCGTTGTCACCGCCATGTCCGGACTCATCGGCACCACAACGGTAGCAGTATTTGATGAGGATTCCGTTTCTGCCAATTATCTGCAAGCCGGTGATGAGATCATCAAGGTAAATGGTTACAACACCCGATTTTATGGCGATGCTACCTTTCAAATGCTTCGTGACCAGGATGGCACAATTGATTTTACCCTGATCCGTGACGGCGAGGTGATGGAGGTCACCGTTCCATTTAGAACCGAGGAGCTCTCCGATGGCATTACAGGGATGCACATGGACTTCAAATTCCTTGGCGAACCGGTGAATTTCAGCAATACCATCACCTATGCATGGCACTGGACCTTCTCCCTCGTTAAGCAGGTGTGGTATTCTGTCATTGATGTCTTTACTGGCCGATATGGCTTGCAGGCAATCAGCGGTCCAGTGGGCACTGCGACGATTATCTCACAGGCATCTTCGCAGGGGCTTCGTTCTTTCCTGCTGCTTGTGGCCTATATCACCATCAATGTTGGTGTATTTAATTTGCTGCCTCTGCCGGCATTGGATGGAGGACGCATCCTGTTCGTTCTTATTGAAATGATCCTCCGCCGGCCTGTACCTCTAAGGTTTGAAGCATGGGTACACCGCATTGGCATTATTCTGCTGTTGGGACTTATTGCCATCGTCACATTCAGCGATATAATAAAGCTCATTCATTAAAAGCAGGGAGGGAAGTACCATGCAGCGCAGAACAACAAATACAGTCCATGTTGGTGATATAGCGATCGGTTCTGGCCATCCCATAGCGGTGCAATCTATGCTATGTGTTGCTCCCTCAGATCTTGCGGCCAACATTGCTCAAACGCTGGTATTAAAAGAGGCTGGCTGTGATATCGTACGCCTGGCCATTCCCACTATGGATGATATTCGGTTGATCTCCGCCATCAAAAATGAAGTGGATATCCCACTGGTTGCCGATATTCAGTTCGATTATCGGTTGGCAATTGCAGCAGTTAAAGCCGGCATCGATAAAGTCCGAATCAATCCAGGCAACATTGGCGGAAGTGATTGCGTTCATGCCGTGGTAGAAGCCTGCCGTGATCGACATATCCCCATTAGGATTGGTGTTAACAGCGGATCGCTGGAAAAGGATATTCTGCAAAAATACGGCCGTCCCACCGCGGAAGCACTGGTGGAATCGGCATTAAGGCATATTCAGCTGCTGGAGGACGAGCATTTTACCGATTATCTTGTTGCCATTAAGTCCAGCGATACCATTACAACGGTGGAAGCGAACAGACTGCTGGCGCAAAAGGTGGACTGCCCGCTGCACCTAGGTGTGACAGAAGCCGGCACCGAACGCATGGGGATTATCAAATCCAGTGCCGCTCTTGGAGCGCTGCTGTGCGAAGGCATAGGCGATACAGTTCGTGTATCACTCACTGCTGATCCTGTACGGGAGGTATATGCCGCCAGGGATTTATTGGCTGCGCTTGGCTTGGATCACGGTCGGGTTCAATTTGTATCCTGCCCCACCTGCGGCCGCTGTCGGGTCGATTTGTTCCGAATAGCAGAGGAAGCAGAGCAGGCACTTGCCGCAGTTCATAAAGACATTAAAGTTGCCATAATGGGCTGTGCGGTCAATGGCCCTGGTGAAGCCACTGATGCCGATATCGGCATTGCTGGCGGCAATAGGGAGTTTTTGTTTTTTGCAAAGGGCAAACCGCTGTATAAGGTTTCACCCGAGCAAGTAATAAATACTCTACTGGATGAAGTTGAAAAGCTGTAAAGGAGAATTGCTTTGCAGAAATTTGAAGATATATTCGGTAAATACATAGAGAAAAGCTGCCATAATTCCTCACTGCTGGAAAGTGATGTGATAGGCCTACAAATTGCCACAGAGGACAATGCCATTCGCGTTGCCCTTTCTTCTCCATGTATTATTCCATATTCAGCAATTGCCGAAGCTCAGCGCATTCTTTCCATGAATCTCAGCGCTCGTTCAGTTGCCATTTCTGCTCGGTATCCATCTGAGTTACTTGGTCCCGAAGCATTTTCCCTCGTGATAGACTATCTAAAGGCTGCTAATGTTCCCGTCAATGGCTTTTTTCGCCGGGCAGAGATTATGTATGATAACAGGTGCTTTACAGTTAGGCTGCCGGAACAAACGGTGACATTTCTGGAGCCACTTGCTTTGCCAGGGAAAATTGCCGCACAAGCAGAAGCGTTATTTGGTATACGGCCGCAGGTTAGTTTTATTCCCGTTCCGGATTACGAGCTGAAACCCATAGATCCGAGACCAACTGTAGTAGATGACTATATCCCGGAGATTCCTCCCATTCCGGAAGAGGCACCTCCGTGGGAAGATGCTACTCCTTTGTCGAAGCCGCTACAGGAAGAGAGCGCTTTTGCTCCTGCAGCGCCAAAGACATCTCCCAAACCCCATACCCCTAAGCGAGAAAAAGTGGATACCCCTTATGAGGAAAGCAGCAAAAAGCCTGTAGGCAATTACCGTCTCATTAAAGGTTCCCCCATGCCCATTTCCAATTTGGCGCTGGATACCGGTTCAGCGGTTATTTGGGGTGATGTTTTTTCTACGGAAAGCCGCATCACTCGGGATAATAACCACTTCATCATGAGTATCGCGATCACCGATTATACCGGCTCCATCAATCTCAAAATATTTGATGAGATTGGCAATAAGGCCAAGTTGGAAGCCATCAGTGTCGGTGACACGATCCTGATCCAAGGCGATATTTCCTACGATAAATATGACCGCGATATGGTCATGCGTCCTCGCAATATCAACACCGTCAAGAAGAACATTATCACCGATGACGCCCCAGTAAAGCGTGTAGAGCTGCATCTGCACACCACCATGTCAGCCATGGATGCCGTAACCCCGGCAGAACAGTTGGTATACCGTGCCCATGAATGGGGGCATCCGGCCATCGCCATTACCGACCACGGCGTGGTGCAGGCCTTCCCAGAAGTCATGAACGCTGTTGATAAGATTCGGAAGGATGATCCTGAGTTTAAGGCGATTTATGGCGTCGAAGGCTATTTCATCAATGACATGCTGCCCGCCGTAAAGGGCCAAACAGACGCAGTAATCGATGGTCGATATATTGTATTCGATCTGGAAACCACTGGTCTCTCTAACGCCAGTGAGCGCATCATCGAAATTGGTGCGGTTAAGGTAGAAAACGGCCAGATCATCGACTCATTTGATACCTTTGTCGACCCCGAAAAAGCCATTTCACCCGAAATTACCCGACTTACCAGTATCACCAATGAGATGGTGGCCGGTGCCCCCACCGAAAGCGAAGCGCTAGAACAGTTTTTCCATTTCTGTGATGGCTGTGATATCTTTGTCGCCCACAATGCAGATTTCGATATGGGCTTTTTGCGGACAGCCATCCGTCGCTGTGGCAGGGAAGAGGACCCGGTGCAGATAGACACCCTGGTGATGGGCCGTGCCATGTATCCGGAACTGAGAAAACACAAGTTGGATACCCTAGCGGAGCATATGGGTGTGGAACAGAAGCACCATCATCGTGCCGATGACGATGCCCGCGTACTTGCCGAGATCTTCCTCAAGATGCTGGACGAACTGGTTGCGGAAAAGAAGATTACTATGGTGTCGGAGATTAATCACTCCATTGGCCAGCAGAACAACACCAAAACTCATCCCTACCATATTGTTCTGCTAGTGCAAAATCAAGTTGGCCTTAAAAACCTCTACAAGATAATCTCCGCTTCTCATTTGGAATACTTCCATAAAAAGCCTCGAATTCCTAAGAGTCTGCTGGTAAAATACCGGGAGGGACTGTTGGTTGGCTCCGCCTGTGAAGCCGGCGAACTCTATAAAGCAATCCGGGAAGGGAAGAAATGGGCTGAGCTTTGCGATATCGCTTCTTTTTACGATTATTTGGAGATCCAGCCCCTAGGTAATAATATGTTCATGGTACGGGATGGAGAGGTCCGCAGTGAAAAGGACATTCAGAACTTCAATATCACTGTACTTAAACTCGGCAAACAGCTTGGTATTCCGGTCGTTGCCACCGGTGATGTTCACTTTATGGAACAGAAAGATGCTCGCTTTCGGGAAATCCTGATGGCTGGGATGGGCTTTAAGGATGCGGATAATCAGGCACCACTCTTCTTCCGTACAACTGACCAGATGCTGAAGGAATTTGATTATCTGCCAGATGAGACCGCGCGGGAAATCGTTATTGATAACCCCCGCAAAATTGCCGAAAGCGTGGAATATGTTCGTCCAATTCCAAAAGGCACATTCCCGCCCAGCATTCCAGGCTCGGAAGAGGATCTGATTCGCATTACCACTACCCGCGCCAAGGAAATGTACGGCGACCCCCTGCCAGAGATTGTGGAGAAGCGCCTGAATCGCGAGTTGGATTCTATTACCAAACACGGCTTTGCAGTGCTGTATATGATCGCCCAAAAGCTTATTTACCGTTCCAATGAGGAAGGCTATCAGGTCGGTTCCCGTGGATCGGTTGGTTCCTCATTTGTAGCTACTATGGCAGGCATTTCGGAGGTCAACCCGCTGGCGCCGCATTATCTTTGCCGTAAGTGCAAGCACAGCGAATTTATCACTGATGGCAGCTATGGTTCCGGATTTGACCTTCCCCATAAAAAATGTCCGAACTGCGGGATAGAGATGTACCAGGATGGTCACGAGATCCCATTTGAGACTTTCCTGGGCTTTGATGGCGATAAAGAACCGGATATCGATCTTAACTTTGCCAATGAATATCAGTCCCGTGCCCACCGGTATACCGAAGAACTATTTGGCCGTGACCATGTGTTCAAAGCAGGTACTATCAGTACCGTTAAGGATAAGACCGCTTTTGGCTATGTTAAGCATTTCCTGGAGGAGCGCGGCCAAACTGTCACCAATGCCGAAGAAAATCGACTGATCCAAGGCTGCACTGGTGTCAAGCGCACCACTGGCCAACATCCCGGTGGCATGGTCGTTATTCCCAATGACTATGAGGTCTACGATTTCTGTCCAGTGCAGCACCCGGCCGATGATCCAAACTCCGATATCATCACCACCCATTTCGATTTCCACTCACTCCATGATACTATCCTCAAGCTGGATGAACTGGGGCATGTTGTACCAACACTATACAAGCATTTGGAGGATTATACGGGGCTTAAAATCAATGATACCCCTACCAATGATCCGGCAGTTTATACGCTGTTCACATCCTGTGAAGCGCTTGGAATCACACTGGATGATATCGGCATTGCCAATGGCACACTGGCTCTGCCGGAAATGGGTACTGGGTTTGTACGCGGAATGCTGCTGGAAGCAAAGCCGAAAACTTTCTCTGATCTGTTGCAAATCTCCGGGCTTTCCCACGGCACCGCTGTTTGGTTGGGCAATGCACAGGACCTGATCCGCAACGGCACCTGTACTATTTCCGAAGTAATCGGTACTCGTGATAGCATAATGACATACCTGCTGCACCATGGGATGGAACCCAAGCTCGCCTTTAAGATCATGGAGATCACCCGTAAAGGTAAAGCCCCCAAACTGCTGACCGATGAAATGAAGCAGGATATGTTGGCTCATAATGTTCCGCAGTGGTATATTGATAGTTGTCTCAAAATCCAGTATATGTTCCCGAAGGCGCACGCCGCAGCCTATGTTATCGCTGCCGTCCGTTTGGGATGGTTCAAGGTCTACCGCCCGCGGGAATTCTATGCTGTATATTTCACCTCACGCGGAGATGACTTCGACGCCAATACAGCTATCCTTGGGCCCGCATCTGTAAAGCAAAAGATCTTGTCGCTCACAGCTAAGGGGAATGATATCTCCCAGAAGGAGAGCGACCAGTTGGAAACACTGCAGGTAACTTATGAGATGCTTTTGCGTGGAATTGAGCTGCTTCCCGTGGATTTGTATCAATCTGATGCAACATTATATCGTCTAGAAGGGGATAAACTGCGCTTACCATTTACAGCGTTAAAAGGATTGGGCGCAGCCGCTGCCACCTCCTTGGCGGAAGCCGGGAAGAAAGGTCCTTACCTTTCCATCGATGACTTGACAACCCGTGCCGGCGTCAGTAAAACGGTCATCGATCTGCTCCGGGAGCATGGTTCACTGGCCTCTCTACCAGAAAGCAGTCAAATCAGCTTTTTCGGGTAAATTGCCTTCAAAATGTTTCATGAAACATTTCTATAAAGAATAAGACCTGAGGTTTCAAAAACCTCAGGCTTTTCTTTTCCTGGATATTTTGTCCAGCCACCGCATATAGTGTAGCAAGATCTCACCATTTTATAAAAAGGGGGACAAAAAATGGAACGCATGAAAGACATGAGCTCTACTGCAATGAGTGCTCCTCACACCCTCGTAATTGAAGATCGAAAGCGGCTTTCTGTCAGCGGGGTGACTGATGTAGAGAGCTTTGATGAAGAAACCGTAGCCTTAGCCACCGAACTGGGCGAACTCATTATCCACGGTTATGACCTGCACATCAACCGCATCGATGTGGAAAGCGGCGATCTTTCTTTGGAAGGAGAGATCATCAGCCTAACTTATACCGATAACCAACCGCAATCCAGCGGCTTTTTCGGCCGTCTGTTCCGCTAAAGGGGGAATGTTCCGGCGTGACACTGATATCCGCAGTTCCTCCTGTTATACAGTTTTTGCAGTCGCTGCTGCTTGGTACATTGCTCAGTTTGCTTTATGATGCATTCTACACTATTCGCGGATTATTTCCCGCGCAAGCACAACCCCATGTTATCCTTGATATTCTCTATTTTCTTCTGTTCGGAGTCTTGCTATTCAACTATCTACTCATGGAATCGGCCGGCCGCTTGCGTTACTTCATCATCCTTGGTGTTATTATCGGCTGGTTGCTGTACCACAATACAGTCAGCCGGTTGGTAATCCGTTTTTTTAACTGGCTACTGCTGATGGTCCACCGTGTTTTTTCTTTTTTATTGAGTCCGATCATCACTTTGGCCCAGCGGCTTTTTCATTCCATATCCACTGTCTGTAAAAAATCCACTATCAAGAGGAAAACACCTAAAAACAGCTTGAAAAAGTCCCGGTGGCTGTTGTATAATAAAGTATCCAAAAACAGTATGGAGGAAAACGGGAATGAAAAAGCACCTGACCATCAAACAGACCAACCGCATTCTAAGTCTCATCATCGTTTTTCTCGTACTGCTCATTGCGGTGTATTTTGTGAAAGGCCGTGTGCAGGCTGCCCAGATGAAAAACGAACTGGCCGACGCACAACAGCGCGTGGCCAGTCAACAGGCCGAAAATGACGAAATAGACCGTATGCTGGAAAATAGCGATTACTATTTGAACCAGGAAGCGCGCGGCGAAAATGACTACTGCGATCCTGAAGAAAATGTTTATGTCGTAGTCCCGTAATCTAACCAATTCTGGAGGAACAACCATAGATGCAGCTGAGTGTAGGCACCGTAGTTGAAGGAAAGGTCAGCAAGATCACCAATTTTGGCGCGTTCATTAATATTGATGGCGGCGGCTCTGGAATGGTACACATCTCAGAAGTAGCGAATACCTATGTCAAAGACATTAATGAGCACCTGAAAGTGGGGGACAGTGTCAAGGCCAAGGTGGTCGCCATCAACGAGAATCATAAAATCGCCCTTTCCATTAAGGCACTATTGCCACCGGAGCCAAAACCGCAGCAGAACCGCAGTCGTGATGGCCAAAGAGAAAGCCGGGATAGCCGTGGCCCCCGCGGGAATAATACCTATGTCTATCAGCCTCCCAAGCCCTATACGCCTGCTACAGGAGATGCCTTTGAAGATATGATGGCACGCTTTAAGCGTACCAGCGATGATAAGATGTCCGATTTAAGCCGGGTAATGGATACCCGCCGCGGCGGCAATAACCGCCGTTCAAAGAAGTAATTGTATATCAAGAGCCGACCGGCAGCACAGCACGCCGGCTCTTTTTATTTCACTGAAAGGATGTTGCTGAATACATGGTCATTATCAATGCAAAAATAAACACCTGTGATCACGGCCAAATCATAGAAAGCGGCTATATTGTTATCAAAAACGGTAAAATCGCCGAGGTAGGGGAGGGTATCTATCGTGGTGATGAAGCAGAACTGTATGATGCTGCAGGCTGTTTAGTCACTCCGGGCTTTATCGATTCTCATTGCCATATCGGCATTTGGGAAAGTGGTCTGGATTTTGAGGGGGATGATACCAATGAAATGACCGACCCCGCAGATTCGAGCCATTGATGCTGTTAACCCGCTGGACCGTGCCTTTCAGGAGGCTCTGGAATACGGTATTACCACCGTTTCCGTAGGTCCCGGCAGTGCCAATCCCATTGCCGGTCAGGTGTGTGTACTGCATACCACTGGCAGCTACATCGATAAAATGGTGCTGAAGGCTCCCTCTGCCATGAAATTTGCCCTGGGCGAAAACCCTAAAAAAGTGTATAACGGCAAAGAAGAAACACCTGCCACCCGTATGGCCATCGCATCGGTCATTCGGGAACAGCTGATGAAGGCAAAACGCTATCAGCAAGATTTGCAAAAATCCAAAGAAGATGAAGATACCGATCCGCCCGAATTTGATATGAAGTGCGAAGCCTTGCTGCCGGTACTGGAGCACAAAATCAAAGCACATTTCCATGCCCATCGGGCCGATGATATCTGCACAGCCATCCGCATTGCCAAAGAATTTGATCTTGATGCAGTCATCATCCACTGTACCGAAGGCCACTTGGTCACGGAAGCCCTGCATGACAGCGGCTATGCCGCCTCAGTCGGTCCCATCATCTCCGCCCGAACCAAACCAGAGCTACGCAATCAAGAGCGTTATAACGCCGCTAGACTATCCGAAGCCGGTGTACCTGTCGCTTTTAATACCGATGCACTTGTTTTTCCAATCGACCTGCTGGCTGCTTCCGCTAAAATTGCAGTAATCGATGGTTTACCCTGGCAAAAGGCTCTAGAAGCTCTCACAATTCGTTCTGCGGAAGCCGCCGGTGTATCTGACCAGGTTGGTTCCATCACAGTAGGAAAGCGAGCTGATTTGCTGATATTTGACCGTGATCCTATCGATTTGCTAGTAAAGCCAAATGCTGTATTTGTAGACGGCATTTGTACGAATTGAGAAGTTTTTAACAAAACTGCATAGTTTCTATTGCAAATTTCTTGTCTGCTTGGTATAATATAGCCAGGAGAAAGGGAAACCGATCTTCATACCATACAAGCAAGGAGTGACCATCATGACCGTCAACTACATTGGTAAAAAGACCGTGATTCGTGACAGCTTTAAGGAATATGCCGAAAAGCGCCTGAAGAAGCTCGGCAAGTTTTTTGATGACGATCCTGTGGTAAATATCATTGTGACCAACCACAATGAGGATGAAACCGTTGAAGTGACCATTCAGTCCCACGGTATGTTCTTCCGCGCTGAACGCACCTCTGATGACCGCCAAACTTCTTTGGACCTAGTATTGGATGTTCTGCAGAAACAGATTGTCCGCAACAAAGAGCGCCTGGAAAAGCGCCTCAAATCTGCAATGGATTTTACAGCGTTCGGTACAGCTGATGTTCTGGAGGAAGAAGTTGTTCCTGCTACCGAGTTGGTGAAGACCAAGAAGTTCCATGTGGAAACCATGGATGCAGAAGAAGCCATCCTGCAGATGAATATGTTGGGACATACTTTCTTCCTGTTCCGCAGCCCGGAAACTGGCGAAATCAATGTAGTTTATCGCCGCAAGGATGGCAACTATGGTCTATTGCAGCCATTGGATGACTAAACGGCACCCCCTCATCGGAATCGAATAAAGTAAAGTGATCACCGGTGGGAAGCAAGCTGGCTTCCCACCGCTTTTTACGGGAAAGGACAAATCTCATCATGATAAATCAATTATATAAACTATGTGCTCCCTGCCTATTTGGCCTGGAAAGCGTCCTAAGCGGTGAACTAAAACGCCTTGGTTTTGAGGACATCTCTGTTACCGATGGTCGAGTAGAATTCACCGCTGATGCGGAGGGGATCGCCCGGGCTAACCTAAATCTGCGCACCGCCGAGCGAGTTCTCATTGTCCTAGACAGCTTTCGGGCTGTCACATTTCAGCAGCTCATTGATGGCGCAGAAAAAATCCCCTTTGAAGAGTATATTGGCAAGAAAGACGCTTTTCCAGTTAAGGGATGGAGTCTAAATTCACAGCTCCATAGTGTTCCGGACTGCCAATCCATCATCAAAAAGGCTGCAGTCAAGCGTCTTTCCCGTAAATATGGCGTTGCATGGCTGGAAGAATCCGGCCCAACTATCCAGATACAATTTTCAATTAATAAGGATATTGCCACCATAATGCTGGATACCAGTGGCATAGCACTCCACAAGCGTGGCTACCGTAAAGTTGCAAATCTTGCCCCAATTCGGGAAACTCTAGCGGCTGGAATCCTGGATATTGCACGAATATACCCGGATACACAGCTGTATGATCCGTTCTGCGGCTCAGGTACATTTTTGATCGAAGCAGCCTATAAAGCCAAAAATATTGCCCCTGGCATTTACCGCCGCTTTGCAGCAGAAAAATGGGATAGCTTACCGTCTAAAATATGGCAAACGAGTAGGGAAGAGGCGATAGAAAAAATCCGCAAAGACATAGAATTTACTGCTTTCGGCAGCGATATCAGCCAAGATTCACTGGAGATTGCTGAAGCAAATGCACGCCGTGCTGGTATTTCCGGACTAATACGGTTAGAAACGGCGGATGTTAAAAATTTCACGATTCCAGATCGAAAGTCATTGGTCGTGACAAATCCGCCATACGGCGAGCGCTTAATGAATGGCGAAGATTTGACAAAGCTATACCAAACGATGGGTAATGTATTTCAGCCATCTCAGCAGACAGCCTATTACATCATTTCATCGGCAGAGGATTTCGAGCAGGGCTTTGGCAGAAAAGCAGATAAAAAGCGTAAGCTCTATAATGGAATGCTAAAATGTAACCTATATCAATACTTTGCTCAAAAAAGTAAATAAAGAATGACATAGCAAAAAGCCCAGTTTACACTGGGCTTTTCTTTATATAATCGATATTGCTTGTATTATGTTATTGCGCCTCCACTTATTTCGCTAAATTTTTATTTAGCGAAATGGCACCCACAAGTAGAATATATCATAACAGAAAACTATTGTCAATCCCCCACTTTGAATTTACCAAAAAATTTCGCTAAATTAAGTCACCCGCCGCACCCGATGGTTTCTAATGCGGCTCCAAGTTTCACATATTTTCTTCCTTTGCATGGTTTTGCAGCTTCGGCTCAGACACAGTGCTGGCGGGAAGCTGTGCCCGCCAGCGTTCCTCTGTTTCGCATTGTTCCTTAAAATTGTGCATTTTATGAATAAATTCAATTTTAATTGTAAACATTAGCACTCGTCTATTGACACTGCTAATTGCGCAGCTATAATGAAGTTGTACTTGAAAGATTCAACAAAATCTCCCAAGAAAACAGCTTAACAGCTCTTATATCAAAAAATAATGGAGGAATGAATTATGATGCCCAGTATTTTTGGTGAGAATCTTTTCGACGAATTTTTTAATGAACCATTTGCCATGATGACGCCTCAAGGTCATAACCCTCTTTACGGTAAACGCGCAAAGAATCTAATGAAGACCGATGTTCGGGAAACCGAAAACTCCTACGAACTGGATATTGACTTGCCCGGTTTTAAGAAAGATGAAATCTCCATCGAGCTGAAAGAAGGCTGTCTGAACATTAGCGCCGCCAAAGGACTTGATAAAGAGGAAAGTGATAAGGAAGGAAAATACATCCGTCAGGAACGCTATGCGGGCTCTTGTAGCCGCAGCTTCTATGTTGGTACTGATATTGATCCTGCCCAGGTCACTGCTAAATTCGAAAACGGTATCCTATGCATTTCGGTTCCAAAGTCTTTCCGTCAATTGCCTGCAAGATCTACAGTTGAGATTAAATAAAATCGCTCTCTCCTCTGCCCCACCGATTCAATAATATAATCTTTTGAAAGGATGTCATTTATGAATAAAACCCTATCGCGAGTTTTATGGATCATTGCCGGTGTACTGCTTATTGTTGCAGGCGTGTATTGCTTTGTTTCTCCTGAAGCCGCTTTGAGCGGGCTTTCCCTTATACTTGGACTGGCCATGCTCTTCTCCGGTATCGTTGATATTGTCATCTTTGCATCATCCCGGCGCTTTATGCTCGGTTCCGGCTGGTTCCTACTGGATGGCATCTTCACTGTACTGTTAGCCATTTTCCTGCTCTGCAACCAGGCATTCACCATGCTTTCGCTGCCGTTTATTTTCGGGATGTGGCTACTGTTCGGCGGTATCAGCCGTTTCGTTAGCTCCTTTGATCTTCAGCGCCTTGGTGTGCGGGGTTGGGGGTGGTTTACCGCCCTTGGTATCCTCCTTACTGTTGCGGGCATCCTTTCGTTCTATGATCCCATTTCCGGTGCTATGGCCCTCAGTTGGATCGTTGGACTGGTGCTTATCCTGCAGGGTATCGCATCTATTGCATGGGCCTGCTTCTCCGGGCGCTTCTGGAGAGACTCTCTTTTATAAAACAACTATCACCTCCTCAATTATTTTCAAAAATGACCGGGGCTTCGGCTCCGGCCTTTTTGCGCATCTACACACTTGCATGCAGCTTGCATTTCTACTATAATAGATTGGCAATAAATCGAAGAGAGGAGGAAACCGAATGCAGACATTTTCTATCATGGCAGCACCTGCGCCACAGCTGCTGCGCGATTATCTCATCTATATGAGTACCATCAAGGGACGCTCTCCCCGCACTGTAGAAGCCTACTACAACGATCTCCGCCTATTCCTGCGTTATCTAATGGCCACTCGCAGTGGCACTCCCCTACCCACGGACGACCCAAATCTTGAAAGCATTTCGTTTGCCTCCATCAGCGAGGAAATGATTCTCAGTGCGCGCCTTTCCGATGCATATTCTTTCCTGGCTTATGTGCAAAGCGTTAACCAAAATAACGCCAAGACCCGTGCCCGCAAGGTTTCCAGCTTGCGCGGCTTCTATAAATATCTGCAAAGTAAGGCTGGCCGCCTAGAGGAAAACCCCATGGAACAGTTGGAGATTCCTGCCCAGCGCAAAAGTCTTCCAAAATACCTTACTTTGGATGAAAGCCTGCACCTGCTGGAATCCATTGAAGGCAAGGATCGTGAACGCGATTATTGTATCATCACCATTCTGCTTAACTGTGGCATTCGTCTTTCGGAGTTGGTCGGTATTAAGCTCTCGGATATCCGGGATGACACCCTTACTGTACTGGGCAAGGGGAATAAAGAACGCATGGTTTATCTTAACAGCGCTTGTCTTAACGCCATCGCAGAATATTTGGCCGTTCGTCCGGAACCACCGAAAGATGCCGATAAACCCTACCTGTTGGTTTCCTCCCGTACCCGTGCACCACTTACCCCCCGCCGGGTGGAACAAATAGTAGAAACACATCTAAAAGCCGCCGGCTTAGGCGGTCGGGGCTATTCCCCTCACAAACTTCGTCATACTGCCGCCACTCTCATGTATCAATACGGTGATGTGGATATCCGTGTTCTAAAGGAAATTCTCGGCCATGTCAATCTTGGCACCACAGAAATATACACCCATGTCAGCAATGATCAAATTGCCAATGCCGCTGACCGCAATCCCCTTTCTCATGTTAAATCCAAACCACCCAAAAAGGAAGCAGAAACCGAATGAAAACCAATTACCACACCCACACCTACCGTTGTAAACACGCCATGGGCAATGATGAGCGCATTGTACTCAATGCCATAAAAGCTGACTTTGATATTTTAGGCTTTTCTGATCATACCCCGTGGCCTCACTTCCCTGCCGATTACGATTCCCATGTCCGCATGGAGCCGCAATACCTGCCGGAATACTGCGGCAGCGTAAACCGCCTGCGGGAAAAATACAAGGACCAGATCGAGATTCACCTCGGCCTGGAGGCGGAGTACTTCCCGCACCATATGCAGGAGCTTCTTGATATGAAGTCGGAATACGGGATCGAATATCTGATCTACGGTGCCCACTACGATGAACTGGATGCCCCCGTCCCGGAGCG
>OCQA01001202.1_pt1 | contig 19529 bp, 16 predicted proteins | sample 1538571 | NCBI WGS metagenome assembly OCQA01 (sample SAMN04571708, study PRJEB22368) | human gut metagenome | biome: human gut; material: stool | host: Homo sapiens | place: Luxembourg | collected 2012-09-28 | reverse complement strand
CCTTTTGCCATAATTTCAATAAAGAATAAGGGACGCTTTTTTTAAGACATAAGGGGACAGTTTCTCTGTATTGATGTGAAATCGCATTAACTTAGTACAAACACCGGGCGACGGCTCCTTCGTATAACACAACAGAGCCGCTTCGTTGTATCTTGAAAGGAAAAATAAAATGAACCTAATTAATAAAGAAATCGCAAACAATGTTTTTGAAATTTTTAATACAAAACCAAAAGTTGTCAGATATGCAAACGATGACAACAATAAGTCAATTGATATAGTTATATGTAATAACAGTCCGTGCGACGGAGTATCTTCATTTGCAACAATAGGACTGTTTAATACAGATATTAATTTGAAAAACAATGATAAAGTTTTAAGAACTGAAATTCTCGCTGCGTGTGCGTCTGATGTTGCAGAGTTCAGCAATATAATTTCAACTGCTGCATTTGAAATTATGGATAGCAATACCGCTTACCCGGGATTCATATTAAATGATATTGTTTCCTTATATAACGGCAACACTGATATGAAACATATATTGTTGACTTATCCTTTTTTATGGGAAAATATTAATACTGTGGATTTTGACAAATTTATTCTTGCCTTTTTAATGGCAATTCCTATTTCGGATGCCGAAAGAGATTTTTGCAATGAACACGGACTTGACGCATTAGAAACCATTTTTGAAGAAAAACAAATTGATATATTTGATATATATCGAAAAAGCACAATATAATATGATTTTACTGATTTGAGGAGAATTTATTATGAAAAAGTTTTTGGAAAAGATAAAAAATGAAATATTATAAACTAATAGCGAACGCTTATTCATGTAAAAATCCATTAGTACTAAAAATAAATTCTGAAGAAAATCATTTTGATGAAAAGAACATTTACAAAGATATTGATTTAAAGTGCAATTTGATTAAAGCCTATTCATATTCAGAAAAAAATGACACTATCATTGAGGATTTTATTGTAAGCAATATTGGATTACCCATTGTTACTGAAAGAGCAAAAGAAGTAATAGAACAATTGTTAATTGGTAATACAGAGTTTATACCTATAAAAGTTACTAATATGAACAACACAAGCACAAAATTATATGCATTACATATAAGAAATCATATAAGTGATGATGCTGTAAATTTAGATATATGCAAATGCATTGGTAATTCAATTGCTGTTTATGGTTTTTTTGAAGAAAAAATTAATGGAAATGATTTATTCAGATTGCAAAAAAACAATTTATCAATATTTGTTTCACAAAAATTTGTTCAAGCAATAAAGAAAAACAAATTAACAGGATTTTCATTTACAGATGTTCGAACTGTCTGAATTAATGTATAACACAATGGGACGGTTTCTTTGTGTTAATGAAAAACGCCTTAACCTAGAGACCGTCCGAATAGAAAATTTATAATAAAGCAAAATTTAAGTTAGGATTGTTATTATGAATTTACATTTAATTCCAATAAAAACTTCTAGAAAAAAGCCTAAAACAGGAGATGTTTTTCTTGTCCAACCTATTAAAGGCGTATATTATTATGGAAAGGTAATTAGTGAAAAGAGCAACAGCAAATATGAATTAATTAAAGATTTTCCACTAATATACATATATAATCAAACAACAACTAACTTTGAATTACCAAATTTTTTATCGAATATTCTTATTGCCCCACTTATTACTAATTATAGTCCTTGGACCAGAGGATATTTTTATACCATCGGCAACATACCTGTTACAGATGAAGAAAAAAACTTAGATTGCGGATTCAAAGATTTTCCTATTACAGATTTTAATAATGAATGCCCATTTTTTAGAAATATACATGGGGAAAGAATTGATTATAAACCACAATTTAACACATCTTTTGGCTTATGCTCATACAAGGGCGTTAATTTTGAGATTTGTAAAATATTAGGAATAGATGATTAACTTTTAAATGTTTTGCTTTCATTCCTTATAGACACAAGGGGGCGGTTCCTCTGTGTTCAACGGTTAAATGATTTTTGAAAAGGGAGTCGATTTTTGTATAAATCCGAAATGTGAAAAATATTCACATCCTTTTTTCGACAGATTTTTTAATTTTATAATATGACTTTACGAAAAGCAAAACGGCTCGGGGAATATCCCTGAGCCGTTTTTGTTTATGCTTATTTAAGCAGTTTTCTTGCTATTCGTCTGAGAAGTGACGGTTTTTTGTAGGAGGTTTGGTTTGCTTTGAGTTTAACAGTTACAGCTTTTCGCTTTGGAGCAGGCTTGCGGTCATTGTCGGTCGGTTTCATAACATAGTTGACAATTTGCTCACATGAATTTCCAACCTCGTAGGTAAGGTATTTTTGCTTAAATGCTTCGATTCTTTCCTTATTATCGGTTAAAACGGAATCAATGTTATTTACGCAGTCGATGATTTCGTCCGTATTAAATACGAGCGGACCTGGAACTTCTTTTTCTATATCGACATAAAGTCCTCTTAAATTATCACGGTAATCTTCAAGGTCATAGGTGAAGAAAAGCATAGGCTTATTAAGAAGCGCATAGTCGAACATAACCGATGAGTAGTCGGTGATAAGAATGTCGGATATTAAATACAAGTCCTCAACGCATCTGTAAGAGTGCAAATCAAAGGCAAATTTATTATCAACCTCAACGGCATCGCCGGGAGCGCAAAGATGGTGGAGTCTGACAAGCAGAATGTACTCGTCGGAGAGAGCCTCTCTCATTTTTTCGATATCCATCTCCATATCGAATGCACCCATTTTACGCCAGGTCGGGGTGTAAAGAATAACCTTTTTATCAAGCGGTAAGCCGAGTTCACGCTTAATTGCTTCTACCTTATTTCGGTCTACGTTAAACAGTTCGTCGGTTCTCGGATAGCCGAATTTAAGAATTTCTTTGGTAAAGCGGTAGCAGTCGTATGCTTTGCCCTCCATAAATTTGCCCTGAACGAGGAGATAGTTCCAGCGAGAATTTTTGGCGACATATTTTTCTATTGCGTTGTCGCTGGCAAAATCGGCTGTTACATCGAGACCGAGAGTTTTCAGCGGAGTGCCGTGCATGGTTTGAATTTCTGTCTGACCGTCACGCTTAACATAGGCGTCCTCGAAGTTTACATTGTTTACCAAATACTTTGCCGTTGCGAGGTAGTGAAAATATTCAACGGAGCCTCGTCTTACCTTAACGGCGTTACCTTTAATCGGTGTAAACTCGTCACGGAGTACCCATATGCACTGGTACTGCGGATAGTTTTTATCAATATATTCGTAAAGGTGCTGCGGGTTGCAGGAATATTTTGAGCCCCACATGGATTCAAATATAATCTGCTTTTCGTTGAGCGGTTCTTCACGGAATTTGGGATATAATTCGTTGGCAAGCGATTTGCGTTTTGCCACGGTGTTTTCCTCGTCACGCCACAGCAGGCGGGATTTGAACATAATGCTTGCGTCGACGGAACGGTAGAGTGAAAGTTGAAGCGTTTCGTATTCTACCACAAGGCGGCAGTAGGTGTTACTGTAAATCTTTGTTGTAGAAATGATTTTTCCGCCTTTTATATAATCGACAAAAACATCTCTTGTGCTTGCATAAAGATTTTCGATAACATCTTCGTTGCCGAAGTTAATGTCAAATTTGCATACTGCATCTTTAGTGCCGTTGCATTCGGCGGTTGCAAATACGGTTTTTCCGCCCGCAATCTCATTTGGTACATAGAGAACGGCACTGTCCGCACCGAGTGCCGAACGGCTCTTTGTTGAGGTGGTAAAGCTGATCATTGCACCGTTTTGCGCAATTTTCTTTATAACGGTCAGCGATGAGTCAAGAATAAATCGTACACGGTGATTCTTGTTTGTCATAAATACGCATGAAGAATCCTCACCGTTTGATACGATAACAGATCTCTTGGGATAGTACAGTGTTTGACTGCCTTTTGCATTTTCGTAGGAAAGAAAATAAATTTCTTTCTCGCTAAATCTCGAGCAAGGGCAGGTAAATAAAGCATGTTCCTTTTTATCGAATGCGATTTTGTTGCCTTTTTCGTCAACGGCAAGAAGAGCCTTTGCATCATTTTCGAGCTTTACTGTAACAGTCGAGCCTTTTTGTTCGAGATGAGCAGCGAAGTTATCGCAGTTCTTGAGGTAAATTCTTACGCCCTTGAGCGGATTGTGCTCGACGCTGGCAAAGAGATTGCCGCTTACCGTGCCGTCGCCGTCACCGATAAGGTTGGACGCAGTGAGCAGAAAATGCGAATTGATGATTCTGTTCTTTACATAGATGAGAATACGGTTGTTGCCCTCGTTTTCGCTCTTTACGCTGAGTGAATTGAATTTGAGCGAGATTTTATATCCTGTACCCGTATAATCGTATTTGGTGGTGATTTCGGTATTCGGGTCAAAGGTGGAGCCGAATTTTGTCGTTGTTTCCTCGATGACCGTCGGGGTTACATCAAGCTTTATCAGCGCACCGGTAAGTTCGTTTTGAAGATAAGCCTCAACGCTTTGGTCGGCTGCGCTCGGGATATTGATTCTCGGAATGAAAACGCCGGTAACGATTTCTATTCCGTCATTTTCGACTTTAACGCTCTTTACCGATTGTTTTGGCGTAAACTGTTTAATCTCCTCGGTGACATCATAACGGTCTTTGTCAAAGAGGGGAGTCGGTGCAGTCATTATCAGCCTGTCGTCGTTTTCCTTGAGTTCTGCACTGTAATAGCCTTGTAATTGGTATTCATATATATCAAGCAGACGCTTCAGGTCATTTGCCATAACAGCCTTGTATTTCTCACGGAAGATAACGGGAATTAAGTCAAATGCCTTCGGATTAATGTGCTCTTTAATGAATGCGTTGATTACATCAAAGATTGCGTAAGCCTGTTTACTTGTAACGGATTTGCAGGCGTTTACGAATATCATCAAATCTATGATGAGATTTTTTCTCTCCGACTGAATAACTATATCCTCGGGCACATTGTGCTCCTTGTAGAATTTTTCGAGGCGCTCTAAAACGCTCAGGCGGTCGTTGAGATTTTTAAGACTGCCTGTATTTTGGGTTATCGACTTGCTTGCGCCGTCACGCATACGCCACCAATAGTATGAGGTTTCCACAACCGAAACATTGTTGGCTAGAAAGTGTGCCGGAATCATAACCGGAATGTCCTCGTATAAAATGCCGGTGGGAAATTCGAGTCCGTTTTCGATAAAAAACGAGCGGCGGAACAGTTTATTGCACGAAATGGTGTCAAAGAACAAATTCGGATTTTTTGTAATATGAGTGTTGTTCTCGATGTTTTTGAATACGTACTGGTGCAGACCCGACGGTATGGTCATTTTGGAATTAAAACGCAAAACATTGCAGATAGCCATATCGCTGTTGTCCTTGTTTGCACGATAGTACATTTTTTCGTACAGGTCATCGTCAACAATATCATCGGAATCAACAAAGGTTATGTACTCTCCCCGTGCTTGCTTAACGCCGAAGTTACGGGCAGAGCCGAGGCCTCCGTTTTCCTTGTAATAATACACGAAGTTGGGATATTTTTCTGCATATTTCTTTGCTATAACGGCACTGTTGTCGGGCGAGCCGTCATCTACCATAACCACTTCTATGCTGTCTATGGTTTGGTGCAAAAGTGAATCGAGGCATTCTGCCAAATACTCCTCAACATTATAAATCGGCACAATAACGCTTACCTTAAAGGATTGCGCCTTATCAACTGCTTGTGACATATGAAATACTCCATTATAAATAATAAGTTAATTACATTATATAACAGCAAAAATATTTTGTAAAGTGTCAAAATTCGGTATATTTTTCAAAGTAAAATTTTTAATTGCTTTTTTGTAAAATGTGCATATTGTTATATTTGGGCATATATGATAAATTATAGTTAAAGCAATGAAAGGGATGTTGGTAATATGAAAAAAATTTTGTCCGTGCTTGTCAGCCTCGTTATGCTTATGAGTGCACTTCCGTTTTCCGCTTATGCCGAGGAGCAGGCAGAACATACGCATTCTCTTGTTGAAAGCAAAACGGAGGATGAGAGCGCAAGCTATACGTATTGCGACGCCGAGTCGACCGGCGAAAACGATGTAAGCGTTGATGAGAAAAATACTTATGCCACAGTTAACGTTTCAAGGGAACTCTATCCCGAATCGGAACATCCTTACCAAAATAACGCAAGGCATAACTTTGCTTTTGAATATCCGTCTGCCGTATCACTCAGCGTGACTTTTTCCGATAAAACGCAGACAGAGGACACCTACGATTTGATTTATGTTTATAACAGCGAAAATAGAATTGTAGGAAAATATTCAGGCACAGAACTTGCGGGAAAAACCGTTAATATAGACGGTGCATCCTTTAGGGTTAGGTTTTATTCAGACCATTCAAAGACATTTTACGGTTTCAGTATCGATAATATTGAGGCAAAGGTTATAGTTAATTCATACGATACCGAATGCGACAGACAGGAGAGCAGAAGTGCCGCTGTCAATCCCTATACCGAGCACGATTACAGAAATAATGCCGATGAGACATATTACTATACAAACGCCGAGGCAAGTTCGCTCGAACTTTATTTTTCAAAGGAAACAAAGACCGAAAAGGATTATGATATTATCACGATTTATGACGGCTGCGGAGATGAGGTCGGCTCTTATTCGGGTGACGAACTTGCAGGCGCAAAGGTACTTGTTGACGGTCCGTCATTTTCCGTCAGACTGAAAACCGATCATTCAAAAACCTTTTACGGCTACTCCTTTAAGTGCATAACAGCTCAAACGGAGCGTGATGTCCAGGAAGATTTTACCTATCCACGCTCACCTCATCCATACGAAAATAATTATAATAAAACCCAAAGTTATACTTGCCCCGACAAAAATACAAAGGCTATGGAAGTTACTTTTTCAGATTCGTGCAGAACGGAGGAAAAGTATGACGTGGTAAGTATATACGACGGCGATTCAAAACTTGTCGGCTCGTATTCGGGCAGAGAACTTGCGGGCAGGACGATGATAATTGACGGCAATTCGTTCAGTGTTAATCTTAAATCCGACCGCTCAAAGAATTATTACGGCTATGCCGTTACAAAGGTTACTCCGCTGACGGGCGATTCTGCTGTTTGTCCCGAGTCAACACATCCGTACAATAATTACGAAAACAGTGAATATACCTATACTTCTCCCGATAAAAATGCAAAAGCCCTCAGAGTTAAATTCTCGTCAAAATGTATGACTGAGGAAAAATACGATGTCATAGAAATTTATTCTTCAAACGGCGAAAAGGTAGGCTCATATTCCGGCTCACAACTTCAAAATAAATTGCTCACTATACCGGGCAATTCTTTTAAGATTAAGTTAACTTCCGACCACTCAAAGACATTTTACGGATTTAAGGTAATAAGCGTTGTACCGATAAGCGACAGCGTGTACGATTCACAGACTCTCGCTTTTCCCGAGAGCAATCACCCTTACGAAAATTCCGCAAACGAGATGTACCGATACAAGAGCCCTAATCCTCTTTGTCGCTCGCTTAAAGTTAAATTTTCCGATAAAACTTTTACTGAAAAGGATTATGACATTATCACGATTTATGACGGCAACGAAAACAAGATCGGCTCTTACTCCGGCGATGAGCTCGCAGGAAGAACGCTGGATATAGACGGCAACGAGTTCAGAATTGTTTTTTCAACCGACCATTCAAAAACGCTTTACGGCTTCAGCATAGATTCTGTTCAGTCCGTGCTGTCTACGGATTATTATGAAAAAACGGAGACCGAGCACAGTTATGCACTCGTAAAGGACGAGAACGTCGGACTTTATCGCAACGGCGTTAAAGTTTATGTTTGTCGAAATTGCGGTGACACATATACCGAGGAGGTACCGTCATATGTTTTTGACGGCGAATTGAGATATGCTCTTTCTTACTGTAATACAGTATATGACGGTAAGGAGCATTATCCCGATTTGACCGTGACAAAGAAAGACGGCACAGTGCTCGAACAGGGTACGGATTATGATATTTCTTACTCCGGTGACGGAAAACAGGTAGGCAGATACTACGTATCGGTTAAACTTAAAAACGGTTATATCGGAGAAAAATCGATAGAATTCACCGTTAAGCCTAAAGGTGTTTCCTCTGTCAGTGTGTCGGCTCTGCTCGGAGGCTTCAGTGCATCTTGGGACAAACAGACGGACAATACTGCAGGTTATGAACTTCAGTACTCGCAAAACAGTAATTTTTCTTCCGCAAAGACTGTTTCCGTAGGCAATAATACCACTAATAGCCAAAAGGTGACCGGCCTTTCAAGAAATAAAACGTACTATGTCAGATTGCGTACATATCGCTTTGCCTCTGACGGAATGAAGATATGTTCGGATTACACGTCGGCAAAATCCGTTACGACAGGAGACTGTCTGTCGCTCAATGAGCGTGCCGCAGAAATTGCCTACACCTATTCCAATGTGAGAAAAGAAGTCTTCGGTTACAGTTACCAGGGCAGACCGCTTGAGGCTTATATTATCACCCCGACAAACGGCAGGTATAACAAAACGTATTACTGTAATTTTGCAATTCACGGCTTTGAGGGCGAGTCATACCGTGACGGAAAATATCTTGTTGCCGAGGGCAACCGTGTTGTGGAATATTATGCAAATCATCCGTCCGAACTTAAAAATATGAGGCTTATTGTAATTCCGTGCCTTAATCCCGACGGTGTAATTGCAGGCACAAACGAACTTTATACGGGCAGCAGTTCATTCGGCAGAAATACTGCAAACCATGTTGACCTTAACAGGGACTTTAATACCTTTAACGGTTACGAATCCCGTGCGATAAGGTCGCTTATGCAAAAGTATCGTCCGAATATTCTCTGCGATTTCCACGGCTGGCTCGATACTTCCATAGGTAATCCGAATATGGTTAATATTTTCTCCGACACTCTCGGACTCAGCAGAAAGCAACCTAACCGCTACGGTGAAAGTTACGGTTATCTTATGGGATATTCCTACAAAACCTACGGTGCCGCAAGCCTTTTGGTTGAGTACAGAAACAGCAATATCAGTCACACAAATACTGTCAGGGCTATTTCAAAAACAATTGCTTATTACAATTAAAAAGATTGAATCGGTAAACAAAAAATTGTATAATCGTATAAATCGATTTTGGAAAAGAGGATATTATGAAAAAGATTTATAACACAAGAGGTACTTGCGCAAGGCAGATTCTTCTTGATATTAATGATGACAAAACCGTTAACAGTGTTGAATTTGTCGGCGGTTGCAACGGAAACCTTCAGGGCATTGCGGCTCTCGTAAAGGGGAAAAAGATTGACGATGTTATTTCTTCTCTTAAAGGTATCGATTGCAATTTTAAGGGCACTTCGTGTCCCGACCAGTTGGCAAAGGCACTCGAGGAAGTAAAAGAGGAATTATAATGATTTGAGGCACAGGCATTTATGTTTGTGCCTCGTTTAATACGGCAGTCTGTTTACGGAGAATGCACCGCCTGATTGAGTAGATAAACTTATGAAAAAATTTCAAAGAATGTTATCATCGCTTTTGATTTTTGCAATGCTTACGGTCGGTAACAGTTACTGCCTTTTATATTATAATTAAAAATACGGTTGAATTAGTCGTGATTTATATGTATAATAGAGAGGTAAGTTGAATTGAGCAGGAGGACTGTATGTTCAGATTAGAAAGCAAAAGATTAAAAAGAGAGTTTAAGAATAGCGACGGTAATTTTTATGCTTCTCAAATTGTAAACAGTTATTCAAATATGAATTTTATCCCCGACGGAAACGGAAGCGAATTTGTTATTAAATTTGCAGACGGCAGCGAGGTTACCTCGAAGGGACTTCCTGTGGAAAATGCAGGATATGAGGGAGACAAGCTCGTTTTTGATTTTACCGAGGATATGGGAGTTAAGGTAACTCTTAAGTATTGGGTTCATAAGGACGGTAATACTGTCTGTAAGCAAATCATAATTAACCAAAGCACAAACGCCGTAATTGATTATGTTGACCTTGAATGCGTCGGAATAATTAATTCAAAGACTCATTTTTGCGTTGATGTTGTTGAGGGCGGAGAAATACCTGCGTTTTGGTCTATGCTCGGTCAGCCTGTTTATGTTGACAGCCTTTTCTTCGGCTGTGAATTTCCTGCTACGGAAAACAGAATTATTCACGGTAACGCAACCGTAAGATATTATATAGGCAGCAGTGTCGGCTCAAACTTTGTTTGCCCGGTAACCGTTATGGGCGCAGGTCCCGACAATACTCTTGCCGGAGTACGAAATGCTTTTTATGAATACATTGATTTTATCAGTGTTCCCGCACCGCTCAGATTCCAATATAACAGTTGGTATGACTATATGAAAGATATTACAGAGGATAACATTATGGTATCCTTTGCAGAGGTGCATAAGCAACTCACCGCCTATGGTGCGCCTAAACTTGATGCTTATGTTGTTGACGATGGGTGGCCGAATACAAAGGCAGGCTTTTGGTCATTTAATAAGAAGTTCCCGAATAAACTTACTAAAGTTACCGCACTTTGCAACAGCATGGACTCACACTTCGGTTTGTGGCTCGGTCCACGTGGAGGTTATACACGTCCCGACAAAATAGCAAAGCGTATGCAAAGAGCAGGCAACGGCTATCTCAATAAGCAGGCAAAGGATATATGCGTGGCTTCTTCTAAGTATGTGGAGAAACTCGGCGACTTTCTTGTTGATACAACAAACGAGTTTGACATTGATTACTGGAAACTTGACGGTTTTTGCCTGGCACCTTGCGAAAACAGCAAGCACGATCACGCTGTCGGCGGTTATGAGAATATGTATTTCGTAACCGATATGTGGCAAAAGTGGATTAGGCTTTACGAAAGACTCAGAGCCGCTAATCCAAAGCTTTGGATAAATATGACATGCTATGTAAATGTTTCTCCGTGGTGGCTTCAATGGGTCAATTCTCTTTGGGTGCAAAACAGCGGCGACATCGGCTTTGCAAAGAATATCGAAAATCAGGCTCAGGTGGATAAGGAAATTACCTACCGTGACGCAAGATATTATGACTGCCTTTGCAAGAGAGCACTCCAAATTCCGCTTAAAAACCTTTATAACCATGAGCCGATTTACGGCAATACCGCTCATGTAAACTATACCGATGAGGAATTTGAAAAGTATATTTACTGGTGCACGGTAAGAGGTCAGGCTCTCAACGAACTTCATCTGAGCGTTAATATGATGAATGAGAGCAAGTGGACATCACTTTCTGAGGCGATGAATTGGCAAAAGGATAATTTCCATATTCTCAAAAACGCACAGTTCATCGGAGGAAATCCGGAGGAGAATAATATCTACGGATATATTTCGTGGACGCCGGAGGGTGAGGGCATCATTGCGATGCGTAATCCAAATAATGAGGAGACATCGCTCACTCTTACATTCAATAAACTTATGGGTACTCCACAGTCGCTCAAGGGTGCAAAATGCTTTAATGTTTACTGCAAGTCGATGTCCGAAACTGACGAAACATACGATTATAACAGCAAAATGGATTTAACAATGAAGCCGTTTGAGGTTATGATTTTCAAAATTGCTAAGGAAAGATAATTGATATGAAAGATAAAAAAGAAGTTGCCGCCGAAGAGTCGGAACTCGAACCACAGGAGCAGAAAAAATCTAAACTCAGAGATTTTCTCGAATTTATCGCTCCGATTGTGATAGCACTGATTATCGCAATGATTCTTAAAACCTTTATTTTTGCAAACGCCGTAATTCCAACCGGCTCGATGCTTAATACAATTCAGGAGGGCGACAGAGTATTTGCAAGCAAAATCGCTTATACTCTGCATGATCCCGAAAGATACGATATTGCCATCTTTAAGTATCCCGATAACGAAAACGAGTATTTCGTTAAGAGAGTTATCGGATTGCCCGGCGAGACCGTTAATATCAAAAACGGTGATGTGTATGTAACCGACAAAAACGGCAATACCGAAAAATTGAGAGATGACTTTGTATCTCCCGAGAACAAGGACCGTTATAACGGCACATTCGTTGTTCCCGAAGATTCGTATTTTATGATGGGAGATAATCGTGACAGTTCGGTGGATTCGAGATATTGGACTACAACCCATTATGTAAAGAGGGATAAATTCATAGGCAAGGTAATGCTGAGATATTATCCGATCAGTTCTTTCGGCAAGGTCGAATAAACTTAATATTCCGTAAATAAGGACGCCTTGGGGATAATTCCTCGGGGCGTTTTTTGTGTGAAATTTTGAATTTGTGTATCTTTACTATGAAATCTATATAAAATTTGTGAATAATTCCATAAGGCTATTTGTTGAAAATGTATAGTCCTCGTGATAAAATGAAAATGTATATTATATATATAAATATAAAGGGGTATTATTATGAAAAAATTGAATGTGGGCATTATCGGTGCCGGAAGAATCGGACAGGTGCATGCAAAGTCAATTACTTATCACATTCCGCAGGCTAAGATAGTTGCCATATCGGACATATATTATGAGGGTGCTGAAAAAGTTGCCGAAAGTCTCGGCATACCGAACGCTTATAAAGATTACCATGAAATTTTGAACAATCCCGAAATTGATGCAGTTCTCATCTGCTCGTCTACGGATACGCATGCGGATATTGCCGTTGAGGCGGCAGAGGCAGGAAAACATATTTTTTGCGAAAAGCCCGTTGATTTAACCGTTGCTAAGATTAAAAAGGTTATCGCCGCAGTCGAAAAAGCAGGGGTAAAACTTCAAATCGGATTTAACAGAAGATATGACCATAATTTTGCCGAGATTAAGCGCCTTGCAAATGACGGAAAACTCGGTAAACTCCAAACGATTAAGATTACTTCCCGTGACCCGGAGCCGCCGTCAATAGACTATGTTAAGGTGTCGGGCGGAATTTTCCTCGATATGACCGTACATGATTTTGATATGGCTCGCTTTATCGGCGGAGAGGTAGAAGAAGTTTACGCCAATGCCGCAGTTACGGTTGATGAGGCTATTGGAGAGGCGGGAGATGTGGACACCGCTTTGATTGCGTTAAAGTTCAAAAACGGTGCAATCGGTGTTATCGATAACTGCCGCAAAGCTTGCTATGGCTATGACCAAAGGCTTGAGGTATTCGGTACGGGCGGTCAGGCGAGTGCCGCAAATGATACTCCTACCAATGTTTCTTACATAAACGAAAAAGGAAATATGACAGACAAACCGCTTTATTTCTTCCTGGAGAGATATATGCAGTCGTTTACCGACGAAATGACGGAGTTCATCAATGCCGTGCAGAATGATGAGCCGACGAAAACAACAGTCAATGACGGTCTTGAAGCACTCAGACTCGGTCTTGCCGCAAAACTTTCCGTTAAGGAACACAGACCGGTTAAATTGTCGGAAATCGAGGCGTAGGATATGAAAAGAGAACGGTTAACAATGTCGCAGGCTCTCGTCAAATTTCTTGATAATCAGTACATTGAATTTGACGGCATTGAGTCAAAGTTTGTGAGCGGCATATTCGGAATTTTCGGACACGGTTGCGTTGTCGGAGTCGGTCAGGCTTTGGAGCAGGGCGGTCATAATCTTAAATTCTATCAGGGCAAAAATGAGCAGAATATGGCTCTTGCCGCAGTCGCTTACGCAAAACAGAAGGACAGAAAAGCCATCATTCCCTGCGTTTCGTCCATAGGACCCGGTGCCACAAATATGGTTACCGCTTGCGGTTGTGCCACGGCTAACAGAATACCGCTTTTGGTTTTACCGGGCGATACTTTTGCGTGCCGTCAGCCCGACCCTGTTTTGCAGCAGGCAGAGTTTTTTGATAATTACGGCAGAACGGTTACCGATGCTTTTAAGGGTGTGTGCCATTATTTTGACAGGATAAATCGTCCCGAGCAACTTATGACGGCGTGTCTTAATGCTATGCGAGTGCTCACCGACCCTGCCGATACCGGCGCAGTGTGCCTTGCAATGCCGCAGGATGTCGAGGGTGAGGCTTATGATTATCCCGAGCATTTTCTTAAAAAAAGAGTTTGGCACATAGACAGGCGACCTATTGCTAAATCTCAACTTGACAGAGCCGTACGAATGATTAAGGAGTCGAAAAAACCTATTATAATCTGCGGCGGCGGAGTAAGATATTCAGGTGCGGAAAAGCAATTTTTGGCTTTTGCTGAAAAATATAACATTCCGATTGCCGAAACGCAGGCAGGTAAGGGAATTATCCCTTGGCAGAATCCGCTTAATCTCGGCGGTATCGGAGTTACAGGCGGCAAGGCGGCTAATGTTATAGGCAGAGACGCCGATTTGGTTATAGGTGTCGGCACTAGATTTTCCGATTTTACCACTTCGTCTAAGTGGCTGTTTAACGAAAATCGAAAGGTGCTTGCAATAAATATATGCCCGTTTGACGCATATAAGATGGACGCCGAGGCTGTTGTTGCCGATGCAAGGGAAGCGCTTGACGCTTTGGCTGACGCACTCAACGGATACAAAACTAAGTATACCGATGAAATCTCAAAGGCAAAAGCCGAATGGGACGCAATCGTTGACGATTATTATACCAAGGAACTTGACGGCGGGATTAATCAAACGCTTGCTCTCGGTATAATTAATGAATTTATGGGCGACGAGGACATCGCACTCGGCTCGGCAGGCTCTCTCCCCGGAGATATGCAAAGACTCTTCAGACCTAAGGGCAGAGGCACATATCATATGGAGTACGGCTTTTCAAATATGGGCTACGAGGTCAACGGTGCTCTCGGTGCAAAACTCGCAAAGCCTGAGGCAGAGGTTTATACTTTCTGCGGAGACGGTTCGTTCCTTATGGGACACAGCGAACTTTATACCGCTGTTCAGGAGGGACTTAAAATTAATGTCTGCCTTTTTGACAATCTCGGTTGGGGCTGTATTGAAAATCTGCAAAACAATCAGGGAACGGATACTTTCGGTACTGTGTTCAGAGCAAGAAATCCAAAAACCGGTATGCTCGACGGAGCGGAGATTGCCGTCGATTTTGCAAAGATAGCGGAAGGTTACGGAGCAAAGGGTTATTCGATACATAATTCCGCAGAACTTCGTGCCGCACTCGAGGATGCAAAAAATCAGACTGAGCCTGTTTTGTTTGACATTAAGGTTTTGCCAAAGACTATGACTCCCGGCTTTGAGTCTTGGTGGAGAGTGGGCGTTGCCGAAGTGTCAAAGAGCGAGAGCGTTCGGGCGGCATATGACGATATGCAAAAAAATATAAAAAAGACATTTGATTATTAATTTTTTAATTTAGGTGAAAAATATGCTTGATAAAAATAAGGTTAGGCTTGCCATAGCACCTATCGGCTGGACTAACGACGATATGCCCGATTTGGGTGCTGAAAATACCTTTGAGCAGTGTATAAGCGAAATGGCACTTGCAGGCTTTCAGGGAAGTGAGATAGGTAATAAATATCCGTCTGATACGGCGGTACTTAAACATTATCTTGATGTCAGAGGACTTCAAATCTGCAACGCTTGGTTCTCGTCATATCTTACCTCTAAGCCGTATGAGGAGACCATAGAGGCGTTTAAGGCTCACTGCGATAAGTTATATGACCTCGGAGCGAAAGTAATAGGTGCGTCTGAACAGGGAAATTCCATTCAGGGCGATTTGACAAAATCTATTTTGGACGAAAAGCCGTATTATACCGAGGAACAGTGGCAGACCGTTGCAAAAGGTTTTAATGAAATGGGAGCCTATGCAAGAAGCAAGGGTATGTATTTTACCGTTCATCATCATATGGGTACGGGAGTACAGACCGTGGAGGAAATAGATAAACTGATGGAACTTACGGATCCCGAACTGGTTTATCTTCTGTTTGACAGTGGTCATCTGACTTTTGCGGGAATTGACCCTGTGCCGGTGCTTGAAAAGTATATCGACCGTATTAAGCATATTCATCTAAAGGATGTAAGGCTCGGCGTGTATAATAATGAGGTTGTGCCAAAACATATGTCGTTCCTCGATGCGGTGAGAGAAGGAGTGTTTACCGTTCCGGGCGACGGCGATGTGGACTTTAAGCCGATTTTTGATATTATAGAAAAATCGGGCTATGAGGGCTGGATTGTGGTCGAGGCAGAGCAAGACCCGGCAAAGGCTAATCCCTTTGAATATGCGCTTAAAGCCAGAAAATACATTAAAGAAAATACAGGACTGTAAACATTTAACTTGAAAGGAGAACAATATGGAAAATATGGACAACAATCAATATTATCAACCTACTCAGCCTGTCGATACACCGCCGCAGAATAACGGCTATTATCAGCAGCCGTATCAGGCACCGTATCAGCCGATGCCGGTTTATGACGATACCCGTGAAGTTATGAGCATAGGCTCGTATATTGGAATGTTTATTCTTTCTGCTATTCCGATAGTAAATATTATCTGCTGGATAGTATGGCTCGTAAGCCCTAATACAAATAAGAATAAAAAGAATTTTATTCTTGCTCAAATTATTATCATTGCCGTTTCTTATGCGGTTGCAATTTTTGCTTGCATAGCTGCCGCCGGAGCAGGCGTAAGTATGCTTGACAGTTTCGCCGCCTTAGGCTTATTGATGTAAAACATAAAATAAAACCGGCTCCCGAGCCGATTAGTGATTATGTGACATATAAAAATTATCAATTAAAATATCTTGACAAGTTGTCGATATTATGTTATATTATTTGCACAACAAAGCAGAGCGTTCGTTCTCCCCTTCAGCGATTAGGTAAAAAGGGCAATAATTTTTAGTGATTATTGAAAGTACAGGCGTTTTGCGTTTGTGCTTATTTATTTTTTATGAAGAGGTGTTTTTTATCAGCAAGGACGCTCCGCAGTTAAACGGCGAAATCAGAGATAAGGAATTGCGTGTCATTTCGGATACGGGTGAGCAGCTTGGTATTATGAGCGCAAAAGAGGCACAGGCATTGGCAGATTCAAAGGGCGTGGATTTGGTTAAGATTGCTCCCATGGCAAAGCCGCCGGTTGCAAAGATTATGGATTACTCTAAGTATCGCTATGAGCAAACTAAGCGTGAAAAAGAAAATCGCAAAAAGCAAAAGACGATTGAGACTAAAGAGATCAGATTATCACTTAATATCGACATCGGCGATTTTAACACTAAGGTAAATCAGGCAAGAAAGTTTTTGTCAAAGGGCGATAAGCTAAAGGTCTCTATCCGTTTGAGAGGTAGAGAAATGGCTCATCCCGAGCTTGGCGAAACTAATATGCAGAGATTTGCCGATGAACTAAGCGAAGAAGCAATAATTGATAAAAAGCCTAAGCTTGAGGGACGCCAAATACTTATGTTTATGTCCCCAAAAACTAAGTAATTTAATTTTACGGAGGAATAATTATGCCAAAAATTAAGACACACAGCGGCGCTAAAAAGCGTTTCAAGACCACAAAAAGCGGTAAAGTAAAGAGAGCGCACGCTTACACATCACACATTCTTACTAAGAAGACAACAAAGCGTAAGAGAAATCTTCGCAAGACTGCAGTTGCCGATGTTACAAACCAGAAGCAGTGCAAGAGACTTGTTCCTTATAAATAAGAAGAACGATTAAAACTTACGGAGGTATTTTACAATGGCTAGAATTAAAGGCGCTATGGCGACTCGCAAAAGAAGAAAAAAGGTATTAAAGGCAGCTAAGGGTTACTACGGCTCAAAGCACACATTATTCAAGACAGCTAAGCAGGCTGTTATGAAGAGCGGTCAGTATGCATATATCGGCAGAAAGCAGAAGAAGAGAGATTTCAGAAGAATTTGGATTACTCGTATTTCCGCAGCTGCTAAGATGAACGGAATGAACTACTCAACCTTCATGAACGGACTCAAGAAAGCAGGCATCGACCTTAACAGAAAGATGCTCTCAGAGATTGCTATTTCCGACCCTATGGGCTTTGCTACTCTCGTTGAGGCTGCAAAGGCTGCTCTCTAATTTAATTATACAGATTTGCACTACGGCTTTTGTCGTGGTGCTTTTTTTGTTGCAATAAGATATTAAATATACTATAATAATGTCTATGGAATATAATTATGAAAGATTATCTGATGATATAAGCATTGCTGTAAGCGATGAGCACACATTTGGTACTGATGCGGTTTTGCTCTCTTATTTTGCAAAGCCGAAATATAAGGATAAGGCTCTCGATATGGGCACGGGTTGCGGCATAATTCCGCTCTTGTGGCTCAGAGACAAGAAGCAAAGCGGCATTCATTGCCTTGATATTCAGCAAAATGCCTTTGAACAGGTTAAAAATTCAATAGAGCATAATTCGCTGGGTGACAGACTGACTGTGCATTTGTGCGATTTGAGGAATGTTAAGGAGGAGTTTTCGGCGGAATGTTTTACGCTAGTTACTATGAATCCTCCGTACAAGCCGATTAATACAGGCATTGAATCCTTGGGCGAAAGTGCCAGAATTGCCCGTCACGAGGTCTGCTGTAACATAGAGGACGCCGTAAAAGCGGCGGCTTATCTGCTCACTTATTCGGGCAGATTTTGTATGTGCCATCGCCCCGAGCGTCTTGTTGACGCCCTTGATATGATGAGAAAATATAAACTTGAGCCGAAGAGGTTGAGATTTGTTGTTGATAAAACGGGCGAGGAGCCGTTTTTGTTTCTCGTTGAGGGCAAAAAGGGGGCAAAGCCGTTTTTGAGAGTAGAGCCGACGCTTGTTATAAAGAATGAAGAAAGTCGCTTTACAAAGGAAATGCTTGAAATTTACGGCTCGTATGCCGACGGATATGAGGACAAGGTGAGATAATGAGCGGAAAATTATATGTAGTCGGTACGCCGATAGGTAATTTGGGTGACTTTTCTCCTCGTGCGGTCGAAACGCTGGGATCAGTCGATTTCATTGCGGCAGAGGATACGAGAGTTACGCTGAAACTGCTTAATCATTTCGGCATAAAAAAAGAGATGATAAGCTACTTTGAACATAATAAGAATTCTAAGGGCGATGTGATTGTTTCACGCTTGCTCGGCGGCGAAAATTGTGCGATTTGTACCGACGCAGGTATGCCTGCAATCAGCGATCCGGGTGAAGATTTGGTCAGAGAATGTATCGAAAACGGCATAGATGTCGAGAGTATTCCCGGACCTACTGCATTTGCAACGGCACTTGCCATTTCGGGTATGCCGTCAAGACGATTTACATTTGAGGGCTTTTTGAGCGCAGACAAAAAGGAGCGTAAGGCTCAACTTGCGGAACTTACAAACGAAACAAGAACAATGGTCTTTTATGAAGCACCGCATAAACTGTCTGCGACTCTTGACGATATGTGTAATGCTTTCGGTGACAGAGAAGTTGCGGTGGTTAAGGAAATAACGAAACTTCACGAGAGCGTTATGAAAACTACTCTTTTTAAGGCGTCGGAGCATTATAAAACGGAAAAACCCAAGGGCGAATTTGTAATTATCGTCGGCGGCAAGAGTGAGCAAGAAGAGGAAATTACCTTTGAAAAGGCAGTCGAAATGGCTCGCTCGCTTAT
>OCQA01001183.1_pt1 | contig 19759 bp, 9 predicted proteins | sample 1538571 | NCBI WGS metagenome assembly OCQA01 (sample SAMN04571708, study PRJEB22368) | human gut metagenome | biome: human gut; material: stool | host: Homo sapiens | place: Luxembourg | collected 2012-09-28 | reverse complement strand
TGTCCTCTGCGGTTTTGCCCTCCGGGACGATCTCGGCGGGGAAGTTCGGCAGCGAGACGATGGCCGACTGCAACTCCTGCCGGGCGTCGGTCAGCTCGGCTTCGAGGCGCGAGGACTTCTCCTTGAGGTCCGCCACGAAGCGTTTGCGCTCCTCGGCCTCCTCGCGGCGGCCCTGGCCCATCAGTGCGCCGATCTCCTTGGCGGCCTTGTTCTGGGCGGCCAGCGTGTTGTCGAGTTCCAGCTGGAGGGCTTTGCGCCGGTCGTCGAAGCTGATGATCTTTTCGATGACAGGCGCGGCGTCCACGCCCTTCTTGGCCAGCTTGCGTGCGGCGGCCTCTTTGTCATCGCGGATTTGCTTTATCGTAAGCATAATATCGTGAGTTTTTTTGTGTTTTCGCCTTACAACCTGCAAAATTAGTAAATTCGCGCCAAACTGTCACGCCGAGACGCCGTTTTTTGCGATTTTATGAAAAAACCGGACTTCCGCCCAAAGCGGAAATCCGGTTTTCGGTTGTGCGGGCTGCGGATCAGCGGGTGTGGAGCACGAGGTCCGTGCGCAGACGCTTGCCTTCGGCCGGGACTTTCGCCGCCGTGCTTCCGGAGGCTTTCGCCGGAACGGCGACGCGTTCGCCCGTCAGGTAAGTCGTGAAGCGCTGTCCGCCGGTCTCGATGCTTCCGGTCCGCGATTCCGCGGTGCGGGCAGCGGTCTGTGCGGACGCCTGCTGGAGGGGCTTCATCTTGAGGGACGAGTAGGTTTTCGAACCGGCGTACTGGCGCAGGTAGCTTGAACTCGACGCCTGCGGCGTGCTGAAGAGCAGGAACATGTAGCTGTTGACCTCTTTGGGCGAGTAGGGGCTTGAAGCCCAGTAGAGCGTGTCGCCGATGTAGCCGACGGCCATTCCGGCGTCGCCCCAGAAGATCGACAGTCCGTTCGAGAAGCCGAGCGTCGCATAGGCGCCGTTGTACATCCCCGCGTACTGGGGTTCGACGATCAGCATGTGCAGTTCCTTGTCGTAGTAGCCCTTCAGCTGGGGTGCGAAGTCGCGCATGTCGGTCATGCCGCTGATGAGCACGTCGCGGTCGTTGATGCGCGCGATGTCCATGCGGAAGGTCTTTTCGGACGACTGCGAATCGACGTCGACGGTCGCCGTGACGCCGAATGCGCCGATGAAGTCCTCCAGGGTCTTCGTCCGGTCGAAATCCTTGGCGAAGTAACCGAACGTCGACGCGCTCTTCGAAACGAAAGCCGTGTCGCCGAACGAGTTGTACATCAGCAGGGCGAGTGTGTACGTGCTGCCTTCGTCGAGCGGGCTGAACGACGTGCCGCGGCCTTCGGGGGAGTTGAGCTGCGCGATCATCTCCTCGGGAACGTCGTAGCCCCGGGATGCGGTCACCTCCTCCAGTGTCATGCCGAGCGCTTCGCACAGGTAGTCGGCGACGGCGGTTTTGACGCAGAGATATTTCATCGCCGCCACATTCGCGGTCTGCATCTGCCAGATGAGCGTGTTGTAGGGCGAGTAGTTGAGGTTGTTCTCCGGAGCGTAGAACTCGAATTCGAGCGATCGGGGAGCATATTCGTCGTTCGGGTCGTTCGTGAACCGCTGCGTGTAGAGCTTGCAGGGGTTCTCGATCGAGTCGTAGGCCAGCGCCACGGCGGTGTAGTTGCCCGAGGGAACGTTCCAGACCGAGGCGTCGTCCGCGAGGAGCGTCACCACGGGGGTCACGGCCTCCAGTTTGTCGTCGATCAGCTGCCGGCGCACCTCCTGCTGCCGTTCGGCGTCGGCGGTGATGTCTCCGGCGACGACCGCGGCCTTGTAGTACTTCGTGTATTCGTTGGGCGAGAAGTGGAGTTTCGGAGCCTTGAATCCGGTGCTCGTGGTCTCGATGCCCTCGAAAGCGATCTCCACGACGGGCGTGGTGTCGATGTCGGTGTCGAAGACCAGTTTCTCGGTCCCCTGGGCGAAATAGCCCGACGACACGTAGTAGATCAGGTAGAACGAGAAGGTGCTCTCGCCGTCGAACGTGCAGGGATAGCTGGCGTACGCCGAGTCGTTGCCGGTGTAAACGGCCATGTCGGCGACGTAGACGTACTCGTTGTAGTTCGAGTTGTAGTAGCCGATCGACTGCGCCGGCACGGTGCAGGTGTTGTCGTCGTGGAGGACGAACTTGAACGTCACGCCGCTGGCCCAGTCCTTCAGCCGGAAGATATTGGCTCCCACGGCTTTTTCGACCTCCAGACCCGAATCGCGGCCCGAATAGTACCCGTTGTAGTGGTAGGTTGCCAGCTGGGGGATCTCTTCGCCCTCTCCGGTGGTGCGGTAGAGCGTCTCCCACTCCAGTTCGTAGGTGGCCGAAAGGGTCACCTTGTCGGAGTACTGCGCCACCTGCGCGGCGTTGTCGCCCGGACGCGCCTCCCGGCTGCTGATGTAGAGCGTGGTCTTGTAGTTCGAACCCATGACGAAGTTCGAAAGGTCGACCTCGACGGGAACCGTCACGGAGTGGCTGCCGTCGGGAATGGTCGCCTCGGCCGGAACCGAGAACAGCTCGTAGTCGTCGTCCTTGGTCGCCAGATAGACCTTGTAGGCGCCTTTGTTGCCCGGACGCGCGATTTCGACGTTGATCACGCCCTGCACGGCGTCCTGCGGAAACTCCTTCTGGATGGACGACTGGATGAAGTGGATGGCCTTCGCATCGTCCTTGTTGGGGGTGTATTGGTCGCCCTCCTGCGTCTGGCTGCAGGCCGCGGTGAAGAGCAGCAGTCCCGCACCCAGATATTTCGATATGTTTTTCATAGTGTACTTGATTTTCAACGGTTCAAAGGCTCGTTAGGGATTCTGGTCCTCCTCGTTGATGTTCGGATTGGCATCCAGTTCGGCTTTGGGAATGGTCAGCACCCAGTCGTAAGTGTCGGCTTTGGTGATGTTGACGTTCCGGCGGTTCATCATCGAAATGCACTCCTCGGAGAAGCCGTCGTCGGTCCGGCGGTCGATGCCCTGGCCCAGGCGGCGGACGTCGAACAGCCGGCCGTACTCACCCCACAGTTCGATGCGGCGGTGGGTGAGGATGTTTTCGAGGAACGATCCGGTCCAGGTCGTGGTCGTCGCGCCGAGCAGCGTGCCGCTGCGGTTGTTGGCGCTGTAACCCGGGTCGCGTTCGGCCATGACGGTGTTCATCAGTTCGCGTGCGCTCTTGAGGTCATCCAGCCGCAGGGCCGCTTCGGCGGCCGTGAAGTACATCTCCTCGACGCGCATGTAGATGTAGTCGCCCAGGAAGGAGGCCACGTTGGCGAACGAGAATTTTTTGCTGACGTAGGGCGACTCCTTGTCCGAGGGGTCCCACCAGTCGCGGCGGATGTCTGTCGCGCTGATGCGGTTGTAGAGCTGCTTGCTGATCAGCTTCGGCGCCGATTTGGCATAGGCGCCCTCCTTGTTGTCCATGTGGGTGAAGAACCCGGCGTAGCCGCCCGCCTGGTCGGCCACCTGAATGCCTGCGCCCCACATGACGTTCTGCTTGTCGAGCGAGTTCATGCCGCCCGTCAGATCGCTCTTCGTGCCGACGGCGTAGCCGCCTTCGTCGATCACGCGCTTGGCCGCCTTGAATGCCCCGTCCCAGTCGCCTTCCGCCAGACAGGCGCGCGACTTGATGCCCAGGGCCACGTAGAGGTTGATGTGCGATTTGTTATTCTCGGCCAGCGTGGTTTCCCTGGCCTTTTCGAGCAGTTCGATGGCACGGTCGATGTCCTGGTCGATACGGCCGTAGACCGTGCGCAGCGATTCGCGGGGCTGTCCGCCCGTGTCGATCGACGTGCCGGTGGTGTAAACCGGTACGCAGGGCTCGTTCCAGCGCGAAGCGCCCGTCAGGGAGTTGTAGGGGGCGCGGGAGAACCACGTCGCCAGGTTCAGGTAGCAGAGCGCCCGGATGGCGTAGGCCTGTCCTGCGACGTAGGCCACGTCGGCCTCCGTTCCGGCCATTTCCGGCTCGGCGTCGATGATGTAGTTTACATTGGCGATCCATTTGTAGTTGGCGTACCAGACGTCGTACGACCGGAAGGCCGACGAAGTGTAGTTGCTCTTGACGTTGTAGCAGTGGTCGCCCCAGAACCAGCCGTTGCCCTGCGACTGCATGATCAGGTCGTCGGCCATGCAGTCGAGCGCCAGGTTGTAGGCCGCGATGCCGAAGCACTGGTGGGTGTTTGCGGTCGTGGACCATCCGGCCGTCCACATCGAGCGGTAGACGCCGTTGACCGAAGTGATGGCCGTGGATGCCGATTTGAGCAGTTCCTTGCCCGAACCCGAGTCGGTCGGGGAGAAATAGAGCATCGAGTCGCTGCACGAGGGGGCTGATAAGCCGATCAGTGCGATGATAAGATATATTGCTTTTTTCATAGTTGTTTTCTCCCGTGGTTAAAAGTTCAGGTCGATACCGAATGCGATCACGCGCGACGGGGTGTAGCTGTAAGCCACCGATCCCGTGAAGTTATACTGCGGGTCCATGCCGTCCATGTGGTTGAACATGGCGATGTTGTCCAGCGTGGCGTAGATGCGCAGCGACTCGATGTCGATCTTCTTGAGCCAGCGCTTGGGAAGCGTGTAGCCGACGGTGATGTTCTTGATGGCGAAGTACGAGGCGTCGATCAGCGAGTTGCTGGCCGTGGCGTACGAGCCGCCCACTTCGAGCATCGGCACGTCGGTCTTGTCGCCCGGCTTCTGCCAGCGGCGTTTGGCGTTTTTGTGCCAGTTGTTGCCGGCGTACTGCACGTACATCGAGCCGTTGTAGAGTCCGTCGTAAACCCATCCGCCGATCGAATAGGTCGTCAGGAACGAGACGTCGATGTTCTTCAGGATCGTGAACGTCGAACCGATGCTGCCGAAGAGTTTCGGCTCGCGGCTTTCGTGGTAGTATTTGCTCAAGGTGGCCATCGCCACGTTGTCGGTGATGTACTCGTCGCAGCGCGTGTTCACCAGCGCCCCCTCGTCGTTGACCGTCTGGGTCCAGTAGGCGTAGTAGAGCTGCTTGCCCGTGGCGGGGTCCACGCCGGCCGTTTTCGGCAGGTAGAAGGTGTAGATCGGCCGCCCCACCTCGATGACGCGGATGCCCGACGTGATGACATCCTGGCCGCCCGTGAGCGAGAGCACCTTGTTGCGGTTGAACGAACCCATCAGCGTCGCGTCCCAGCGGAAGTCGCGCTTGTCGAGGATCGTTCCGCGCAGCGAGACCTCGAGCCCCTGGTTGCGCAGCGAGCCGACGTTGTCGTTGAAGCCCGTGAATCCGGTCGAGATCGGCAGCGGACTGTTGAGCAGCATGTCGCGCGTTTTGCGGTTGTAGTACTCGACCGAAACGCCCAGTCGGCCGCCGAACATCGTGGCTTCGATGCCGGCGTTGAGGTTGCCGTTCTTCTCCCAGGTCACCTTCCTGTTTTCGAGCTTGTCGACGAAGGCGCCCGCATCGGTGGCGTTGGGCCACGTGTAGTCGTAGAGACCCTGCCATGCGTAATAGGTTCCCAGGTTGTCGTTGCCCTGTACGCCGTATGAAACCTTCAGCGTGAGGTTGTCGAGCCACTGGCGGGTGTTCTCCATGAACTGCTCTTCGGAGATGCGCCACGAGGCGCCCACCGACCAGAAATGGCCCCAGCGGTCGCTGGGATGGAAGCGCGACGAACCGTCCGTTCGCCAGCTGGCGTCGATGTAGTAACGGCTCTTGAAGCCGTAGTTGATGCGCGCGAGGTAGGACTCCACGCCGTAGTTGTGCGAATAGCTGTTGTTGTCGGTGGTCGTCACGGCGGGTCCCGCCGACGATGCCGGTTTTTTCGCCGAGGGCGTAGTTGTACTTGTAGCGGTAGTACTCATGGCCGGCCAGCAGGTTGAGGGAGTGGTCGCCGAACGTGCGGTCGTAGGTCAGCAGCTGGTTGAACGTGTAGCTCAGCGTGCGGGTGTTGGTCTTGCTGAGGCGTCCGCCCTGCTGGGCCGCGTTGCCGTGCTCCTTGTCGTAGACCAGCGTGCGCTGGTAGTCGGTGTAGTCCGTACCGAAGTTCATCGTGAGTTTCAGTCCGTAGAGCCGGGCCTCCTCCCTGACCGTCCCGAAGGTGATGTAGCTGCGCGCCGAAAGCGAGTTGCGGGTGTAGTAGGCCTTGTTGTTGTAAAGTTCGGCCTTCGAGTTGAAGCCCTGGGCCGAGGGACGGTTGGCGTAGCCGTTGTCATCCTCCGATCCGTATTCGTATTGCAGCCGCCCGTCGGCGTCGCGCACGTTGTTGCCGGCCATGTCCTTCAGGTAGACGGGATAGACCGGGGCCATGAACTGCGCCGTGTACCAGACGTTCGACGTGCTTGCGTCCTCGAAACTCTGGTAGCTCGATTCGCTGTGGGCGAAGTTGGCGTTCATGCCGATCTTGAGCCAGCTCTTGGCCTGCGAATCGGCGCCTACGCGGCCCGTGTAGCGGGAGAAGTCGGTGTTCTGGAGAATGCCGTCTTCCATGTAGTATCCCAGCGATGCGACGTAGTTGGCGCGTTCCGAACCGCCGTTCACCGAGACGATGTGCTCGGTGCGTATGGCCGAATTGTCGCTGATTTCGTCCAGCCAGTTCTCGTTCCATGCAGCTTTGGCATCCGAACGGATCTTGCCCGTCGACTGGTCGATCAGCGTCTCCCACGTGTAGTTCTTGTACGGGTTGTAGTATTCGGGATTCTTCAGTCCGCCGATCTGCTGGCCGAGGTTGGCGGCGGCGTAGCGGCTCGCGCCCTCGAAATCCATGCCCGTGCCGTATTGGGCGCTGTTGCGCAGCGCTTCGTAGCTCATTTCGACGTAATCTTTCATGTCGACCAGGTCGTAGCGCGGGATGGCGCGCGAGGCGATTCCGACGTTGCCCTTGTACGAAATGCGGATTTTGTCCTTCTTGCCCTTCTTGGTCGTGATGACGATGACGCCGTTGGCTCCGCGGGCGCCGTAGAGCGCACCTGCCGATGCGTCCTTGAGCACGGTCATCGTCTCGATGTCCGCGGGGTTGATCGCGCTGAGCGACCCGTCGAAGGGGATGCCGTCGACCACGTATAGCGGTGTCGCCGAGGCGTTCACCGACCCGATGCCGCGGATGATGACCGATGCCGCCTCGCCCGGCTGGCCGCCGCCGGAGGCGACCTGCACGCCGGCTACGGTTCCTTCGAACGATTTGGTGACGTTGCCCACGACGCGCTTCTGGAGTTCGCCGCCCTTGACGACGGCGGCCGAACCGGTGAACGACTCCTTCTTGGCCGTACCGTAGGCCACGACCATCACGCCTTCGATCTCGGCGGTGTCCTCCCGGAGCGTGACGTCGATGCGGGTCTTGTTGCCGACAGGGATTTTCTCGGTCTTGTAGCCCAGGTAGGAGACGACGAGCGTGGCGTTGGCCGGGACGTTCGTCAGGGTGTAGTCTCCGTCGACGTTCGTCGTGATGCCCTGCGTAGTGCCCTCCACGAGAACGTTCGCGCCGATGATGGCTTCGCCGTTGGCTCCGGTGACTTTGCCGCTGACGGCGACGTTCTGCGCCCAGGAGGCCGTCGTCCATGCCAGCGACAGGATGCACCAGAGAATTGCTGCTATCTTGTTCATAGATGTACTCTTATTTGATGTTGTGCGTGTTGTGAATGATGGTCCAGAGGTCGCCTTCGGGTTTCGCTCCGGCGGGCAGCTGGACGCTCTCCATCGGGTAGATGAACTTCTCGGGGTTGGCGATGGGTTTCCCGGCGGGCGACCGGAGCGGTTCGTCCGTTCGGGTTGCGGCCTGCGCCTTCGCCCGGGCGGCGTCCGGAGCCGCGCTGGTGGTCGCCGAACCCCATTTGGTGACTTTGTCGCCGACCGTGTTGGTCGCCGTCGCCATGAAGACGTACGTGGTTTCGGGCGTTACGCCGCTCTCCCCGGTGAAGAGGATGGCAAAGCCGTTTCCGTTGATGTAGGGGAGGTACTCCTCCTTGAGGTCGTGTCCGAACTCTTCGATCACGGCCGGATAGTTGTCCGTGCTGACGTTCGCCAGGGCGCTCTGTTTGAAAATCGCGTAACGCACCGTTGCGATGTCGATGCCCTTCATGACGCCGGCCACGGTGTTGTGCGTCGGGCCGTAGTTGGCGTTGGTCGAGGCTGCGGCTGCGAACCACGCGGCTGCGGCCGTGCTGGTCTTCGTGGTGACGGAGTTGACGCAGACCGTTTCGGCGCCGCTCGACGAGGTGGCCAGCGTGAGCAGCGTGTAGGACGTGCCGGCGCTGACTCCTTCCGTAAGTCCGTTGTAACCGTCGGCGCTGTTTACCGTCGCCGAGAGCAGCGCGGGGTTGAACTGGACTCCGTAATTGGGGTCTTTCAGGAATGCGGCGATGGCCTGTCGGTCGTAGGGATCGGAGAAGACCTGATTGAAGAGCTTGGTCGTCAGCGTACGGTAACGGACGTCCGTCACGTCGTCTCCCTTCCAGTGGGTCCACACGGAGTTGGTCCAGCCGTAACCCGTCAGGGCGAGGTAGGCGTTGGTGATGTAGAACCGCTGCGTGAACCAGTCGCTGCCGCCGTAGTTCGGACCGGCGGAGTAGCCGTCGGCCGTGGTCTTGAACTGCGTGGAGGAGAGGTTCGAGGTGATGTTGCCTCGCAGGTCCATGCCGAAGGCGAAGATCACGTAGCTCAACTCGGGGGTGAGTCCCGTCATCTGGAGGCTCTGGGTTCCCGACTTGAGCATCGAGGCCATGGCCAGCTGGAGGCTGATGCCCTGCTTTTTGGCGTATTCGACGATATAGGTCTGGAAGGCGGTCATCAGCTCTTCGGGCGAATACTTGGCGAAGGTCGTGGCCGGGAGAATCTCATAATAGTAGGTTTCGTCGCTGGAGGCGTAGATGTCGAACGCCACGGCGTCGGAGATGATCGTCGTCGGGGCGATGACCAGCGGCGGAACGTCGGCGTCCGAGGTGACGAACGAGAGCTGTGCGGCTTCCGAGTTGGTGAAGCGCGTGGCGTCGGACGTCATGGCGCGCACCGAGAAGGAGTAGATGCGGCCCTTGTCGAGTTTCGACAGGATGACCGTACGGTTTCGGGTGGTCGACACCTCCCCGCCGTCGACCGAGAACTCGTAGAGTTCCGCTTCGGGCACTTCGGTCCAGGAGATGACGGTTTTCGACGCATAGGCGCTGCCGAGCGTGATCTTCGGCTGGGGAAGCTGCTCCAGATCGTCGGTCAGCACGTGGATGTAGGTGAAGGGGGATTCGGTGTATTCGGCCGGGTCCCGGGGGCAGGCCTTGACCGCCACGACATACTCTTTCTGCCGTTCCAGACTGTTGAATTCCAGCCGGCAGCCGGTCGTCGATGTCTCGCTCCCGCCGTCGAACGTGTAGACGTAGGACCCTGCGTCGTCGACGGCTTCCCAGCGGAGGGTGAATCCGGTGGTCGTCAGGTCGCTGACGATGATCTGCGGCTGTGCGACGGGCTGCAGGCCGGAGCCGGTCTCCGCCGCGTCGTCGTCCGACGAACAGGCGCACAGTCCTGCGAGGGCCGCCGCCGCGAATGCCGCGTATTTATAAAAGGTTTTCATAGGTTTGATTCTCTTTTGCGTTAGTGAATGTGTCATTCGACGGTTACCTCGATCGGTTTGCGAATGGCCGCGCCGTCCGAGACGATGATCGTCGTCCGGCCTTTCTTGAGGCCGGTGAGCTTCATCACTCCGCCCCGAAGTTCGATCTTCACGAGGTCGGGAACGGAAACGGTGTACCCCAGGACATTGGTGGCGGTGAAGTGGTCGCCCAGGTCGATGCTGACGGTGTCGCCCACGCCGACCCGCTGCGCCGGGATGCCGTCGATCTTGGCGATGTTCCGCAGCAGCTTGTAGGTGTCGAGGCTGCCGATGCCCATGTTGCCCAGATACTGCTGGTATTTGCCGGTGCAGTAGCGGTCGACGGACTGGGTGCTGCTCAACAGCGCCTGCCGGAGCATTTCGCCCGTAAGGCCCTTGCGTTTTTCTGCGCCGTAGTAATAGCTGACGGCCAGCGCGCAGGCTCCCGACACGTGGGGGCAGGCCATCGAGGTCCCCTGGCTGCCTTCGTAGCCCGAAGAGCCGTCGGCGGCCACGCTCGTGCTGTAAACGCCGCCGTAGGCGTTGCTCAGCATCTGGTCGCCGCCCGGGGCCGAGATCTGGACCCATGTGCCGTAGTTGGTGTAGTAGGCCGGGGCGCCCGTGAACGCGGTTGCGCCCACGCTGATCGCGTTGGCGTCGGCGGCGGGATAGCAGACCTCGCTCGAAGCGTCGTTGCCCGCGGCGAAGAGGACGATGCCGCCGGCCATCGGGCCTGTCTGGTTGCCGTTTTCGTCCAGTCCCGCATATTTGTTGAAGTACTCCATGGCACGCGAGAGCGCCGAGTAGGAACCGCGTGTCCAGTCGGTCACGGAGATGGTTCCGGCGGTGTATCCCCAGCTGTTCTGGCAGATCACGGCGCCGTTGTCGGCGGCGTACTTGATGGCGCGGATCTGTCCGGCCAGTCCGGCGCCCGACGATCCGGACTCCGACTTGCCGAGAATCTCGCACGACATGATCTTCACGCCGTCGCCCCTGCCCGAGCCGCCTGCGATGCCGCAGACGCCCACGCCGTTGTTGTTCACGGCGGCGATCGTGCCGGCGACGTGCGTGCCGTGCATCAGTTCGGCCGAGAAATCCAGTTCGCCGGTCTCCTTGGTGAAGTTGTAGCCGTAAATGTCGTCCACATAGCCGTTGCCGTCGTCGTCGACGCCCGGCGTGCCGTTCAGTTCGGCCTCGTTGACCCACATGTTGGCGGCCAGGTCTTCGTGGTCGTATTTGACGCCCTGGTCCACGACGGCGACGATCACGTCGGGATTGCCCGTCGAGAGCTGCCAGGCGGCGTATACGTTGGCGTCGGCGCCCAGCTGGCTCGTCTGCGCGAAGATGTTTCCCGTGTTGTTGTAGTGCCATTGCATCTGCTGCGAGCGTTCGCTCTCGTTGAACGGGAAGGGGACGTTGCGCACCTCGTCTGCAATGGCGCGGGTGACGCTCTGCGCCCCGGCGGCGGGAGATGCCGCGCGGCGGTGGTCCGAAGTTTCGGCGGCCAGCGAGTATTCGATGATTTCGATGTCTTTGCACGAGGAGAGCAGGCTGGCCATCTCGCTCGTCGGGACCGACGGGTCGTATTTGGCGTAATACCAGAGGTGCAGGCCTTCCCTGCGGGTGCGTTCTTCGAAACGCCCGCCGTCCGGGAAGAGCCGTTCGAAACGTACGGTGTTCACCGTGTTGAGGATGCGGTCGATCTCGTCGATGCCGCTGCCTTTCGAAACGCCCTGCGCGCGGCTCTTTTCCACGATGCCGGAGGCCTCGGTCTTCAGTTTGAGGATGATCTCGCCGCCGATGGCCGCCGGGGAGGCGTTGACGATGACGGGACCCGCGGTCTCTTCGCCGCCGCTCTGCGTGTCGTCCTTGGCGCACGATGCCGCCGCGAGGACGGTTGCCGCCAGGAGAAGCGATTTGAATGGATATTTCATAGACGATCAGTTTTTAGTGTTATTCCCGGATGCAGCGTATCTGTGCGGAACAGTCGTGCTCGCCGAGCCTGTAATTGCACCAGTTGGGGTTGAAGTTCACGAAGTAGGCCGATGACTTCGTCGCGTCGGGAGTCGCCTGGGCGGTCCAGTAGAACGCCATGCCGCCCGTGTAGTTGCAGATGCTCACCGAGATGTAGTCCGTGTAGTAGATGTTGCCGGCCATCGGATAGTAGTCGCCGGTGTTTTTCCAGCGGCGCCCGCAGTCTTCGTAGGCGTTCCAGTCCCATTTGGCGCTGACGCCGGTTTCGTCGTAATCCGCCGCTGCGCCGCCGTTGGTGATCGAGTTGTTTCCGGCGGGAATGCCCCAGAGATCGGGTCCCGGGACCTTGTAGCCCGGAGGGCAGGGGTCGAAAATGGTCTTCTCGGGACCCCACAGCCCCGGATGCGTGGCCTTCGGGTCTGTTCCCGTGCAGTACCAGTCGGCGTGGCCGTTGTACGGCGACTGCAGGTAGGTCATCGGGTTCAGGATCGAATTGGGAATGTTGGCCGGCGGCGTGGCGAGCACGGCGGCCTGCGCGTTGTAGACCCATGTTCCCGTTCCGTCGCCGATCGCGGTGTTCGGTTCGTTGTAGGCCGGGACGTTGTTGCCGTCGGTATCCGCGTGGTAGGGCGATCGCGAAGGCGTGAAGGGGTCCTTGCGGCCCCATTCGTAGAACATGCCTCGGTTGCCCACGTCCATCGGGGTGTTGTTCAGCGCTCCGAGGTTGCGGTCCATGATCACGGCGGCGACTTTGCCTTCCGAGTCGATGTGGTCGTGCGCCGTGATTTCGTCGTTGCAGACCCAGATGTGCCAGCTCCAGACGATGTTGCCTTTGATGTCCTTCACGGCGATCACGGCGTTGCCCTCTGAACGCCCCGTCGAGAAGGTCACGTAGCCGCCCCGGTAGATCGGCGCGCCGTCGATGATTTCGCGCGACATGGTCTTGTCGCCGTCGTGGCGCGATTCCCAGAGCAGTTCGGCGAAGGCGCCGTCCTCGATGGCGAGTCCGTAGTTGGCGATGTAGTCGCTGACTCCGTCGCCGCCGCCGTTGCCCTTGACCGATGCGTCGAATTTGTAGACGCCGCCGGTCCGGGCGATGTAGCAGTTGGCCGTGCCTTCGGCGCTCAGGTTGACGCTCCGTTCGGCGCGCTGTACGAGCGCGACCTCCTGCGAAACGGTCTCCCCGTTCTTCTCGGCGTTGACCGTGAGTTTGCCCGTCAGGGTTTCGGCTCCGGCGTTGATCAGGGTCTCGACCAGCAGGGCGTTGCCGTCCTGCCGGGCGACGGTGAACCAGTCGCCTTCGGCGGCGTAGTCCCAGCCGTCGGCGTTCGTCGCTACGGTGATCACGGCGTTGCCTCCGTCGGCGTCGAAGATCACTTTTTGGCTCGACACCTCCACGTAGGCCTTGCTTTCGCCCTCCTCCGGCCATATCCGGGTGGTTTCGGTGCAGGCTGCCAGCAGTGCGGCCGACAGCACTGCGATGCTGCATATTATCGTATTTTTCATGTTCGGGATCGTTTTGTGTTCGTCTATTCCTTCCACGTGGTGGGGATCTTGTCGTAGTCCGAGAGTTTCGTACATCCCGCGAAACTGCTCTTGGCGGCGGTGATCGCGGTGAGTCCCGAGGCGGCGGCATTCTCCGCCGTGCGGTCGTACAGGTGGTATTTCACGCCGTCGACGACCGTGTAGGGCGATTCGCCTTCGAGCGACGCGCAGCCCTGGAAGGTCGAAGTCAGCGTCTTGAGCTTCACGGCTTCGTCGAACAGGCTCACCGGAACGCTCCTGAGCATCCCGCAATCGCGGAAGAGATTCGCGACGCTGGTCAGTTTGACGGGGCTGACCAGCATGTTCTTGCCGACCTCTTCGAGCGACGTACAGCCGTCGAAGACCGAATTGAACATGGTGGCCGAAGCGCAGTTGAACACCTCCGACCCGACGCGGACCAGTCCCGTGCAGTCGGCGAACAGACTGGTGTAGGTTGAGATCTGCGTGGTTTTCAGCAGCCCGTCGGGGATCTCCCGGAGTGACGTACAGTTGAGGAATGCCTTCTGGAAATTGAGCGACGTGCCGTTCAGTCCCGTGAAGGCGTCCGGCGCGATGCTTTCGATTCCCGAGCAGCCGGAGAACATCTCCGTCAGGGTCTTCGTCTTGGTGTTGGCTTCGAACAGGCGCGAGGGAACCGTCGTGAGGCGGGTGCAGTTCAGGAAGCACTGGGCCACGGTGGTCGCGTTGACGTTCTTGGCGAAGAGCCCTGCCGGAATCGTCTCCAGGGCGGAGCATTCGGAGAATGTGTTGTTGAAGGCCGTCGCCCCGGTCAGTCCGTCGAAGATTCCGGCGGGCACGCTCTTCAGCGCCGTGGCCCCTGCGAAGAGGCGGTCGCATTTGGCCGAGGCCGTGCTCTTCCCGAAGAGGAGGCCGACCGATTCGAGGGCCGTGCAGTTCTCCAGGGCGTTGGAATAGGTCGTCACTTTCGGGTTGCCAGCGAACAGTCCGTCGGGCAGCGTCGTCAGTGTGGCGCAGTTCTGGAACACCTTGCCGAAGGTCGTGACGGAGGGATTGCGGCTGAACAGACCGGCGGGAACCGTTTTCAGTCCCGACGCCGCGAATACGCTGGTAGCGGTCGCCAGATTCGGCATCCCGGCGAAAATATCCTCCGGAACGCTTTCGAGCAGCGTGCAGTTTTCGAACAGGCTGCCGATGTTGGTGATCGCGGGTGCGCCGGCGAAAGCCTCCGCGGAAACGGTTTTCAGGTTGTCGCAGTCCTTGAACATCGAGGAGATATTCTTGCAGGCGGCGCAGCCGGAGATGATGTTGGCGCCGATCTCTTCAAGCCCCGTGCAGCCAGCGAACAGGCCCGAGAACGAGGTGACTTTGGAAAGTCCGCCGAGGACGCCTTCGGGGATGCTTTTGAGCGAGGTGCAGCCTTTGAAGACATTGGTGAACGAGGTGACCGCCGTATTGGTGGCGAACAGCCCTGCGGGGAGCGTCGTGAGCGACGCGCAGCCGTTGAAGGCGTCGTTGAAGGCGGTGACCAGGGTAAAGCCGTCGAACAGCCCTGCGGGCACTTCGGTCAGCGAGGTGCAGTCCTTGAAGATGTTGTTGAAGGCGGTCTTCGTCACGGTCGTGAAGGCTCCGCTGCTTTTGAACAGCTCGGCCGGGACGCTTTGCAGTTCGCTGCATCCGGTGAAGCAGCTCATAAAGGTCGTCACCTTGTCGCAGCCTGCGAACAGGTCGGCGGGAACGCTCTGGATGGCCGTTTTGCTGAATGCGCTCTGGAAATTGGTGACCTTGTGGTTGTTGGCGAACAAGCCGGCCGGGACGGATTTCAGGCTTGTTCCCGAGAAGAGCATGCGGAACGAGTCGACCTCGGGGTTGTTGGCGAACAGGCCGGCCGGGACGGATTCGAACGACTCGGTGTTGGCGAACAGCGAGTTGAAGGTTGTCACCTTCTTGTTGTTGGCGAAGAGTTTTTCGGGAACCGTCTTCAGTTTGCCGTTCGAGAAGATGATCGAACAGTCGGTCAGCTCCGTGTTGCGAGAGAAGAAATCCTCGTCGATCTGGGTGATCGCCGTGCCGGAGAAGAGCGAACCTACCGAGGTGATCTTCGTGCAGTTGTAAAGCAGGTCGGCGGGCACTTCGGTGACCATGTTGCAGTTCTGGAAGCAGTAGGCGAAGGTTTCCGCCTCGGTTGCATGGTCGAACAGCCCGTCGGGAACGGCTTCGAGGACGCGGCAGTCGGTGAATGCATAGTGGAAGGTGGTGACCTTGGCGAAGGCTTCGGTGTTGTCGGAGGGAATCCGTTTCAGCTCGCGGCAGTTCTGGAATGCGCGCGCCATCGAGGTCAGCCCCGTGCGGCCCCAGTTGTAAACCTCCCTGAACTGGTTGCCCAGCCCGTAGTCGGGGATGTCGTAGGAGTTGAGCGACGTCACGCTGCCCTTGACCGAGACGATGTAGTAGCCCGGGTCGGTGTAGGTGTGCGAGGGGTAGGCGGAGGTGACGTTCTCCTCGATGCTGCCGTCGCCCCAGTCGATGGTGGCGTCGATGGCCTTGTCGAACGGCAGATAGGTCTTCAGGCTCGACGAGGTGATGTCGATTCCGAGGATGAAGGCGTCGAGGTCCAGGCCGGTCTGGGAGACGGTGACGACCTGTTCGGTCTGGTTCTGTTTGCCGTCGCCGGCCGATACGGTGATGGTTGCGGTGCGGGACGATCCGCTCGAATTGGTCTCTGCGGTGATTGTAAGTCCCTGCTCGGTTTTCGTGGCGGAGAGCCAGTCGGAATTTTCGGAAAGCGTGTACTCCCAGTCGTAGTTGGATCTGATTCCCAACTCTTTTTTGTCGGATTCGGTGGGAGTGGGCGAGAGTGGAATGGTTTTTAGCGAAACGTTGACGTAGACGGCGCGGTCCTGCGTGACGCGGATCGTTTCAGAGACGGGATTTCCCCCCCCCTCGCCGGCAATCAGCACGAAGGTCGTTTCGCGGTCCTCGATCTCCTCGTTGGGGTCGAGCGTCATCGTGACTTTGTCGCCCTGCTGTTCGAGAAGCAGCCACGGGCAGTCTTTGGTTTCGAAGATCCAGTCTTCGTCGGTCGACTGCACTTCGAATTCGGCGGTCAGTTCGCCGACGGCGGGAATCTGGAAATTGTTTTTCGATGCGGCGATTTCGAGCGTGCCGTACGCGTTCTGCGTGGCGGAGATGGTCGCGGTCTTGTCGCCGGCGGTAATGGTGATCGTAGCCTGCTGCTGCTCCTCGACCTTGTTGCCCTCGCAGTTCAGGACGAGCTGGTCGGCGACGTCGTCTTTCTCGATGGTCAGCCAGCCGGCGTTGACGGCGTCGTATTTCCACGTCGTGTTGGTCTGGATGTCCACGACGACCTCTCCGCCCAGGCTCTTGAAGCCGATCGAGGCGTTGCGTTCGTCTTCAGCGGCGAACCATGTGTTTTTCGACGAGATGCCCAGTTCGGCCGCAATGCCGGACGGTTCGTCGCCCGGGACGGGGTTGGTGTAGGTGATCGTCTCTTCGGAGCACCCCATCATGCCGAGCAGTAAAGCTGTCAGTGCATATAATTTTTTCATGTGTGCTGCGGTTTAATGTTTCGATACGGGAAAGGTGCTGCCCGAGGGTGCGATGCCGTCGGCGGCCCGGGTGACGGAGGTCGGGGCCGTGCCGGTGTCGGCCGGAATGTCCCAGTCCACGAGATACATCGTGCCGGTGGCGTAGTAGAGGTCGCCGAACGACAGCCACTGCTGCTCCTGGTATCCGATGATGCCCAGCGTGGTGTACGGCGATTCGAAACCGTTCAGGAGGATCGCCTTGCGGGTTTCGTCCGCGTCGTCGTTGTAGCCCTCTCCCAGTCTGCCGGTCAGCATGCCGTTGTGGAAACCTCCGCCCTGCATGTTGATCGAGTACAGGTAGTGGAAGCGGGAGACCGTCGGGGAGATCTCGCGGGTGTAGCAGAGCCTGCCCAGTTCGATCGACATGGTTTGGCTGTTTTTGTCGTAGGTGGCTTCCACGACCGTGCCCGTCAGGAACAGGTTCTTGATGTAGAAACTCTTGCGGTACTCTTTCTCTTCGACGGTGCAGAACGTACCCGTGCCGCTCACGCCGATCGGTTCACGGCCGTAATACCAGTTTTCCGCATGAAGTCCGTAATATCCCAGCATTTGGTAGTAGGGGTTTTCCTCGCGTGAGATTTGCGAAACGGTCACTTTGCAGGATTCCGTAGCGGAGCCTTTGGTCGCCCGGACGGTGAGCGTCGCATTGCGGTGGGCGTCGGGATTGCGCGGGGCGCCGACGCGTACCGTTCCGCTGACCGGGTCGCTTTCGACCGAAACCCAGTCGGCGTCGCTCGTGACGCTCCACTGGCCGTTGGAGACCACGGTGAAGAGAACGCTCTCACCTTCGGAATCCAGCGAAATTTCCTCCGAAGCGGTGGTGGACAGCAGGACCGTTTCCCACGAGAATGCCTGGTGAACGGCGATTTCCTGTTTGTCGCCGGCCGTTTCCACGGTGATTTTCGAGTTGCGGACATTGTCGGTCGTATTGCTTGCCGCGGAGATGGTCAGCAGGCCCTCTTCGGAGGCCAGCGTCACCCAATCGTCCGGACAGCTCACCTTCCAGTCGGAGGGCGTGGCTACCGCGACGGTGGTCGTTCCGCCTTTCTGGGCGAACGCGACACTACTTCGCGAGAGGACGATCACATCCGCGACCTCCTCTTTGTTCTTGTCGTCGCAGCCGCTTGAGGCGCAGAGGACGAGAACCGTCAATAGCGTAAAGCATCTTCTCATAAAAATTGGATTAGGAATAAAAAATGAATGGGTACGGTATCCCGTTTCCGGAGAACCGTATTTGCTGAAAATTGCATCGTGTGAAATTTTTGGACTTGTTTATTTGTGGCACAATATACGAAAATTTGCCCGAATGCTTTCTGGAAATCCTGAAAATATTGTTGTAAAAGTCTTTTCGTATTGTTTGTTTTTCGGTGTTATGCGTGTGTATAAGGTTGAGTTTTAATGATTTTGAAGAATGACAGCCGTTTTGCGGCTGCAACTGTTTTGTTTGTCGGATATTGTCATCGCAGGGATATTTCCGGTCCGGTGAAAAAGAAGTGTATTTGTTATATATTGACCATTTGGGGCGTAAGCTGTTGAATGATAATTGATAATGTCCGTCCCGGCGGCGGTTCCCGCGATTTTCCGTCCGCGACGTCCCGATATTGACCGCTTTTTGTTACTTTTGCAAAAAGAAAAAAATGAAACTCGTCGAACTGTTAGCTCCTGCCAAAGATTACGCTGCGGCCGCGGCCGCCGTGGACTACGGCGCCGATGCGGTCTATATCGGCGGCGCGCGGTTCGGCGCGCGGCAGGCCGCGGGGAACTCCGCGGAGGAGATCGCCCGGGTCGTGGAGTATGCCCACCGCTTCGGAGTGCGGGTCCACGCCACGCTCAACACGCTCGTGTGGGACGACGAACTGGAGGCCGCCGAACGGCAGGCCCGCAGCCTGATCGACGCGGGCGTCGATGCGCTGATCGTGCAGGACATGGCTCTGCGGCGGATGGACCTTCCGGTGGAGCTGCACGCCTCGACGCAGGTTTCGAACCGCACGCCCGAGGGGGCGCGGTTCTTGGGCGAGGCGGGGTTTGCGCGGGTGATTCTCGAACGCAACCTCACGCTGGAGGAGATCCGGGCCATCTGCGCCGCCACTGCGGCCGAGGTCGAATGCTTCGTCCACGGGGCGGTCTGCGTGGGGTACAGCGGTCGCTGTTTCCTCTCGCGGTCGATGTCCGCGCGCAGCGGCAATCGCGGGGCGTGCAGCCAGCCCTGCCGCCTGACGTGGGACCTCACCGACGGAAAGGGCCGTACCTGGATTGCCGGGAAGCATCTGCTGTCGGTGCGCGATATGAATCTTTCGCAACGCATTGGCGATCTGCTGGATGCGGGCGTCACTTCATTCAAGATAGAAGGTCGGCTCAAGGATCTCGCTTATATCCGGAACGTTGTAGCCCACTACCGCCGGGCGGTGGACGAGGCGCTGGCCCTGCGGCCGGGGCTGGTGCGGTCGTCCGTCGGCGAGAGCGTCCCGGATTTCACGCCCGATCCGTCGAAGAGTTTTACACGCGGGGAGTCCGACTATTTTTTGGACGGAAAGCGCGCCGGAGTGGCGTCGTTCGACACCCCGAAGGCGGTCGGCGAACGGGTGGGCCGCGTGGCGGGCGTTTCGGGCGGCACGTTCACGCTCGACGGTGCGCACGATCTTGCGCCGGGCGACGGCATCTGTTTCCTGACGCCGCGCGGCGTGACCGGGACCAACGTCAACGCCGTGGAGGGTCGCCGCATCACGCCCAATCGCATGGAGGGGATCACGCCCGGGGCGGAGGTCCGCCGCAATTTCGACCGCCGTTTCACGCTGGCCGTGGAGCGCAGCCGCACGCGGCGGGTGATTCCGGCGAAGGCCGCGGCGGAGGCGACGGCCGAAGGGCTGAAACTTACTTATACGGATTGCGAGGGCGTTGCGGCCTCGGCCGTGCGGGCCGTGCGGCTCGACCCGGCGAAGAATCCCGACGCCAATGCCGCCGCACTGCGTGCGCAGGCGATGAAGTCGGGCGACACGATCTTCGCGGTCCGCGAAGCCGAAGTGCGGGGCGCGGAGTGGTTCGTGCCGGCGTCGCTGGCTGCGGAATTGCGCCGCGAAGCGTTGGCGGCACTTGCCGGAGCGCGCCGCGAGCGGCGGCC
>OCQA01001179.1_pt1 | contig 19840 bp, 29 predicted proteins | sample 1538571 | NCBI WGS metagenome assembly OCQA01 (sample SAMN04571708, study PRJEB22368) | human gut metagenome | biome: human gut; material: stool | host: Homo sapiens | place: Luxembourg | collected 2012-09-28 | reverse complement strand
CCCAGGCCAGCCGCTCGTGGGCATGGATGCCGTTCACATCCGCAATGGGGCGCACCTTGCCCCTAGGGCCCCGGCTGCCGATCGCCGGGTAGTCGTCCAGGCTTACCCCCTCCAGGTCGTGGAACTCCCCATCGGCAATGATCAGGTTATGATTGTATCCAGAAAACGCGGCCGTTACCTCCCGCGTGGTGTATTCGTCCGTAAGCTGCGGCAAGCGCATGCTAATACCCCCCTATACCCGGAAGCTGTTGCGCTGCAGCGGCATGTGGTTCCGGTTATATGCGTCCGCGTACTGTTGATACGCGTAGTTAAACATCACCATGGAATTGTTATAGCGGGTAAACTCCGCATTGTTAAAGTCGATCTGGGCGAACAGGTACTTGATATACAGGTCACTGTAAGGTTCCGGTACCAGCAGCTCCGTATTATCCGGCGTTTCCGCCGTATAGCCACTGAAGGTCACCTGTTCGCTGCCCTCGTGACAGTCGATAATCTCCTTCTTGATCATCCCATCTAAATTGCTAAGCCAGGCAATCTTTTCCGCCTCGGCGTAGTCGTTCACCCGCAACCCGTCGCAGGTATTGATGGCTTCCTTCAGTGTCATATTCGGCCCCCCTATATGGCGACAAGGGGCGGCCCATGCCGCCCCGCTGCCATTGTATTCCTTATAGTTGCGCTACCTTCTCCTGGTAGCGCTGGGATAGGTCGCTGATGCGCAGGGCCGTCTTGGCATCCTGGTTCTCCGCGTTCTCCAGCACCTCTGCCACATACTCCGGCACCTCTACCTCCACGCCGCGCTCGATCATATAGCGCTGGCCGTTCACGCCTACAAACACCGGCCTGCTGTACGCCCCAGCATCCTTAAACAGCCGGATTCGTACCATCTTCGGGCCTTCCTTGGCCTGGGCTGCCTTTACTGCCATCGTCATTCGCTCCTTTTCACAGTAGGGAAGTCCCCGGGTTACCGGGGCCTCGTCGCTATCCGTTGTTAGTTGCTCTCTGCGCCGCCGGAAAAGCTGGTGGTATGTTCCACCCGCACCATATACTGCTCCACCAGGCGCTTCGCCACCTTGGTGGCCTTCCAGCCGCAGGCAGCCCGCTGGTTCAGCGGGTCATCGCCATAACCGCGAGGCTTGACAAAGTGCTCCAGCCCGCCATTTTCCAGTTCCGTGGTGCCATAGGCGTCCTGAGCCAGCACCATGGTCGCAAATACCGACAGGCCGCCAGAGGTGCCGCCAACGCCATACAACGCATCCCCCACCGCGCAGGTCACCGCAGTGTCTAGCGTGATCGATGCGGCGCCAGCCGCACCTTCTGTAGCGGATACTACGGTATACTCCGTGCCGTTCAGATACACCTTCGTGTTGTCACTCAGGTAGGATACCTGTTTAGTGGTAATCGCCTCGTTCACCGCTACAGTGGCATTGGCACTGGAATTGGCAGTCTTCACGGTAAGCTTGGTAACGCCGCCATGCAGGATTGGTACAGGGGCAATCACCTTCGCTTCCGTGGTTTCTACAAACCGGCACTGGCCCAGCCGGCCGATCTCGCCCTTGTAGATGCTTTCGGGGTCCGCATACTTGTGGGCGTCGATCCACTCCTCATTGCGCATCAGGTCATAGCTGGCGTAGGGATGGACAATCGCAACAAAATAGCCGTCCTCGAAGGGTTCGGCATCCATGGCCTTTAGCTCCGCCACCGCCCGGAAGATCAGGTCAGGGGTGAGCTTGCAGGTACCGTCCAGGTCCTTGCGGCTGGTCACCTCGGTGGTAGCGCCGCCGCTGCCCACCTTGGGCGCATAGATTACGTTGGTACCGGCGGTGATCACGTCCCGGGTCACGGTATCCAGGGTACGGCCGGCCTGGGACCCCAGTTTCTTGGTCGCCTGCACGATAATGGGGTCCACAGCGGTCATGTCCAGGACATCGGATACCCGCACATAATCGCCGTACTGCGCCACCGTCGCCGTCATGCTGGACATCGACAGGTTGTTACCGTCCGGGGTCACGCCCTCGGTCAGGGGCGTCATCGCCTTGGGCAAGCTGTCGAACATCCGGAACTCGATGGTCTTGCCCTCGTTAGGCGGGATGGGCTTCTTGGTGCCAAACTGATCGTGCACCAGCTTGGCCTCCGCCAGCTCGATTAGGTCGGTCTTGTAGTAGGTCTTCATCGTGGGGGACAGCTCGCTGCGATCCGTGGTCTGTACCTCCCCAGCGAACAGTTGCAGGTTCAGCTTATACAGGGTCATATTATCGCTCCTCTCTCGATCTGCTAAAATACGATGCGTTCGCCGCGCAGGGCCCGGCGCTCGATCTCCCGGCGGTCGGATCTGGTTAACACCGTCACATCCTCCTTGCGTTGGATCGCGCCCTGGGCGGAACTGCCGTTTTCCACCGGCCGCTTGCCCTGGGTCTGCACCGCCGCAGCCGCGGCCCGTCGCACCTGATCCGCGGTGTACTGCATCGCGCCGCCGATGATGTCGTCCTTGTGGATAACCTCATAGGCGGTCTTAACCGGCACGTTGCTGCGCAGCAGGGACAAAAACTGCGGGTTCTGCACCTCGGTCGCGAAGTCGAAGGACGGATACACCGCCTTGAGCTCCGTGCCCTGCCGCATCCAGTTTGCGTAGGTTTCCCTCGCGCCCTCCTCCCGCTCCTTTTGCTCTACTGCCTTGCGCAGCTCGGCGTTCTCCCGCTCCATGCGTTTCATGGCCTTCAGGGTTTCCACGGACACGCCCTTTTCCAGGGCCTCCTGCTCGTAATAGGCGTCATCGTCCTCCAATGCCTTGGCCAGCTGGCCCACGTCGTCGGACTGTACGCCGTACTTGGCGGACAACATCTCCACCACGGGTTGCAGTTGCTCGAGCTTGCTTTCCAAGGTCTTTGTCTCCTTGAAGCGCTTGTCGATGATCCCCTGCACCCGCTGGGAAAACTCGTCCTTGTACTCCTCCTGAATCAGCCGCTCGAATTGCGCCCGGCGGTCCACCGGCTGCGCCTGTTCCGCGGGTGGTTCCTCGCCGGCGGCGTCCCGGCCCCCGTCATCCTTGACGGGCTCCGCCGGCTTGCCGTACTGCACGGTAGCCAACGGATTGTGCGCCCTAGTCCTGGCCTTCCCGGCGGCGGAAGGCTTACCCGTATCGCCCGTGCTGCCGGCTTCCCCCATACCCGCGCCTGTTTCGGCTCCGGCGGCGGAGGCGCCTCCGTCCCCATCCCCATCGAACAGCTTCAGGTTCAGTCGGTACAGCGTGTCATACTTCTTCATGGTCCCGCTCCTCTCTATTCAGGGTCTATTCCCCAGCGTCATGCTCGTAGCAATAGGAAAAGGGCGGTTTTCCCGCCCCATCGATCCGCACATGCTCCGGATACCGGTTCGCCAGCAGCGAATAGCCAGCCAGCACCGTATCCACTATCCCTTCAATTCGCTCCTCGCTGCCCTGTCGGGGTGCCGCCGTAACGCGGATATCCCCTGGCGCGTCATGCGCTTGCAGTAGCCGTAGCCGTCCCGCCAAATCCGCCTGCCCCAACGCCTCCAACAGCGCATAGCCCAATACGGACGCGCCGGCGCACACGATATCCGCCCCCGGGGGGCCGTGCCCCGCATGCCCCGTCACGGCAAAGGTGATCTGCCCATCCTCACTCCGTTCCACGGAGACCGTAGTCATGCTATCACTCCCTACACATTATTCCGGCGTCGATACCCGCATCGCCCGATCTCGGGCTGTGCCGGCATTGGTGTTCTTACTGGTCTCTACCGCATCCCCCAGGGGATTCACCGCCATGCCGGTCGCATCCCCGCCGCTGGCGGGCATCGGCATACCGCCCGTGGCCCCCGCGGCGATCATCTGCGCCAAATTGGTGCCCCGGTCCATATCCACAATCTGCGCCATCTTGATCAACTGCCCCTGGAGTTGCTGCACCTGCTGGAACAGCGTACCGTTCTGGGCGATGCGCTGGGTCACCGTATCCTTGCCGTCAAAATCCATCATGTCCATGCAGGCCAGCGCCTGGTCCGCCATCTCCGGGTTAAAGAATCCCATGCCGTAGAACTCCTTGGCCAACTCGTTTTGGGCTACCCGGCTGAATGGCGTAGACCGCTGGGCCGTGATCTCGATATCGAAGATGGGCATGCGGCTGCCCAGCTGAATGCCGAAGGCCTGCCCCTGATCCCGGGGCTGGATGCGGGCGTTGCTGTATTCCACAAACCGCGCCGCGCCATTCTCACCGATGATGCGGAAATGCCGGGGCAGATCATAGAACTGCCGGATCAGCTCGATGCACAGGTAGTTTACCTGCCGAAAGGCCCGGTAACTGCCCTTGATCATGTCCCGGCTGAGCTTGCTGCCCGCCTCCTGTAGCGCGGCGATGGCGGAGGCCGCGGTCACGCCGCTGGTGGTGCCGCCCTGGGAAAAGTCTCGGTTGCCGCTGGTTTCCTTCAGCTCCTCCACCTTGGCCTGCAACAAATTCATAAAGCTGCCGTCCAGGGCGTCCACTTTGATCTGCCGGATGCTGTCCTCACCCAGGTTGCTGCCGGTCACGTGCACAAAGTCCTTGGAAAGGTCCGCGTATTCCTCCTCGTTCACCGCGCCGTCGCTGCGGATGAAGAAGCGGGTCCGTCCTGCCACCATCGCGTTGCGCAGCAGCAGCTGGTTCAGCTTGTCGATGTATAGTTGGGGATCCTTCATCGTATCGATGTAACCAAACCCCGCCGGGCTGTCCTCGTCCAGGAACAGCGTGTCGAACACGAAGGGATATTGCCCATGGTCGTAGAAGCCCCGCTGGGCCATCTCCGGCTCATTTTCGCTGGCGAACAGCACCACGTCGTTCACGTACTTGCAGTAGTGCAGAATCGTTTTGGCGCCGTCCATCCGCTTGTAATACCAGTCCACCACCGCGCTTTTTCCGCTGGTGTCGATGGATTCATCCCGCACGTACTGGGCCACATCCAGGCTGGCGGTGCCCAGTCGCCCCTGAAGGGCGGGGTATTGCGCCAGCAACAGGTCGTTATCCATCAGCTCCACGTGGAACAGGTTCCGGCTGCGCTGGATATCGCTGATCCCCGGCTCCCAGAACAGGTTGAGCAGGTCGATCTTGCGGATCGCGATGTCCCCCAGGCCGTTGTCCTTGCGATTGTCCCAAAATACCCCGTGCACCCCGGTGCCCTGCTTGAGCTTGTACCACCAGATATCGCTATACACCTGCTCGTAGTCGTTGCGCTCCAGCACCACCGGCAGGATATCCGATAGCATCTCCGCATCCTGCTTGTCCCCCTCCTCCCGGGGCAGCACGTTGGGGGCGGGGAAGTTGTCCATGGCATCGGCGTGCTTGTTGGCGATGCTGTTCAGCAGCCAGGCGCTGGCGGGCTCCGGATCCCCGGCCCGCCGGGTACGGCCGCGGATGCGATCCCAGTGCCGCAGCCGATACCACTCCTCGTTGTCGATGATCCGGTTCTCCAGTGCCTGCTTGGCCGCCTTGTAACGCCGCAGCGTGACCGTGGCCTCCGCCACCTGCTTCCGGCCGACGGGCCCGGCGGTCACGGGTTCGCCCCAGCGCCGTTCCGGTCCCTGCTCCACCCGCTCCGCCTCCTCCACTGGGGCGCCTGTGGGCGTACCTTTCATTTCTACTGCGGGTTCTGCGCGATTCTTCCGCAGCCAGGGCGCAAATCGGTTCATGCTATCACATCCTAAAGAAAGCGTATTTGTCCCGCCGGGGCGTTTCCGCCAACGGGTTGTCCGGATCGATCCGGGGTGGCGGTTGCGTGGGTCTGGGACTGATCGGGTGCTCCATCAGCACATAACGGGTCATGTCGTAGATATGATCCTCTTGCTCGGTGTTGACGTCCTCCACATGCCGCTCGTCGTAGACCAGGGCGGGGATGGTGCGGATGAAGTGTTTGCAGGTGCTGAACACCTGGAACAGCGGCATCCCCTCCCCATCGAAAGCCAGGCGGTAATGCAGCTGCATCTTGCCGGGCAGCCGGGCGTTGTCCCCGGGGCTCCAAAACACCAGCGCCGGGGGGCGCTCCATCATCCGGGCGATACTCTCGCCACGGCTTTCGTCGAAGATCGACGGGTCCGCCACGCCGATGATCTGCCTGCCCCGCAGCATGGGGTCCTCTCCCTCTATGCGCCTTATCTCCCCGGCGATCTCCGCAGGGTTGCGCTTTACCCCCACATTGGGGGTGCCGTCGCACCCGTAATACTCCTTGATGTGGTAGATGCGCCCCTCCGGAGAAGCGGTGAACCATCCCACCGCAAAGGGCTTGGCATAGCCAAAATCGAAGCCCCGATAGATGCGCCAGTGCGCGGGAATGGGGAAAGGATCCACCACATGGGTCCAGTGCTGGTCCTGGTAATGGGCCGGGTCGTTGCGCCACTCCCGGAACACCTGCCCATCGAAGCTATCCCAGGAGCCATACAGCAGCGCCTGCTGCTCCGCCTCGGGCAGCATCGCCAGGTTGGCCAAATAGTTGGGGTCGTTGTCCAGCAAAATCCGGTTGTCAAAAACCGTGGAGGGCACGAATACCCGCTTCTGCCGCTGGGTGATCCGGCGGCCCGTCGGATCTGCGATCACCAGCTCGGTTTCCACCGGGGTCAGGGGCGGGGCAACGGTGATAAACCGGTCCTTCACCCAGCCATGCCCCACGCCGCCGGGGTTGGTGCTGGCCCGGATATAGACCCGGGTTCCCGGCCCTGACGGGCGGTTACGACTAAACATGTAGCTGTATTCATCCCACGTAAAATGGGTCAGCTCATCGAAAGCGATGTAGTCGTACCGCTTGCCCTGGTAGTTGGTGCGGTCCCCGGCCCGCTGCATGTTGCCAAAATAGATTTTCGCCCCGCTGGGGAAGGTCCAACAATGCTCGGTGCCGTTATAGCGGGCCCCGGGGAATGCGGCCCGGTACAGCTCCCGGCTACGGTCGATCAGCTCCGACAGCTGGGGATAGGTCTTGCGGAAGATGATCCCCCGATAATGGGGAATGTGTACCTGCCGCAGCGCCTCCATCAGCAGCGCGTCGGATTTCCCGCCCCCCGCCGCTCCGCCGTACAGGCACTCATACTCCGGGCGCGCCATAAACGCCGCTTGCTTGGGCTGGGGCCGCCAGACCACCCGCTCATCCATGCCCATCGCCTGCGTCCGCTATCCTGGCGCCTCCCTGCCCAGCCGGCGCTGGGTCCACCTGCACCTCCGGCAACACCACCACGCCACCGGCCCCATCGTCAGTGGCATTACGGTCCGCGTATAATCCCAGGTGCCTACACAGCATATCCAGCGTCTTGTTTTTGTCCGTCAGCTTGATCTCCCGCTCCACGATGTCCCCCGCATCGGTGGGGATCGTCTTTACACGGATGGAGGAGATGGCGGCGGTGTCGTCCGCCTTGGCATCATCCCGGATCAGTCCGGTCCTGTCGTCGATCAGGTCCGCCGCATTGACAAATCCAATCCGACCCAGCTCCAGCAGCACCCGATCCGCGTTGATGCCGGTCCGCCGGGACCGTTCCGCCTTTTTGCGGTCTATATACGCGCTGACGTTATCATATGACATCAACCGCGACGCCTGCTGTCTTGCCGACTTAGGGCTATACCCAGCCCTGATCGCCGCTTGGGTACCGTTAAGATCGATCAGATATTCGTCCGCAAAGATCTGTTGTTTTCCCCGTAGCGCCAACCGCTCACCCCCTTCCGCAGCTCTCCGCGCCCCTGGCCCCCACCTGCCCTATCCTAGGCGCCGTACATCCCGCCCCATTAGGGCGACTACCAAAAAAGCAAACCGCCCAGGGCTATCCCCTAGGCGGTTATCTACCGTTTGGCCATCATCTAGCACCGCGCGGGGGCGCGTGGCGTTGCTGCCCGGCCCCCTTGCGACGGTAGCATGATAACACGGCCCGTAGTGTCAAAGTGTGTCAACTTTTGGATTTGTCAAGGATTATGGGCCCACTTTGGGGCCGTTGGCGTTGAAAAACGGCGAAGCACGCAAAAGCCCTATTTCAAGGGATTTTTTCAAAAAAAAACGGAAAAAGCGTTGACAATAGATACCATATATGATATCATATAGACAGGCAAAGGAGGAAGGGCAATGGAAATTAAGCTGAAGAAGCAAGCGCAAAAATACCTTGATGGCGTTGACGAAAACACGAGAAAGAAGCTTTACAAGGGGCTGGCGCAGCTATCACGGTTAGAAGGCAACATTGTGCCGTTAAAGGGCGAAAAGGGAAAATACCGATACAAGCTTGATCATTATCGCATATTATTTACCAGGGGAAAGGGGGAAACAATAATTACAGTTACGGAAATCAACACCAGGACGAACGTAAAATATTGAAGGAGGCGAGAGCATGAAAAATAGCAAATTGACCATGCAGGAAATCGAAAAACGCTTTGCCGAAATCGATGACCGCGAACCGGGGGAAGCAACTCCGGAAGACCTTGCCGCGTTTGCGGCAGCAGATGCAGAAGACCCGGAAGAAGCTATGGACCTAGACGAATACAAGGCGCAACGCGAATACAGCGGTCGGCTAATGGTGCGGATCCCAAAGGACTTGCATAAGGAACTTGCCGAAGCGGCAAAGAGGAACGGCGTAAGCCTAAACCAATACGCAATGTATAAGCTGGCACGATAAACGTAAAAGCCCCGGCAGGGCTGGCACCCTAACCGAGGCGAACACCCCGAAGCAACTACGACGAAGCCCCAAGGATGCGCCCACATTATAACGCATCCGGCGGGGGAAAGCAAGAAAGGATGCGTTAGAATGATTAACAAGTACGGTATGAAAATGAATGGCCTCCGCGCCGCCAGCGGCAACACGATCAACTGGACGCCCCGCAGCGGCGGTTACACCCAAATCAGCTACGACCGCGCTACCGGCGAAGTCCTTACCAACGACCATGTAAGTCTGGGGTATAATAGCTGGACAGAGTACCACGACACCGCCATCATCCACGTGTGCAACACCTCCAAGCATATGACCATGCAGCAGATTGCCGACGCAATAGCCGACCGCGTAGCGATGCAGCGGCTTGCCGATGGCGAGGAGGTGCAGGCATGATAATGTATGACCAAGACACGTTTGCGGAAATGATAAGCGACTGGATCGCTGATAACGCGGAGGAAATGGATGGCCTAGAGATCGATAGTATCACGCGCACCGGCACCGGGTGGGAAGCTACAGCACACGACAACGCTTGTACGTATCTATTATCAGATGACGGTGATGGCAACATAATTATCAACTATCTTGGGAGTTTGGGATCAAGCTGTACATGCCCAGAGCAAACGGGATTGCACAACATGCAGGGGGTGATTGTATGACGGTGGCTGATGGGGCCCAAATGTGGGCGGAGGGCTATTTGCGGGTAGCCCCCTTGCGCGACGCCACAAAACGCAATAAATGGGAGAGAGTGCGTTGCTATATCATCCCCCGGCTAGGTGCGTTGGATTTTGCCGCCATAGACGACGTGGTACTACAAGACTGGATCGCATACCTATCATCCAGCGGGCGTTGCCTTACCGGCGAGGGGCTTGCCCCGATCAGCGTCCGCAAGATATACAACCAGTATGTGGAAATCCAAAATTGGCTAATGGATCGAGGGGCTATAGCGCACGCCGCAGGTTGTCATGTCGCCCTACCCAAGGGTGGTTGCCAGGAAGCGCAAATTTTTTCCGCCGAGGAAGTGGCAGGGTTAATCCGCGTTGTGCGGCCAAAATGGATGGGAGCAGTCATAGAAATTGCTTACCGGACAGGGATGCGGCGAGGCGAGATATTTGGGCTGCAATGGCGGGATGTCAACTGGACCGCCGAAACAATTATGGTACAGCGGGCGGTAACAGCAACGCACTCGGGCGAACGGGAGGTAACCCCACCCAAAACCTACACAAGTTGCCGATGCATCCCGATTGATCGCCATTGCATTGACCTATTGCGCATGCTGCAAGCAACTGCGCGTAGCGAGTGGGTAATTGTGGATCAATACGGACGGCCAATATCGCCTTGGTATACCGTCCGCTATATGCATGCCGCTTGTGATGCGCTGGGTATTCCACACCGGGGGCTGCATGCCTTGCGCCATACCCACGCAACAACATGTTTGGCCGCCGCCCCCGCCAAGGTGGTGCAGGACAGGCTAGGCCACGCATGGCTGTCCCAAACCATTACCACATATAATCATGCAATCCACGTGCCACAAGATAACATCGTGGCGGCGTATAATGATATCGTTGTGGCTGATCACACCCCAGAAAATATGCCGCCGGAACCGGATGGTGACCCCTTGCTGGAATAACCAGACTTGCCCGGGCCCGCTGGAAATCTGACTACATTTTGACTACGATGTTTTTCTGGACACGCCTGGACACGGCATCCCGTAAAAGCCGAGAATCCCCACAATATGGACATTTTAAGGGACACGGCTGGACAGACAGACCCAATTATTTTTGCCCTGGCCGCAAGTATCTGCAAGTCTCCCCAAAACCTAAGCACATGCGGGCGGCGCTAGAAATCCCCTAAATATAGGCGTTTGTAACGCCTTTCTTTTTTGCGTCAATTCTTATGTAAACTGATTTTCTGGGTTTGACTACATGATTGACTACATTTTCTTTGGATCCGCGAATATCTTTTCTAGCTTTTTGGCGTTGCGTTTTGCGGCCGTCGGCGTGATGTGCGTATAGACCCCCAGCAGCGTTTTAAGATCGCTGTGGCCCATCCAGGCCATAGCTTGTGCCAAATCTACCCCTGCGTTATATAGTTCCGTCGCGTAATTGTGGCGGAAATAATGCGCGGTGAGGATGGATCCCGTTACCGTTTTCCCCCGCCCGTCATGGGTCAGTATCGTCATCTCCTTATGCGCAATATCCGGAGCAAACTCCCACATAGCCACCATCAGGTTCTCCCAGCGCCGCAGGTATGCGGACGGGTTCAGCGGCTCCCCCGGGTTTTGCCCGTGGATTATAAAATCATCCGGGCCACATTGCGCACGCGCCAAGGCACCGCGCAGCAGCGGCGGGATTGGAATAACTCGGTGCGCGGCACCGCTTTTTAATTTGCCTATGCTTTTTCCGGAGCACATAAAATCAATATCGTTGCAAATCGCGATCGTGCCAGCATCCAGATCAATATCATTCCCGGTGATTGCCAGCGCTTCGCCGCGCCGCGTCCCGGTGCAATACAGCAGCCGCAGCAACAGCCCATCCGGGTGGGCGTCCATCACATACAAGGCCGCTTCCCGTTCCCTTGGCGTCAATGCACGCCTACCCTCCGTTTCCTTTAGCGATCGTGGCTTTTTCAGTGCGTCCGCTGGGTTAAACTCTATGTATCCTTGCGCCAGCGCCGTTCGAAATATGCGGCGTAACGCCATATACAGTTTGTCGATCATAGACCGGCTATAACCCTTTTGTTCGTTAAGCCACTCCTGCAAATCCATTGCGGAGATCGATCGCAGCTGCCGATCACCGAATGTCGGGAGCAAGTGCACATTAAATAAATTGTCATAGATGATTTTACTAGCGTCGGACAGTTCCGGTTCAATAAAAGCGCCGTAAAACTGCTCCACGTACGCGCCAAAAAGCATATCTTTCTGGGTTTGCCGTGCATCCCCTGTATATTGTGCTTTGACCTTCGCACGGTTGGCCTCCAGCTCCGCACGCGTCCGCCCGTAAACCGTCTTAACCACAGCCTTACCGTCCGCGTCATGCCCAACCGTAACCCGTCCACTATATCGCCCATCTGCCCGCATACCCCTCGGGCGCTTTTCCCCGGGCGCATACTTTTTCTTATTTGCCATTTTCAAACATTCCTCCCATTGAGTAGTAGTATTACTAATATAACGCCGCGCACTTATCTCAAATAGCGCTATTCAGCACAAAATCCTGCTCTTGCAATCCCGAACATATGTGCTATAATAACGATGCGGGATGACCCTAGAATAAAGTGGAAAAACTGGAAAACATACCATCCGCGAACGGGGCTTGCGACCTTGATTCGCTAGAACAAACTGCTATAATTTAACCATAGGATATGTGCACATTGACGATCAACGAATCGCTCACGAATTAGGGGGGGGGAGCGGTATGAAACACAGAATTAAGCAGAGCGACCTTGACGGCCTAACCATCCAATTTGTGCTACTTTTAATCGAAAGAATCTCTACAGAACAGCAACGCCAAGCGCTACATGCGGTTATAGAAAGTTCTTTAGCCAATCAATGATAACTTGCTTCTGTGCTGGCGTTGCACTTTCAAATTTTTGCACGAGAAACCTCTGCTCCTCATCCAACTCCAAATCGTCGTGCATGCCTACATCATACCCTTGCAGCCATAACGCATTTACACCCAAAGCCTCGGCTAATTCTGCTGCCACATCAATTTTCGGCGCTCGCTGTCCCAGTTCATACCTATTTAAGGTTTGGGCCGCAAACCCAGTCCTCTTTTCTAGATCGGCCAACGAATAACCGTTCCGTTGGCGATACTCATACAGTCTTTGGGCAAATGTTGATATCCTTTCCATGTCATCACCTCGTGTCCATCATACACCACCTTATCACCATACGCAACTTTAATTTGCAAAAAACTGTTGACAATATCACCGAATGGTGATAAGCTAAAATCACCGAACGGAGATGCATGAAACAAGGAGGAGGTGTTAATATGAATACTGCAAAGCTGCGCGGACGAATTGCAGAGTATTATGGATCGCAACGCGCCTATTGCCGCGCAACGGGGTGGAATCCCAATAAACTATGCAAACTACTAAAGAATAACTATGTGCCAGACGTAAATGAAGTCGCGAATCTGGCCTCAAATTTGCAGCTAACCCCGGATGATGTTATAGATATTTTTTTGACAAAAAAATCACCGAACGGTGATAAAGAGGAGGCCCCCCGCCATGAGAAGCGAGCGTGAACTAGACTGGGTGGAGCGGTACGGTGAAACCGTAACCAAGGCCCAGGCCGCTAAGATCATGGGCCTGTCCTCAAAGACCATTTCCCGCCGAGCGGAAGAAGGATGCTTCCAGCTAACCAGAGAGCTCACCCCCCGCATCTGGACAGACAGCCTAGCACGGTACTACGAAACCGGCAAGCCTCAAGGCATTCGGGCAACAGATCGGCTTCCCATCAGCAATCCGAAAAAGACCTGCCGGTTCCGCGTATAACCCCGTCTTACCTGTACCTTGAAAACCGCATACCGCCCCGTCAAAACCAGGTTGCTCGGATGGGCAATGTACCGGCACAATCCCCGGTGGGGATGGCGGGGGGCTATTATGATTTGCGTATATACTTCCCAATAAAAACTCCCATTATGATTACCATAAGGTATAAAAAGGCTACGAACCAAAATTCGGACCCATGACCCATATCGCCTTGTGAATCTTCCGTGTTTGGGCTTGGATAAAGCGATGGGGAGGGAGTTGGCGTTGGCGTGGGGCTTGGGGATGGTGACGGGGTAGGGGAAGGAGAAGGAGAAGGCGTAACCGTAGGAGTAGCTGTCGCGTTCTTGTTCTTGTGTTTGCGCCAAGTATATCGCGACCGAACTTCATCTTGCCTTTCCTTTATGCTTTTCGCCAAAGCGTCCCACTCTTCGTCGCTCAAGTCGAGATAGGAGGGCCGATCATTGGAACCCACATCGGGAGAATCCCCGCCATAAGGATCCGTATCATCATGGTAATCATACGGGCACACACCGCCCGGATGCTGATGCTCAGGGTAGCCATGGTGATAGTGATATTCGCCGGTTGCGCGGTTGTAATGTCCCCCGTTTCCGTCCGTCCTGCCGCTATGGGCCAATGCGGGAACCGCAAGGCACAGCATGGCAATGAGCAACGCAAAGGCGCTTACCATCTTTTTCATATTATCGCCCCTATTCCTTGTGAGAATTTGGGTTATCGCCTCTTCCGGTTAAAAAATCAAGCGACACGTCGAAGTAGTCCGCGAGGGCGCATGCAACTTCCAAAGAAGCCCCGCGTTGCCCGGTTTCCATTTTGCTAACTTGATGGAAGGAAACGCCTAAATGTTCAGCAAGGGCTTGTTGGCTAATTCCTTTATCCTTCCTTAATGCAAGGATCCGGGATGCAAAAATTTCTTTTTCAAACACAGCATTCACCTCTTGACATTAGGCTTATAGTCTAGTATACTGTGTTTAGCCTTAAAGTCTAGATTGAGGAGAAAGGAGGACAAATGACGCTTATGCTTCGACAAGAGCGCATTCGGAGAGGGTGGACGCAAGAATATGTTGCAAAACAAACCGGGCTTTCATTGACGGCAATTCAAAAAATCGAAACCGCCCAGCGCAACCCATCCTACCCCGTTCTTGTCAAGTTAGAAGACCTATTTCACCTAACGCATCGCCAGCTATTCGCAGTAGCGGACGATGCCCCCCAATCCCAAGGCTAGGATACCACGCCCCCGGGAGGGACGCAAGAGGAAGGGAGACAAAAACAATGGCAGAGGAATCCCGCAGACGGGATGCAGATGCGGATGACATTCAATCGAGCATTGCGTTTTTGCAGATGCTCAAGGAGTGCATGCAAAAGGGAACGGTCGGCGTGATCCTGTCCACGAATGCCGAATACCGTGAGCACTTCAATGAAGTTTGCGTAGCAACCTTCGATAGGATCATTCGCCTATTGCAGGAGTGAGCGGATGCGAAACATCAATATCGGGATCGTGAAAGAACATGTCTGTTAGGGCAGCCGCGCACTGCATACAAACCGAACTTCCGTTGAGTTCATCGCAGCCGTTGCAAGGCGCGGGGAACCATTTTCCAGGCTCAGTCCAGATAAAGCGCATTTGCATTCTTCTGATTTGATGCGAATCGCGAGGGCAATACACACGAAAATTCACAAACCTCATTTGCCCAGCACTGCTCATAGTGATACCCCCAATCCCAAGGTCAGAATAGCACACGAAATACCCAAAATCAACAATAACAGGAGGCGCAATGATGCATGCATATCAGATGCAACGGATGCGGGCGGCTAATAGCCATTCCGGCCCCCGCGCCCAAGACCCCGTGGTACTGTCGGGCATGCGCCCCGGCACACATGGCCGCCGCGTACCAAGCCGCAGATCGATTGCGGCAGCAAGGCTGGCGGCAGCGGGTACCATCGGGGCATGTGCGGCAGCCGTAGCCATGGCAGGTTGGGCGATCCCCGCCGCGTGGGCGGCCCGGGGCTACCCGGCAGTAGGAGGGGAATGGGCGGCGATCATCGTAGCGGCGGTGGCCGGATGGTGGGCTGTCGTGGGCGGCGCAGCGCTGCTGTTGCGGCGCAAAAAAAGCCAAACAAAAAGGTGACCGCTCGGCAAAGCGGCCACCGGCCCCGGAGGGGGCCACCAATAACAGCAAGCACATCATACCAAATCAAGGAGGGGGAAGTCAATATGAAGATCATAGGCGACCGCCTAAGGGCGTTACGCATAGCCGCCCACCTATCACAAGAAGAACTTGCGGACAAGGTTGGGAAAAGTCAGGGGCAAATATCGCACTATGAATACGGGCAGGAGCCATCATATGCCACGCTCTTGGCATTAGCCAACGCATTAGGCACAACCTGCGCCTACCTGCTTGGCGAGCATTCCATATCTGTAGAAACGGCAGGAAGCCCCATTGGCCTAAACGCTTTTGCAAATGCAGTTCACCACAACGCAATAGCACATGGTTGGTGGGACGAGGAAAGGGCATTTCCTGAGATTGTCGCCCTATGCCATTCCGAGCTGTCGGAAGCCCTGGAGGAATACCGTAACGGCAACGGCCCTGTATATTATCCCACCGGCGCAGATGGGGAACCAACCGCAAAGCCGGAAGGCATCGGCGTTGAATTGGCAGATTGCATCATCCGCATATTGGATTACTGTGCCGCACAGGGGATCGACATCGAAAGCATATTGGAAACCAAGCACAACTACAACCTAACCCGCCCCTATCGGCACGGGGGCAAGAAAGCGTAAGGAGGCGCAAAGCCATGTATATCTGCGAAGAAGGCCACGTGTTCGACGAACCTGTCATTATCCACGACCACCACGGCGACTATGAAGCGATCCCGGAAACACTCGAAGTCTGCCCCAAGTGCCAATGCGGATTCGAGGAAGCGGATATCTGCCCCCAGTGCAACAAGGTTGTGCCGTCATCGGACATACAGCATGGCCTTTGCCCGGAGTGCTATAGCGCCGCGCTAAAACGATCCCGGAAACTGCTGCAAGACGGGCTGCACCCCGCAGCCTGGGAGGCCATCGAAGAAATCTTCGATGAGGCTGTATGATGTTGACATTCGACGAAGCCGCCCACGAATACAAGCTCGACGGGCACACATTGCCCAGCGTTACCCATATCTGCCGTTACCTGTCCGTGGATATCGACAAAAGCCGCCCTTGGCTACGGGATATGGCCGCCAACCGGGGCACCCGCGTACATGCATACTGCGAGATTATCGACTACGACGGCCCGGAAGGGTTACGGGTTGAGCCGGATTGCATCGGCTATGTGCAGGCATATCTGGCCTTCCGGCGGGATTATCGCATCAAGGGGTGGTTAGCGGTGGAACGGCCTATCGCTTCCGCGTCCCTCGGTGTCGCGGGTACACCAGACCGCATCGGCTACGTGGATAACGTAATGACCATCGTCGACCTAAAAACCACCCATAAGGCGGCAAAGGATCTGCTCGCCGCCCAGCTTAACGGCTATCGGGCGATCCTGGCAGCGCCTGACGCAAATTATCGCGCGCCGGAACCGATTGCGCAAATGCTAGGGCTGCAACTGCGGAAAAACGGTACCTACCGCGTGATTCCGGTTCCCGAATCGTCCATCTTTCAAACTATGCATTGCATCGAAAAAGAAAGGATGTTGTTGAATGCCAAATGAATTAGTTTCATTGCCCAGCGGGGCAGAAATCGAGGAATACAGGGGCCAATACCTCATTCACGCCCCTGGCGGGAACGCCATCGAACTGAAGCGGAACGTACACTTTGGGAAGCCCAATAAGCGGCTAAAACAGCCGATCCTCTTAAAGGGCGGAGCGGAGCATATCCGCATCCAATACGGCGTTTTCGACCGCTATGATCTCATGAATGCCATTGAGGACCCGGAGAGCGGCTTTTTCTTTTATCGTTTTAAGTGCTCCCTCGTTAAGCTGAACCCCGCAGACGGCAAGGAATACGTCGTCACCGAGGGCTACGGCAGCGCAAACAGCCGAGAGGCAAGCGGCGGTAACGCTTCGGGCTTCGACCTTGCCAACCAGCGCCTAAAAATCGCGGAGAAACGGGCCATGGTTGATGCGGTCATCAAAATGGCCGGGCTATCCACTGTTTTCACCCAAGACATCGAAAACGATGATTTCATGGAAAAATCCGAAACATTAACAACCGCTACCCCGGATTCCCCCATCACCGCCGCCCAGCGCAAACGCATCTTCGCGATTGCACAAAACGCAGGGCTAAGCACGGAGCAAACCCGCACCTGGCTAACGGCCCGGGGATACGCCAAAACATCCACCATAACCCAAGGCGTATACGATCAATTATGCAGCGATTTGGAGGCGAGCGCCCAATGATAACCGGCACCCGGGACGGATTTTGGCTAGTTGCGGGACGCGCCACACGGGATGGAGAGCTCCGCATGGTAGGGGCCAGCAAAAACAAGCCGCTGTGCAAAATCGGCGTAGCGGCGGGGAAAAACCAGGATACTACCACCATCTTTGCCGATGTTGTGGGTTGGGATGCGTTGGCCTACGAATTGGCAACCGTGCGTAAAGGGGATGCGGTATTTGCGGTGTGCCGGTCAAATAGCCGCGAGTATAACGGCAAGACCTATACGGATTATGTCGCAGAATATGCCCATGTGATCGGCGCAAGCACCCAATACGAGCCAGCAGCCACGGCTTCGGCGTATACCGCGCCCGCCCAGGGCTTGCAGCCCGTAGATGACAACGAAGAATTACCATTTTAACGGCAATGCCCGGGCGGAGCAATCCGCCCGGAACCCTGCGAAAGGAGGAGCAGGCCATGGCAAGACCCCGCAAAAAAGGAATGGATTACTTCCCGCATTTCACAAATTCCAGCATGGATTTGAAAATTTCCGCAATGGAAATGCAATTTGGCTTCGCGGGTTACGCTTTTTACTTCAAACTTTTGGAAATTTTGTACGCGGACGAGAACACCAACCTAAAACACCCCGGTGTTATACCGGCATGCGCGAAGAAAATTGGCATTACCGTAAAGAAGTTTAATGCAATGCTCGAATATGCCCTGTCTGTGGGGCTTTTCGAAAAATCTGCCTATGAAAAAACCGGGGAAATTACATCGGAAACCATTAAATCGCAGCTTGCAAGCGTGCATAATCGCAGGGTTTCCGACGCAGAAACCCCTACAGAAACCCCGCAATATGTGCCAGAGATAAGAGAAGAGAAGATAAGAGAAGATAAGAGTAGAGAAGAGGAAAAAAGAACGGAAGAAGACGAAGAAGAAACGCGCGCACGCGTGAGGGAGAACCCGGAGGGCGAAGGGGACGCCGAACGCGGGGAGGAATCGCCGTCCATATTGCGCGATCCGGATATGGCCCGGGTTGTGCGACACTACGAGCAGGAAATGGGGCGCATGCTCACCCCTGCCCAGCTGGAGAGCCTCTCCGCTCGGCTAACGGATATCCCCGCAGACCTGATTTGCGAGGCGGTCAACGAGGCGGTGCGCCATGATGCACGCTCCATGGCTTACGTGGAAACCGTGCTGAACAACTGGGCAGCCGACGGCGTTGTCGATGCAAAAACACTAGCCTTGCGCCGGGAAGAGCGGGCAAGGCGGCAGAAGGGAGGCGGGCATGGTGGAACCGGTCAATCTGGCCCGGATTCGGGCGGCTCTCAGCTCTACGGAGAATACTACTGACCTCGATTTGACCGAATACGAACGCCGTCAAAAGGAGCGCCTTGCCCAGCTGGCCCAAGAGCACGAGAAACAAAACGCCGCGTTCCTCACCGCCGCCGCCCTCGAACGCAGCGGTATGGCCCGGGCCGTACAGCGCATGACCTTTGCCAACTTCGTTACCAACTCCGCGCTGCAACGGGCAATGAAGCACAAGGCCGAAGCCTACGTCGCCAACCACGAGGGCCGTTGGTTCTTCGTCGGTGGACAGTCAGGTTCGGGCAAATCGCATATCTGCACCGCGATCGTCGGGGGGCTGTCCGCCCGTGGAAAGCGATGCCAGTATATGGCATGGCGTGAGGAGTACCCCCGCTTTGCCGGGCTGCTCAATACCCCGGACTATTCCCGGGAGCTCAGCGGGGCCAAGCGCGTAGACGTACTGTATATCGACGACCTATTCAAACGCGCGGGGATGGACAATGCTATGCCTACGGACGGCGAGATTAAATTCGCCTACGAACTGCTAAACCATCGGGCTATAAATTGCCTGCCCACCATCATCTCCACGGAGTACACCCAGGATCAGCTCATCGCGATCGACGAGGCCATAGGCGGACGCATTGCAGAAATGGCAAAGGACTATGCAATCAGCATCAGCAAAGACCGGTCAAAAAACTACCGACTTGCCAGGCAGACTTGAGCATCGCCGTGAAAGCGTCGTTTCCTTGGCAATTCGCTTAGAAAAACAAAGTCTGCCATCGCGGAGGGATAATCATATGCCCAATACGTCAGAGTTTTATTTTCTAAGCATATTCATTAACAAACTAGACCGCAGAACGCATCCTAGCACAAGCCTTGAACCCCGGCCCGCGCAATCGCAAGTATATATACCCCAATTGGAGGTGTTAAACGTGGAAACAAAGCAATTATCCATGCTCCCCGACCATCCCCCCGCCGTCGTTGTGCGGAACGGAAACGCCGTCGAGCGGCAGGCGAAAACGGACACC
>OCQA01001163.1_pt1 | contig 20071 bp, 16 predicted proteins | sample 1538571 | NCBI WGS metagenome assembly OCQA01 (sample SAMN04571708, study PRJEB22368) | human gut metagenome | biome: human gut; material: stool | host: Homo sapiens | place: Luxembourg | collected 2012-09-28 | reverse complement strand
CGTGTACGACGCCCTGGTGCGCCTGGCCCAGGATTTCTCCATGCGCTATATGCTGGTGGACGGCCACGGCAACTTCGGCTCCGTGGATGGCGATCCCCCGGCGGCCTACCGATACACTGAGGCCAGGCTTGCCAAGATCGCAGGCGAAATGCTGCGGGACATCGAAAAGGACACGGTGGACTGGGACCCCAACTTCGATGAGAGCCGCAAGGAGCCCCGGGTGCTGCCCTGCCGGTTCCCCAATCTGCTGGTCAACGGTTCCTCCGGCATCGCCGTGGGTATGGCCACCAATATCCCGCCCCATAACCTGCGGGAGGTCATCGGTGCATGCATCTGTGTGCTGGATAATCCGGACGCCACCCTGGGCGATCTGATGGAGCATGTTCAGGGTCCCGACTTCCCCACAAAGGGCATCATCATGGGCCGGGCCGGGATCCGGGCCGCCTATGCCACCGGACGGGGCCGGGTAGTGGTTCGGGCCCGCCACGAATTCGAGGAATTCGGCAACAACCGCACCCGCATCATCATCACGGAGCTGCCGTATCAGGTGAACAAGCGGATGCTTATCAAGAACATGGCCGACCAGGTGGAGGATAAGCGTCTGGAGGGCATCAGCAACATTCAGGATGAGACGGACCGCAACGGTATGCGCATCGTCATCGAGCTGAAACGGGACGCCAACCCCCAGGTGGTGCTCAACCGCCTGTTTGCCCAGACGCAGCTGCAAAGCTCCTTTGCCATCAATATGCTGGCCCTGGTCCAGAATCAGTCCCAGCCGAAGATCCTGTCCCTGCGGCACATCATCGACGAGTACCTGGCCTTCCAGGAGGAGATCATCGTCCGCCGCACCAGATACGACCTGAAGAAGGCCCAGGAGCGGGCCCATCTTCTGGAGGGTCTGCTGATTGCCCAGGACAACATTGACGAGGTCATCCATATCATCCGCACCAGCTATGACAATGCCAAGGAGAACCTGATGCAGCGCTTTGGTCTGGACGACGTCCAGGCCCAGGCCATTCTGGATATGCGCCTGAAGGCTTTGCAGGGGCTGGACCGGGAAAAGCTCCAGAACGAGTATCAGGAGCTGGAGGAGAAGATCGCCTATTATCTGCGGGTGCTGGGGGATGAGAATCTGGTAAAGTCCATCCTGAAGGAGGAGCTGCAGGCCATCTCCGACAAGTATGGCGACGACCGCAAGACGGAGATTCAGGATGTGGAGGACGAGATCGACATCGAGGACCTGATCGAGGAGGAGGAATGCGTCTTTACCCTCACCGCCAACGGGTACATCAAGCGCACTCCCGTCAGCGAATATACCGCCCAGAGCAAGGGCGGTATGGGCAAAAAGGGCATCACCACCCGGGAGGAGGATACCGTGGTGGATGTGTTCACCGCCTCCACCCACGACTATATTCTGTTCTTTACCGACACCGGCAAGGTGTATAAGAAGAAGGGCTATCTCATCCCCGAAAGCGGCAAGGCCGCCAAGGGCACCAACATCGTGAACATTCTTCAGGTGGAGACCGGCGAGCGGGTCCAGGCCATGCTGCACTTCCGGGAGACCGGCGACGACCAGCTGTATTTGTTCATGACCACCCGCAACGGCACCGTGAAGCGGCTGGAGGTATCGGCTCTGAAGAATCTGCGCAACAACGGCATCCGGGCCCTGACCCTGGACGAGGGGGATGAGCTCATCAACGTGCAGGAGACCCACGGCAGCGACCGTATCCTGATTGCCACCCACGACGGGCAGGCTGTCTGCTTTGACGAGACGGATGTGCGGGCTATGGGCCGCACGGCGGTAGGCGTCCGGGGCATCCGCCTGCGGGAGGGCGACTATGTGGTGGGCGCCGCCAAGGCGGTGCCCGGCAAGACGGTGCTGTCTATCACTGAGCGGGGCTACGGCAAGCGCACAGCGGTGGAGGAATACCGCATTACCGCCCGGGGCGGCCTGGGCATCCGCAACTATATGGTCACGGAAAAAACCGGGCCCATCGTGGGTATCAAGGTGGTGGATGGTACCGAGGACCTGCTGCTGGTGACGGAGGCAGGCATTCTCATCCGCACGGCAGTGGAGAATATCCGCATTGCCGGCCGCGCCACCCAGGGCGTCATCGTCATGCGCTTTAAGGAGGAGGGCGACCGCGTCATTTCCATGGCTCTGACGGACCGGGAGCAGGAGACCGAAAAGGAGTGATCTGATGGGGAAGAAGAAGGAAATGTACGCCCCGCTGACCCGGTGGCAGTATTTTACCAAGACCCTGTATCATGACCCCAGCCGCACCAATGAGTTTGAATATGACGGCGTGATCTATCTGAAAAGCGAAGAACTGCGGGACATTGAGTATGCCAACGCACGGGTGAACTGGGTGCTTCTGCTGGTTCTGTGCGCCATGTTCCTGACGGCGGTGAAGTGGCAGAACATTGTGGTCATTGCCGTGGGCATGGTGGTGATCGTGGCAGGAGAGCTGTATCGCATGAGCCGCCTGCCCAAGGATATCAAGGCCCACCTGACGGATTCCGGACGGAGGAAGCGGTGACGGAGATGAAGATCATCGCCCGCATTCGCACGGAGCTGCCGGAGAAGTTCGGCGTGCCCCGGCAAAGCGGGCTGGTGCCCCAGCTGAGGGGCCGTGTGGTGTTTGAGCCGGGGTACCGGAACCCGGACGCTGTTCGGGGGCTGGAGGACTTCTCCCACATCTGGCTGATCTGGCAGTTTTCCCGGGCGGTGCGGGAGGGCTGGTCCCCAACGGTGCGGCCCCCCAGGCTGGGGGGAAACCGGCGTATGGGGGTGTTTGCCACCCGTTCTCCCTTCCGGCCCAATGCCATGGGTCTGTCCTCCGTGCGGCTGGACCGGGTGGAGCTGGACCCGCAGCTGGGCCCGGTGCTCCATGTGCGGGGGGCGGACCTGATGGACGGGACGCCGATTTTCGACATCAAGCCCTATCTCCCCTATACCGACAGCCATCCCCAGGCCACCGGCGGCTTCACCGACGGTCTGGCCCATGCGCCGCTGACGGTAGAGTGCTCCCCTGCCCTGCTGGAGCATATCCCGGCGGACAGCCGGGAGGGACTTCTGGGAGTGCTGGCCGGGGATCCCCGGCCCCGGTATCAGGAGGACCCACAGCGGGTATACGGCCTGTCCTTCGCCGGGCGCAACGTGAAATTCACCGTGGACGGAGACCGTCTCACCGTGATCGCGGTGGAATAACAGGATGATTCTATGAAAACAGTTACGATCTATACCGACGGCGCGTGCTCCGGCAACCCCGGCCCCGGGGGCTGGGGGGCCATCCTGGAGTGGAACGGCGTGGAAAAGGAGCTGTCCGGCGGCGCGGCGGACACCACCAACAACCGCATGGAGCTTACCGGCGTCATCCGGGCTCTGTCCTGCCTGAAGGAGCCCTGCGTGGTGGAGCTGTACTCCGACTCCAAATACGTCATCGACGCCCTGTCCAAGGGCTGGGTGTACGGCTGGAAGAAAAAGGGCTGGATCAAAAGCGACAAAAAGCCCGCCCTGAACGTGGACCTGTGGCAGGAGCTGCTGCCCCTGGTCGCCCGGCATGAGGTGCACTATCACTGGGTCAAGGGCCACGCATCCAACGAGAAAAACAACCGCTGCGACCAGCTGGCGGTGGCGGAGAGCAAGAAATTCTGAAAAAATCTGCGATGTTCACAAAAAGTTCACGTGGATTTCATGATTTCGCCATGTTTACAAGGTATTCTTTTACCTGTACAAAGGAACCATTCCTTATGTGATTTTCTCTCTCTCCTAACAAACACACAGAAAACTCCCTTCGCCAGCGGCGGAGGGAGTTTTCTGTTGGAAAAAAATTCCGGTGCCGAAGCACCGGAATTTTTTTGCGGACTTATTTACCGGGTCAGGAAGAACATCAGGGCAAACAGGATGCTGATGATCCAGGTGCCCACATTGATCTCCTTGATCTTGCCGGTGAAGATTTTCACGAACACATAGGAGATCAGGCCGAAGGCGATACCATAGGAAATGTTGTAGGTCAGGGGCATGAAGGCCACGGTGACAAAGCCGGTGACGGCGGCGGCGGGATCGTCCCAGTTGATGTTGCGGACGTTGGACATCATCAGAACGCCCACATAGATCAGGGCCGCAGCGCAGGCATAGGTGGGGATCAGCTGAGCCACCGGGGACAGGAACATGGCGATGAAGAACATCACGGCCGTGGCCATGGAGGCCAGACCCGTGCGGCCGCCCTCGGCCACACCGGCGGAGGACTCCACGAAGGTGGTGACGGTGGAGGTGCCGCAGACGGCGCCGGCACAGGTAGCGCAGGCATCGGCCAGCATGGCGCGGTCCATGTTGGGGACGTTGCCGTCCTTATCCAGCATGTTGCCGGCGGAGCAGGCACCGTACAGGGTGCCCAGGGTGTCGAACATATCCACCATGCAGAAGGCCAGCATCGTGGTCAGCAGCATCACCACGAAAGCGCCGGTGCCGTTGGCGGCAATGAAGGCAGAGAAGTCAAAGCCGGACTTGAACACTGCACCGAAGGCCTGGGTGCCGAAATCACGGAAAGCGCCGAAGAAGTCGGAGGTCAGGTTGGGGGCCACGGCGGAGGCATAGAAATCGGGAACGGTGATCAGGCCGATGGCATAGTACAGCACGGCAGCGCCCAGAATGCCCCACAGCACCGCGCCGCGGACCTTCTTCTTGCTCATGGCGCCGATGGCGAACACGGCGATCAGGGTGATGAGCATGGGGAAGATGGTGGCCCAGGTCTGCTCGCCGGTGAACACGTTGAAGGAGTGCAGATTCACGCAGGTGGAGGCGTCGTTGACCACGATGCCGGCGTTCTGCAGGCCGATGAAGGCGATGAACAGGCCGATACCGGCGGAGATGGCCACCTTGACCTCGTGGGGAATGGAGTCGAAGATGATCTTGCGCAGACCGGTAACGGTCAGCAGCACGAAGATGATGCCGTCGAACAGCACCAGCACCAGGGCGTTGGCATAGCTCAGGCCCAGGCCCACACACACGGTGTAGACGAAATAGGCGTTGAGGCCCATGCCGGAGGCCTGCGCCAGCGGCAGGTTAGACAGCAGGCCGATGAGCAGGGTGCCCACCACGGCGGAAATGGCGGTGGCCACGTAAATGGCCCCGTAGCTGACGCCCAGCACGTCTGTGCCGTCGCCAAAGGGGTTCGAGAACATACCGGCATTGACCATCAGAATGTAGGCCATAGCCATGAAGGTGGTGATACCGGCCATGATCTCCGTCCGGACGGTGGAGCCCTTTTCGGTTACATGGAAGAAACGATCCATAAACTCTCTCCTTTTCTGAATTGTTTTCCTCTGCGCCTTCTGGGCGCAGCAACTCAATTCTACCATTATGTACCTTTTCCCGCAACCCTTGTTTCGACAAAAGCTCCCCGCTTCTGCAAAATTTGTGACAGTTGCCGGGAAATGAGCCGGTTTTTTTGTGGAAACAGCGAGATAAAGCATCGCCTTGAACGCACCGCAAAATTCTGCTGTTCGATGAATCGAATTTTCTTGCTTTTTGGGGAATTTCTGTTATACTGAGCTTGTAACGAGTGTATATTGTTACAGAGAGAATAAGAGAAAAAGGAGAACAAATTATGCTTTTGGAAATTATCGGAGCGATTTTGTCCATGGTGGGTTCCTGGATGATCTTCAAGAAGATGGGCCGCCAGGGCTGGGAGGGCATCGTCCCCATCTACAGCACCTATGTTCTGTGCAAGGTGCTGTACGGCAATGGCTGGAAGTTCCTGCTGCTGCTGATCCCCTTCTACAACATCTATTTCGCCATCAAGATGATGGTGGACCTGGCCAAGGCCTTCAACCAGGGCGTGGGCTTTGCCATCGGTCTGCTGCTGCTGCCCTTCGTGTTCAACCTGATTCTGGCCTTTGGCGGGGCTCAGTATATGGACGGCAGCTATACCAACACCCAGCCCGACATGGTGGAGGACGTGGTCAACAAGGCCAGGGATGCCGTGTCCGGCGACCAGAACGACCGGTAAATATCAAAAAGCTCCGGCCCGGCCGGAGCTTTTTGACGCTTGATCGCATAAAGAGGGGAGAGGCTTGCAGCCTCTCCCCTCTTTATGCGATTCCTTATTTCCCGAAGTACCGGTTCAGCAGACCCTCGAAGGCCTTGCCGTGTCTCGCCTCGTCCCGGGCCATCTCGTGGACGGTGTCGTGGATGGCATCCAGGTTGTACTTCTTGGCCAGCTTCGCCAGCTCAAACTTGCCGGCGGTGGCGCCGTTCTCGGCGTCCACGCGCATCTGCAGGTTCTTCTTGGTGGAGTCGGTGACCACCTCGCCCAGCAGCTCGGCGAACTTGGCGGCGTGCTCGGCCTCCTCCAGGCCGGCCTTCTCCCAGTACATGCCGATCTCGGGATAGCCCTGGCGATGGGCCACACGGGCCATGGCCAGATACATACCCACCTCGCTGCACTCGCCCTCGAAGTTGGCGCGCAGACCGGCAATGATCTCCTCGCGGACCTCGGCAGGGACGTCCTCGCCGAACACCTTGCCTACGCCCACCACATGCTCGGCGGCCCAGGTCTTTTCCTCGGCCTGCAGGGTGAACTTATCGCCGCTGACATGGCACACCGGGCACTCAGCCGGGGGATTCTCGCCTTCATAAACGTAACCGCAAACAGGACAGACCCACTTTTTCATAGTAAATTTCCTCCGTTATATTCAGTATTTATTGGTTTTGGGAACCGTGGCTCCCTCATTGACTGAATGCAGTATAACACGGAATCGGGTCCTTTATAAGTTGCAATTGCAACAATCGGAAAATTTTTCCGATTGTTTTTACGCCTGGGGCGGATCGTTCTCCACCAGCGCCTTGGCGCTGGCCGCCAGACCTGCCAGGCCCTGGATCTCGCTGGGGATAATGATCTTGGTGGCCTTGCCGTCGGCCATTTTCTCCAGAGCCTCCAGGCTCTTGAGCTTGATGACCTGGTCGTTGGGGGCGTTCTCGTTGAGCATGCGCATGGCGTCGGCCAGGGCCTGCTGCACCTTCATGATGGAGGTGGCCTCGGCCTCGGCAGCCATGATCTTGGCCTGCTTGGCGGCATCGGCCCGCAGAATGGCGGACTGCTTCTCGCCCTCGGCCACCAGGATCTTGCTGGCCTTCTCGCCCTCGGCCTGAAGGATGGACTCCCGGCGCTCGCGCTCGGCCTTCATCTGCTTTTCCATGGCGTTCTGGATCTCGCGGGGAGGCAGGATGTTCTTCAGCTCCACCCGGTTGACCTTGATGCCCCAGGGGTCCGTGGCCTCGTCCAGGATGGTGCGCATCTTGGCGTTGATGGTATCCCGGGAGGTGAGGCTCTGGTCCAGCTCCAGCTCGCCGATGATGTTGCGCAGGGTGGTGGCGGTGAGGTTCTCAATGGCGTTCATGGGATACTCCACGCCGTAGGTATACAGCTTGGGGTCGGTGATCTGGAAATAGATCACGGTGTCGATCTGCATGGTGACGTTGTCCTTGGTGATCACGGGCTGGGGATCGAAATCCGCCACCTGCTCCTTCAGGCTGACCTTCTTCACCACCCGCTCAATGAACGGGACCTTCAGATGGAAGCCCACGCCCCACACGGAGTGGAACGCGCCCAGGCGCTCCACCACATAGGCCTTGGACTGCTGCACGATATAGATGTTGCGGACGATGACGATGAGCACCAGCACCACCAGAATGGCGATGGCCACTGCGCCGGGGATAGAGATGTTGCTTGGCATGTGATTTTCCTCCTGTTTTTAATATAAGTAGTGTTTACGGACTTACACGGGTTCCACGAACAGGCGCACGCCCTCCATGCGGACGATCTTCACCTGCGCGTTGCGGGGGATGGGCTGGCCGCTTTCGCTGCGGGCGGTCCAGGTCATGCCGCCCACATACACCGCCCCGGTGGGCACGGCGTTGTCGATGCTCTCCGTGACCCGGGCGGTCTGGCCCAGCACGCGGTCGGCGTTGGTGGCGGTAACGTCCTTGTGCAGCAGCTTCTTCACCAGGGGCCGGGTGGCCGCCAGGCACACGATGGACACCACGAAGAACAGGGCCAGCTGCAGCCAGATGGGACCGCCGCAGATGGCGGCAATCAGCCCTGCCACGGAGCCCACTACGAACCAGATGGACGTCAGCCCCACGGTGATGGCCTCCACCACGCCGAAGATCACCATGGCGGCGATCCAGATCAGCGTCATCATATCGGTGCTTCCTCCTTTCAGACACAGCCCCAGCACCAGGGCCAGAGCCAGGGTCACGGCCACTGCGCCGATGCCCAGCCACTTCTCCCGGGGGGCCAGATTGGCGAAAAACGCGGACAGCGCCGTTTTCAGGGTTTTCTCCGGCAGCGGGGCCTTGGGCACGTCCTGCACCGGAGCCTCCCGGGGCACCTCCTGGGAAAACAGCTCATCCAGGGACACCTGATACCGGTTGCAGATATAGAGGATCTTCTCAATCTCCGGATATCCCCGGCAGGATTCCCATTTGCTGACGGCCTGCCGGGACACCTTCAGCTCCGCTGCGAACTGCTCCTGAGTCAGTCCCGCCCGGCGGCGCACCTCCTGTAACCGTTCTCCAAAGGCCATGGCCCCGTCCCTCCGTTTCTCACTGGCCCCATCCTACCGGAAACGGGCCGCAATGTCTACCAACCTCCGTTTGCACCCGGGGAAAAACTGGAATTTTCTGCGCAACCTCAGGTTGTCATGGTTTTAGTATACTATATTTTCGCCTCCCGCGCCACAACATTTTGAAAAATCCTCCGGATTTTTACCCGGCGGACAAATCGGCTTGACAAATGTTTCCTGCCCGTGTATACTGAACCCATCTGATAAGAAAGGTGGTGCCCGATATGCTGTTTTATAACGCTTTTGTCGTGTCGGGGACCCTTGTGCGCCTGTAACGAGCCTGCCGTAAGATAGGGCGGGCCCCTTGCGGCTGTGTCGGCGTCCTCGGAAGGAGGGCGCTTTTTTCGTGCCCGGAATTTGGAAAAGAGAGAAGAATGAGAGAGGAAGTGTTTTTGCCTTCATGGAAACCACCCGAAAATTATCCCGGCGGGAGAAGCTCGCCCTGATCGGGAAATATCTGCGCCCCTGCTGGGGGCACTTTGCGGCGGCGCTGCTGTGCGCATGCCTGGCCATGGTGTTCAACGCCCTGACGCCCCAGATCATCCGCATCACCGTGGACTCCATCCTGGGGCCCGAAACGCCCCAGCTGCCCGGATTCCTGATGTCCTGGCTGAACTGGGCGGCTCTGGAGGCCCAGCCCCTGCGGGCCCTGTGGTGGGCCGCTGCCGCCGTCCTGCTGACGGCCCTGCTGCGGGGCGTGTGCAGCTATGGCCAGCGGCTCCAGCTGGCCCGGGGCTCCGAGAGCTACGTCAAGGGCATCCGGGACGATCTGTACCGCCACATTCAGTATCTGCCCTTTGCCTGGCACAAGAATAACCCCACCGGCGATATCATCCAGCGCTGCACCTCCGACGTGGACGTGATCCGCCAGTTCGTGTGCAATCAGCTGGTGGAGGTGGTGCGCACGGTGTTTCTCATCGCGCTGTACCTATGCATCATGTTCACCATGAACCTGCGCCTGTCCCTGATCTCGGCGCTGTTCATCCCCATTGTGGGCCTGTCCTCCGGTGTGTTCTACAAGAAAATCTCCGGCCGCTTCCAGGCCGCCGACGAGGCGGAGGGCGACCTGACCACCTGCGCCCAGGAGAACCTCACCGCCGTCCGGGTGGTCCGGGCCTTCGGCCGGGAGCGGTATGAGGAGGAGAAGTTCAACGGGAAAAACCAACGCTTCTCCCAGCTGTGGATCCGGCTGGGAAAGCTCCTGTCCGTATACTGGGCCTCCGGCACCCTGCTGACCTGCCTGCAGGTGATGGTCATCGTGGTGGCCGGCGCCTGCGAATGCGTGGCCGGGCGGATGACCCTGGGCTCCTTTGTGGCCTTCGTCACCTATAACGAGGCTCTGGCCTGGCCCGTCCGTTCCCTGGGCCGGGTGCTGTCCGATATGAGCAAGGCCGGGGTGTCCATGGACCGCGTGGGCTATATCCTCAACGCCCGGGAGGAGCGGGACCTGCCCGACGCCGTGGACGCCGTAAACGGCGACATCGTCTTTGACCACGTCAGCTTTGCCTACGACGGCCAGCCGGTGCTGGAGGACGTGTCCTTTACCATTCACCAAGGGGAGACCTTTGCCATTCTGGGGGGCACCGGCTCCGGCAAGAGCACTCTGGTGCACCTGCTGGACCGGCTGTATGACCTGCCGAAGGGCGGCGGCTCCATCACCATCGGCGGGGTGGACATCCGCCGCATGAAGCGGGAGTCCCTGCGCCGCCAGATCGGCCTGGTGCTCCAGGAGCCTTTCCTGTTCTCCCAGACCGTGGGCGAGAATATCTGCGCCGTGCGGCCGGACGCCGGGGACGAGGCCATGCGCCGGGCCGCCGCCGTGGCCTGCGTGGACGAGGCCATCTCCGCCTTCCCCCAGGGGTACGACACCGTGGTGGGCGAGCGGGGCGTCACCCTGTCCGGCGGACAGAAGCAGCGGGTGGCCATCGCCCGGATGCTGATGCAGCAGGCCCCCATTATGGTGTTTGACGACTCCCTGTCCGCCGTGGACGCCGAAACCGACGCCAGGATCCGCGCCGCCCTGCGGGACACCCTGCACAGCGCCACCGTGCTGCTGATCTCCCACCGGGTCACCACCCTGATGCAGGCCGACCGCATTCTGGTGCTGGACGGCGGCCGGGTGTCCGCCCTGGGCGCCCACCGGGAGCTGATTGACCGCCCCGGCATTTACCGGGATATTTACGACATCCAGATGCGCAGCGATGACCGCGCCCTGGTGGAGGAAGGAGGGAACGCCTGATGGCTGCCTTCGACGAGAAAGATTATACAAGATCCTTTGACTGGAGCATCTGGAAAAGGCTGACCCCTTTTGTGCGGCCTTTCCGCCGGGACTTTGTAGGGATGCTGGTGTTCAACGGCCTGTGCGCCCTGGTGGACGTGGCCATTCCCCTGTTCCAGCGCTACGCCATCCGCGGCTTCATCCAGGTGGATTCCCTCCGGGGCATCGTGCCCTTCTCCCTGGTGTATCTGCTGGTAATTCTTTTACAGGCTCTGTCCGTGGTGGCCTTCGCCCGCAACTCCATGACCATCGAGATGAACATGGGCCGGGATATGCGCCGCTCCCTGTTCCACCATCTCCAGACCCTGTCCTTCTCCTTCTATAACGTGACCCCCGTGGGCTATCTGTTGACCCGGGTCATGAGCGATACCAACCGCATTGCCAGCATGGTGGCCTGGAATCTGACGGATATCCTGTGGGCGCTGTTCTATGTGCTGGGGACCTTTGCCGCCATGCTGATCCTGAATTGGCGGCTGGCGCTGGTGGTCATCGTCATCGTGCCTGTGATGGCGGTGCTCACCGGGTATTTCCAGAACCGCATCCTCCGGTGGAACCGGAAGGTCCGGAAGCTGAACTCCCGCATCACCGGCTCCTTCAACGAGGGCATCACCGGCGCCAAAACCACCAAGACCCTGGGCACCGAGGAGCAGACCGTGGCCGCCTTCCGGGACCTGACCCGCCAGATGCACGACGCCGGCATCGGCGCGGCCCGGCTCAACGCGGTGTATATCCCGCTGGTGCTGTTTGCCAGCACCATGGCCGTGGCCATTGTGCTGCTGCGGGGCGGCTATATGGTCTCCGATCACCTGCTGGAGCTGGCCACCCTCTCCACCTTCACCACCTATGCCGTGGGCATTTTCGAGCCCATCCAGATGACCGCCGCCAACATCGCCGAGTTCATCTCCCTGCAGGCCTCCATCGAGCGGGTCATGGACCTGATGGACAAGACCCCCCAGATTCAGGACGCCCCGGAGGTCATCGAAAAGTACGGCGACGCCTTCCACCCCAAGCGGGAGAACTGGGAGCCCATCCGGGGCGAGATCGAGTTCCGGGACGTGACCTTCCGCTATCCCGACGGCGGCGGCAACGTGCTGGAGCACTTCTCCCTGCACATTCCCCAGGGATCCACCGTGGCCATCGTGGGCGAAACCGGCGCGGGTAAGAGCACCCTGGTGAACCTGGCCTGCCGCTTCTTCGAGCCCACGGAGGGCCAGATCCTCATCGACGGCGTGGACTATCGCCAGCGCAGCCAGCTGTGGCTCCACAGCAGCATCGGCTATGTGCTCCAGGACCCCCACCTGTTCTCCGGCACCGTCCGGGAGAACATCCGCTACGGGAAGCTGGATGCCACCGATGCGCAGGTGGAGGCCGCCGCCCGGGCCGTGTCCGCCGACACGGTGGTGGCCAAGCTGGAAAAGGGCTGGGACAGCGACGTGGGCGAGGGCGGCGGACGGCTCTCCACCGGCGAAAAGCAGCTGATCTCCTTTGCCCGGGCCGTGCTGGCGGACCCCCGCATCTTCGTCCTGGACGAGGCCACCTCCTCCATCGACACCCAGACCGAGCAGCTGATCCAGCAGGCCATCGACCACCTGCTCCAGGACCGCACCTCCTTCCTGATCGCCCACCGGCTCTCCACCATCCGCAAGGCGGACATGATCCTGGTGGTCCGGGACGGCCGCATCGTGGAGCAGGGCACCCACCAGGAGCTGCTGCGCCGCCATGGCTATTACCACGATCTTTACAGCAAGCAGTTCGCCGAGGAATCTGCGGCCCGCATCCTGCAATAATTACCAGAATATGGAAGCCCTGGCAGCGGCGCTGCCGGGGCTTTTTTCACCCCGTTTTCCGGGAAAGCGCTTCCCATCTGTCCCCCTGTGACGGACAGACTTTCCTTGGCTCCTATCGACCGCTTCCCGCCTGACAGGCGGATACTCCGTGAAATTTCTGACAAGCGGATTCACCCGTTTGCCAGGATTTTCACATATTTGTCCGCCTATGAAATACAGCCGTTTCCTATACCTGACATTGTTAAAACCTTGACCGCTATTTTTTCATTTTGCTTCCAGTTATTTCCAAAAAAGGTTGCCAAGCCGCCGTCTTTTCGATACAATATCCTGCGAGATAGAGAAGAAGGAACCTGCAGCATGTAATGTGGGACCAAAAATCAAGGAGGTCTTTCATGAAAGTATTAGTCATCAATGCCGGCAGCTCATCCCTGAAGTATCAGCTGCTGGACCCGGAAACCGGCCATCTGCTGGCCAAAGGCCTGTGCGAGCGCATCGGCATTGACGGAAAATTCACCTATAAGCCCCAGGTGGAGGGCAAGGCCGCCGTATCGGCGGCGGACGTCCCCATGCCCACCCATTCCGAGGCCATCCAGGCGGTGCTGTCCGCCCTGGTGGACCCGGACAACGGCGTCATCTCCTCCATGAAGGAGATCGACGCGGTGGGTCACCGGGTGGTCCACGGCGGCGAGAGCTTCGCCAGCTCCGTCCTCATCACCGACCAGGTGATGCAGGCGGTGGAGGACTGCACCCCCCTGGCGCCTCTGCATAATCCGGCCAACATCATCGGCATCGAGGCCTGCCGGGCCGTCCTGGGCCACGACGTGCCCCAGGTGGCGGTGTTCGACACCGCCTTCCACCAGACCATGCCCGAGCACGCGTATCTGTACTCCATCCCCTATGAGTACTATGAAAACGACAAGATCCGCCGCTACGGCTTCCACGGCACCTCTCACCGCTATGTGTCCCTGCGGGCGGCGGAGATCCTGGGCCGTGACCCGGCGGAGCTGAAGGTGGTGTCCTGCCACCTGGGCAACGGCTCCTCCCTGGCGGCAGTCAAGGGCGGCCGCTGCGTGGATACCTCCATGGGCCTGACGCCGCTGGCGGGCCTGCCCATGGGCACCCGGGCCGGTGATATGGACGTGGGCGTGGTGGAGTTCATTGCCAACAAGTACGACATGACCATTTCCGAGGCCGTGAACCTGCTGAACAAGGAGTCCGGCATGCTGGGCCTGTCCGGCGTGTCCTCCGACTTCCGGGATCTGGAGCAGGCGGCGGAGAAGGACCATCACCGGGCCACCGTGGCCCTGGAGATCTTCGAGTACCGGGTCCGCAAGATGATCGCCGAGTATGCCGCCGCCATGGGTGGCGTGGACGTGGTGGTATTCACCGCCGGCGTGGGTGAAAACGCACCCGAGACCCGGGCCCACATCCTCCAGGGTCTGGAGTTCATGGGCATCACCTGCGACCCGGAGAAGAACAACTGCCGGGGCAAGGAGCAGGTCATCTCCCAGGACGGCGCGCCCGTCATCGTGATGGTGGTCCCCACCAACGAGGAGCTGATGATCGCCCAGGACACCATGGAGCTGGTCCTGGACCAGGAATAAGCCCTATTTATTGACCATTTCGCAAAAAAACCGGGACGCCCCAGCGTCCCGGTTTTTTAACTTGTCAACAAGTCCAGCCCTGCGCAGCGGGCCGCAGAAGTTTTTACCAGCTCTGGGCCGACAGGATGACCTTCTTATAGCTGCGGCGGAAATAGACGATCTCGGCGGCGCCGGTGATGGCCCAGGAGAAGATATACAGCAGGTACAGGGAGGTGATGGTGCCCAGCCAGGCGAACACGGTGTATACCCAGATGACCCGGAACACGCAGGAGCCCAGAATGACGATCACCGTGGGGCCTACGCTTTTGCCGATGCCCCGGGAGGCGGCGATGCTGGCGTCCATCAGCGGGGACACCACATAGGAAAAGCTCATGATCCGCAGCCGCTGCATACCCGCGTCGATGACCGCCGTTTCGTTGGCAAACAGGCCCAGGAAGCTCCGGCCGAAAAACAGCAGCAGCAGACCGCACACGGCCCCCACTCCGGCGGCGTAGCACATACTCACCAGATAGCTTTTGACAATGCGCTCGGTTTTGCCGGCGCCCCAGTTCCGGCTGACGAAGCTGGCGCAGCCGGTATAGAAGGCCGCCATCATGTTAAACAGCAGGGTGTCGGCGTTGGCGGCGGCGGAGCTGCCGGACACCGTGACGGCGTCGAAGGAGTTCAGGCCCACCTGGACAAACAGGTTGGCCACGGCGAAAATGGCGTTCTGAAGCCCCGCGGGGATGCCGATGGCCAGGACCCGCCGGGCCTCCTGGGGATGGACCCGGAGGCGGCGCAGCTCCAGGCGGCAGGCGTCCTCCCGCCGCAGCAGGTGCAGCACGATCAGCAGGGCCGACAGGCACTGGGCGATGACGCTGGCGATGGCCACGCCCTCGGCGGCCATGTGGCAGCGGATCACAAAGAACAGGTTCAGAACCACGTTCAGCACACCGGCAACGGACAGATACAGCAGAGGCCGCCGGGTGTCGCCCACGGCGCTCATGATGCCGTTGCCGCAGTTGTACACGGCCATGGCCGGCATGCTCAGGGCGTATATCTTCAGGTAGAGGACGGCCCCATCCATCAGCTCGTCCTTGGTGTGCAGCAGGGCCAGCATGGGCCGGGCCAGCAGTACGCAGATCAGGCACAGCACCACGCCGAAGGCGGCGCACAGCACAAAGGACGTGTGAACGGTTTTTTCCACCCGCTGCTTATCCCCCATGCCCAGGCCCCGGGCCACCGCCACGTTGACGCCGCTGCCCATGCCGATCAGCAGTCCCGTGAACAGCGACACCAGCAGCGTGGTGGAGCCCACGGCTCCCAGCGACCGGTAGTCCGCGAACTTGCCGGCAATGGCCACGTCGCTGAGGTTGAACAGCACCTCCAGCACCTGGGTCAGCATCAGGGGCAGGCTGAACAGCAGCATATTTTTCCACAGGGAGCCTTCCGTCATGTTGACGGACAGGGCGCTCTTTTTTTGCGTCGCTTCCATGAAACACACCTCTTATCCGAAATATCCCAGCACGCAATTGCACAGTATAACACCACGATTTGCACAAAACAACCCCCTCAGACGCCATATTTTCCCCAGAGGAAATGGCACGTCATTGTGCACAATGTTGTGTTCCGGAGGCAGACCCCTCCACCGGCGGAAAAAACCGGGAAAACGGCGGCAGATGGATAAAATTTTCACATTCCGGGAGAAAAGTTGCGAAAAGCCCTTGCAATCCACGGGGAAATGTGGTACAGTCCACTTCGACAATTGAATAGGGGCGGCGGGGCCTGTCCGCACTGCCGCCTGACACCATTATTTCTGGCTTGCCGCCAAGGTCGCGGCAAGGAAAAAGGAGAAAGCTATGAAGAAGAAACTATTGGCTCTTTTCCTGGCGCTGGTAATGGTCGGCGCCGTACTCCCGGGATGCGGAGACGGCAGCAAGGACCCCGGCGGACAAGGAAATAACGGCAAAACGGGCGAACCGGTCAAGGGTGGCGAGATCACCGTTGGCATCGCCCAGGACCTGGACGACAGTCTTGACCCCCACCAGACGGTGGCCGCAGGAACCAGAGAGGTCTTGTTCAACATCTTCGAGGGATTGGTGAAGCCCAATTCCGACGGCGAAATGATCCCCGCTGTGGCGGAGAAATACACGCTGTCCGAGGATGGAACCACCTATACCTTCACGCTTCGTGAGGGAGTGAAGTTCCACAACGGCCAGACAGTGACCGCAGAGGATGTTGTATATTCCATCAATCGCTGCGCCGCTGTGCCGGAGGGTCAGGAGAAGCCTCTGGTAGCGGCGTTTTCTGCTGTCAAGAGTGTCGAGGCCCTGGACGAAAAGACCGTTGCCGTTACCATCGCACAGCGGGATCTGGAGTTCATCAGCTATATGACGGCCGCCATCATCCCCGCGGACTATGAAAATCAGGACACGGCTCCGGTGGGCACCGGCCCCTTCAAGTTCGTGTCCCGGACCCCCCAGCAGGACTTCGTCATGGAGCGGTTCGAGGATTACTGGGGCGCCCCGGCGTGGCTGGACAAGGTCACCTATAAAATCTGCGAAAATGCCGACGCCCTGGTGATGAACCTCAACGGCTCGTCCATCGACCTGTGCGCCCACCTGACCTCCGCCCAGGCCTCCCAGCTGAACCAGAACTTCCAGGTGCTGGAGGGCACCATGAACCTGGTGCAGGCCATCTATCTGAACAACCAGGCCAAGCCCTTTGACAATCAGCTGGTGCGCCAGGCCCTGTGCTATGCCATCGACCGGCAGGGCATCATGGACATGGTGGCCGACGGCCACGGCACCGCCGTGGGCAGCAGCATCTATCCCGCGTTTACCAAGTATTTCCTGCCGGAGCTGGTGGATAAGTATCCCCACAGCGTGGAAAAGGCCAAGGAGCTGCTGGCCCAGGCCGGGTATCCCGACGGCTTCGACATGACCATCTCTGTTCCCAACAACTATCAGCCCCATATGGACACCGCCGAGGTGGTGGCCGAGCAGCTGCGGGAGGCGGGGATCAACGTGACCATCCAGCCCGTGGAATGGAGCACCTGGCTGGACACCATTTATAATGGCCGCCAGTTCCAGGCCACGGTGGTGGGCGTGGACGCCGCCAATATGACCGCCCGGGCCATGCTGGAGCGTTTTACCTCCGACTACGGCAAGAACTTCATCAACTATAATAACCCCGCCTATGACGCCCTGTTCCAGCAGGCCATCAACGCCCAGGACGAGGCCACTCAGACGGACCTGTACAAGCAGATGGAGACCATGCTGGCGGACACCGCCGCCAACGTGTATATCCAGGACCTGTGCGACCTGGTGGCCATGCGGCAGGATCTGGGGGGACTGAAGTTCTATCCCATCTATGTGCTGGACCTGTCCACGGTTTATTTTACCCAGCAGTAATACTGATTCTTGATTAAAAAATTTAATCAAGAATCCCGTGCGCTGTGCGCACGCACAGCGTGTGAAAACACGCTGTGACGTCTCATACAAAACCTGACGTACCTTCGGTGCTATAAAAAGCTTTTCAAGCTTTTTAACAGGTTTTGGTATAACACATCCATTGAACTGAAAGAGGCGATGACCATGAAATACGCGGCCAAGAAAATCGGACTGATGCTGCTGACCATGGTCATCGTCTCTTTTCTGGCGTTTCTGGCGTTCCAGGTGATCCCCGGGGACCCGGCGGTGAAGCTGCTGGGTACCGAGGCCACCCCGGAGCGCATCGCCGCCCTGCGGGCGGAAATGGGACTGGACCGGCCGTTTTTTGAGCGGTATGTCCAGTGGGTGCTGGGGGCCCTGCACGGGGACTTCGGCACGTCGTACAGCTATAAAATGCCGGTATCCGGCATGCTGGCCGGAAAGCTGCCGGTGACGGGGCTTCTGACGGGGATGTCCTTTGTGCTGATCCTGGTCTTTTCCATCCCCCTGGGCATTTTCACCGCCCGCCACGCCGGGGGACGGATGGACAAGGCCCTGACCAGCGTGAACCAGGTGCTCATGGCCATCCCGGCCTTTGTGACGGGCATCCTGCTGACCTATGTGTTCGGGCTGGTGCTGCGGTGGTTCGTGCCGGGAAACTATGTTTCCCCCGGCGACAACTTCGGCGGCAGCCTGTGGTACTTCCTGTTTCCCGCCGTGTCCATCGCCCTGCCCAGGGTGGCCATGACCGTGAAGATGCTGCGCTCATCCATTCTGTCGGAGCTGCAGAAGGACTATGTCCGCACCTCCCACAGCCGGGGCAACAGCGACCGGGCTACCCTGTACCGCCATGTGCTGCGCAATGCCATGGGGCCGGTGGTGTCGTTTCTGGCCATGACCGTGGCGGACATTGTGGCTGGCTCCGTGGTCATCGAGCAGGTATTCTCCCTGCCGGGGCTGGGCCGGATGCTGCTGACCTCCATCGCCAACCGGGACTATCCCGTGGTGCAGGCGGTGGTGGTGATCGTGGCCTTCTGGGTGGTGCTGGTGAATCTGCTGGCGGACCTGATCAACCAGCGGCTGGACCCCCGGCTGCGGCTGACGTGAGAAATCGGGAAAAGAAAGGTGGGAGCGGGCCTTGCTGCTGAACGAAAAAAAGAATCACTATCTGCGGACGGGGCTGATCCTCACCGGATTGATGACGGCCCTGGCCCTGGTGGGCTGCGTGTGGACCCCCTATTCCCCCACGGCCATGTCCGGCAGCGAGAAATTCCTGGCCCCGTGCCTGCGGCACCTGTTCGGCACGGACAACTTCGGCCGGGACATTTTCAGCCGGGTGCTGGCCGGGGCGGGCACCACCTTCTTCATCAGCGCCGCCACCGTGTGCATCGGCGCGGCGGCGGGCACCCTGGTGGGGGCCTTTACCGGCTATTTCGGCGGCTGGCTGGACGAGGCGCTGATGCGCGTCAACGACGCGGTGACGGCGTTTCCCAGCATCCTGCTGGCTCTGGTGTTCATCTCCCTGCTGGGGTTCGGCAAGTACAACGTGATCCTGGCCCTGGGCGTTGCCTTTGTGCCCAGCTATGCCCGGGTCATCCGCAGCGAGTTTGCCCGGCACCGGGAGATGAATTATGTGAAAAGCGCCCGGCTCATGGGAGCGGGGCATCTGCGCATTATGTTCCTGCATATTCTGCCCAATACCCGGCAGGTGCTTCTGCCTACCCTGGTCATTGGGTTTAACAACGCCGTGCTGGCGGAGGCCAGCATGAGCTATCTGGGCATCGGCGTGAAGCCCCCGGACGTGTCCCTGGGGTATATGCTGTCGGAGTCCCAGAGCTATATGGCCAGGGCCCCCTGGTATATGCTGACGGTGGGCGGCGTGATCGTGCTGCTGATTTTAGGCGTCAGCCTGCTGGGCGAGGGCCTGCAGCAAAAGGAATGGGGGAGGTGACGGTATGCTGGAGATCCGGGATCTGCACGTGCAGTTTCACGGGGCGGACCACGAGGCGGTGCGGGGCATCGACCTGACGGTGGGCGACGGCGAGGAAAAACCGTCACCGCCATGATGATCTCCGGCCTGCTGCGGCCGGAGCAGGCGTCCTTCCGGGGGCAGATCCTGCTGGACGGGCGGGACCTGCTGACCAGCAGCGGCGACACCCTGCGCAGCATCCAGGGCCAGGACATCTGCGTGGTGTTCCAGGAGCCCATGAGCGCCATGGACCCCACCATGCGCATCGGGCCCCAGGTGGAGGAGTGCCTGCGGGTGCACACGGACCTGCCGCCCAAAAAGCGGCGGGAGCTGGCCCTGCAGGCCCTGCGGGACGTGGACCTGCCGGATGCGGAGGACGTGTACCGCCGGTA
>OCQA01001141.1_pt1 | contig 20595 bp, 19 predicted proteins | sample 1538571 | NCBI WGS metagenome assembly OCQA01 (sample SAMN04571708, study PRJEB22368) | human gut metagenome | biome: human gut; material: stool | host: Homo sapiens | place: Luxembourg | collected 2012-09-28 | reverse complement strand
TGACACTGCGGGTATGAACCGCATGCTCTAGCCAACTGAGCTACGCCGCCATGTCGTCTCCCCGACAGGCAAGAATTAATATACCACAGCACCACCCATGTTGTCAACACTTTTTTCAAAAATTCCCCCTATTCCGGGAATTTTTCTTCCGGGCCGTCCATCTCCGCCTCGGCCCAGTCGGACAGACTCTCCAGCACCGGCAGCAGGCGCATGCAGCGCTCCGTGGCGCTGTACTCCACCCGCACCGGCACCTCCGGATACGCCTGCCGCCGCACCAGGCCGTCCCCCTCCAGCTCCCGCAGGGCCGCCGAGAGCACCGTGTTGCTGATGCCGTCCAGCTTGGCCCGCAGGGCGTTGTAGCGGATGGTCCCAGCGTTGGCCACGGAGCAGAGGATCTGCACCTTCCACTTGCCGCCGATGCGGCTCATGACCCAGTGCAGGGGACATTTTTCCATACAGGGGCAGTCGTAATGGGACATGGTAAGCTCCTCCTGACCTGCTCATAATTTTCTGCGCTCTTGCTTTTTCCCGGGATCATGATACGATTATAGCAGATAAGAAAAAAGGAGTAAATAGCAAATGCGTATATATCTTCAGGGCCTCACCATGGGCCTGGCGTATGTGGCCCCCATCGGGCTGCAGAATCTGTTCGTCATCAACAGCGCCCTGGCCCAGCGGCGCAGCCGGGTGTATCTCACCGCCCTGATCGTCATCCTGTGGGACGTGTCCCTGGGGGTGTCCTGCTTCCTGGGGGCCGGGGCGCTGATGCAGGCCCTGCCCTGGCTGCAGAAGGTCATCCTGGGCATCGGCAGCCTCATCGTCATCTGGATCGGCATCGGCCTTCTGCGGTCCACGGCCTCCCTGGAGGGCGGCCGGGACGTCAACGTCCCCATCTGGAAGCTGATCTCCTCCGCCTTTGTGGTCACCTGGATCAATCCCCAGGCCCTGATCGACGGCACCATGATGCTGGGAGCCTTCCGGGCCAGCCTGCCGGAGGGCGGCGACCTGCCGTTTATCTGCGGCTTCGGCAGCGCCTCCGCCCTGTGGTTTCTGACCCTGTCCACGGTGGTGTCCCTGCTGGGCAGCCGGTTCAACGAAAAGATCCTCAACGTCATCAACAAGGTCTGCGGCGGGGTCATCATCTTCTATGGCGCGAAGCTCCTCTGGAGCTTTGTGCAGCTTATGGGTTGGCTGTAAGCTGCCGCCGGGAGGAGGCGATGTACAGGGGAATGGCCGCCAGCTGGGCCGCCACGGACACGGCGATCATGGCCGGGATGCTGACGTCGTACAGCACCCCCAGCAGCCAGCTGCCCAAAAACCAGAACACGCCGAAGGCGCACTCGAACACGCCGTAGCCCGTGGCCCGGCTGGCCTTGGGCACCATGGAGCTGACCGCCGCCTTCAGGATGGACTCCTGGGCGCCCATGCCCGCGCCCCACAGGGCGATGCCCACCAGCAGGGAGGCCACCGAGTGCCCGGCGAACACGAAGATGGCGAAGGGCGCCGACAGCACCGTGCTCCACACCAGGGCCCGGACCCCCTTCTTGTCATACAGCAGCCCGAAGAACAGGGCCGCCACCGCGTCCACCAGCATGGCCCCGGCATACAGCAGGGGCAGCGTTCCGCTGGAGATCAGACTTCCCGTTTCCCGCAGGCCCGCCGCCACACCGGTGAAGGTCCGGGAGACATGCATGATGATGATGGAATAGTCGATGAAGCCGAAGGCAAACAGGCTGATGCCGGCGATATACAGGATGAACTCCTTCTTCATGTGGAAGGGGACGTACTCCTTGGGCTCCGGCTCGAAGTGCTCCGGGTTGGGGAACTTCCGCCGGGTAACCAGCAGCAGGATCAGCGTGATGGCCCCGGGGATGGCCAGCACCGCAAAGCATGTGGCATACACCTGGAAGGTGGTGCCGCCGGTTTTCAGCAGCATCACCACATACAGCAGCACCGGCCCCAGGAACGCGCCGATCTGGTCCAGCACTTCCTGGATGCCGAAGCTCTTGCCCACCCCCTCCTGGGAGGCGGCAAAGGACATGATGGTGTCCTTGGCGGGCTTTTTGATGGCCTTGCCCATGCGCTGGATCACCAGCAGGGCACAGGCCCAGATCCAGCCGTGTTCTCCCACCAGGGCCAGGGCCGGAACCGCCAGCACGTCCAGCACATACCCGGCGATGGTCATGGGCCAGTAGTGCTTGCTCTTATCCGTCAGCTTGCCGAACACATACCGCATGGAGTAGCCCACCAGCTCCCCCAGGCCCGAAATGAACCCGATGGTCCCGGCGGAGGCCCCCAGCAGGGCCAGATACGCGCCCCGGATGCTGGACGCGCCCTCGTGGGTCATGTCCGAAAACAGGCTGACGATGCCGAACAGCACGATGAAGGCCATGGCCTGGGACATTTTCTTACCGCGCATAATGGTTTCCTCCCTGCCGGCTGCTTTTCTCACAGCCCATGATACCCCAGCCTCCCGGTTTGTCAAGGGCCTGCGGAAAAAAGGAGCCGCCCTGCAAGCAGGGCGGCCCAAGCGGGTGGGATATTGGAAAGCTTCCGATGCTTATGATACGCCGTTTTGGCCGCCGTGTAAATAGGAACCTTTGTCATATGCCGTCGAATGACCAGAAAATCTTAAATTTTTGTGAATAACTGCCAAAAATGCACGGGGCTACTTTTCAAGCGCCCAGCAATATGTTATAATACGTCCAAGGATAAAGGGAACCATCTCCCCGACCCTTGCCCCGAAAGGGATACCTGCGAAAGGAGCAACCAACTATGAAGTTCACATTTACCTGCAAGAAGATCGCCCTGAACGACTCCATCAAGGAATATGCCGAAAAGAAGATCAGCAAGCTGGATCGGTATTTCCCGGAGGAAGCGGACGCATTTGTGACCTTCGCCGTGGAGAAAAAGAACCGCTGCGTGGTGGAGCTGACCATCCGCACTGCCAACGGCACCCTGTTCCGCGCCCAGGAGGAGGACCCCGACGGCGACATGCGGGGCGCCATCAACGAGGCCGTGGCCTTTATCGAGCGCCGCATCCGCAAGAACAAGACCCGTCTGGCCCGGAACCTGCGGCCCGACGCCCTGACCTCCAACATCCCCGCCGAGTTCGACGTGGTGGAGGAGCCGGAGTTCGACGTGGTGCGCACCAAGCGCTTCGCCGTGAAGCCCATGACCACCGAGGAGGCCATTCTCCAGATGAACCTGCTGGACCACACCTTCTATGTGTTCCGCAACATGGACACCTCCGCCGTGTGCGTGGTGTACCGCCGCAACAACGGCGGCTACGGCCTCATCGAGACCCAGGACTGATTCTCATATAACCTCCCGGGGGCGGACTTTCGTCCGCCCCCGGTTTTTTGACAAATAAATCCCCCTTCGGAGAACCTCTCCGAAGGGGGATTTGTGCGTTTATGCCCGGTTGTTGAGCTTGCCCAGATAGCGATAGATGCTGGCCTCGGAGCTGTGGAGCTCCTTGGCCACATAGCTGACGGAGCCCTTCAGCAGGAACACGCCCTTGCGGTTCAGCGTCGCCATGATCTCCATCTTTTCGTCCTGGGTCAGCCGCTCCACCGGCACAGGATAGTTGGACACCACCTCGGACACGATGCTGGCGGTAGCCCCGGCGATGGAGGTGGGATACGTCTTTTCCGGCGCGTCGGCGGTGGGGTCCGTTTCATCCTCCACGATGAGCCGGGCGCCGCTCTGGACGCCGGGGGTCAGCATATTGCTGCACAGGTCCATGACCCGGGCCGACAGCTCCTGATACCGGCTGCTGTCGAAGTTGATGCACAGCAGGCCCGTCAGCTCATTGCGGGGCCCCTTGATGAACAGGGAGTTGGAGCACAGCTTCTTTCCGGTGATGGCGGTGGACTCGAAGCGCAGCACATAGTCCTGGGTCTCATACAAATGGCTGGTCAGATACTCCAGCATTTTGTTGCTGAGGGGGGAGCCCAGATGCCGCCCGGTCAGCTCGCCGTTGGCAATGGCGATGATCTCGTTGGAATCGTCCTTCAGCTCGTGGAGGGCTACCTCATAATCCGGGCCCAGAATGTGGCCCAGAAAGTCCACCAGTACGGTGTATTGCCGTCTCATTTCCCTGTCCATTGACAAGCCTCCTGCACTTTATTCTTGGTTACTCCTGGGTTTTCGGTTCTTCCTCGGTCTCCGGCCGGGCTTCGGCCTCCTGCTTGGGCTGCGCCTTGCTCCCCTGCTTGGGCTCGGCGGGCTTTTTGGCCTTGCGATCCTGGGCAGCGGCCTTGCGCTCCTCCTCCAGCTGGCGGCGCTGGGCGTCGATCCTGGCATTTTCGGCGGCTTTGGCGTCCAGCTTGGCGTTCTCCTCCTCCTCCAGCACGCGATAGGCCACCTTGCCCACCAGGGTCTTGGGCAGCTCATCCCGGAACTCGATGTCCGAGGGCATGGCGTACCTGGCGATGTGCTTGCGGCAGTATTCCATCAGCTCCTGCTTGCAGGCCTCCGTGGGCACATAGCCGGGCTTGAGCACCACAAACGCCTTGACCCGCTGCATCTTGATGGGGTCCTTGACGCCGATGACGCAGCTCAGGTGGACGTACTCGTGACCCTCCAGAATATTCTCCAGCTGGGAGGGATAGACGTTGTAGCCGTTGGTAACGATCATGCGCTTGATGCGCTGGCGGAAATAGATGAAGCCGTCCTCGTCCATCATGCCCAGGTCGCCGGTGTGGATCCAGGTCAGGCCATCGGCGTGGGTCTGCTTGGTCTGGGCCGTCTCCTCCGGGTGGTTCACATACTCCAGCATCACCGTGGGGCCGGACAGGCAGATCTCACCCTCCTCCCCATAGGGGACCTCCTCCTGGGTGCCGGGCTTGACGATCTTGTAATAGGTATCCGGGAAGGGGATGCCGATGGAGCCCTCCTTCTGCTTGTGGATGGGGGTCAGGCAGCTGGCGGTGACGCACTCGGTGGTGCCATAGCCCTCCCGGACGGTGATGGTGGCGCCGTGCTCCTTCAGGAAGGCGTCGAACCGCTTTTTCAGCTCCGCGGACAGGCTGTCGCCGCCGGAGAACACGCCCAGCAGGCAGCTCAGGTCGGCCCCCTCGATCTCCTTCACCCGCAGCAGGGCCTCGAACAGGGAGGGAACGCCGGCAATGAGATTGGGCTTGTGCTTCTTGATCAGCTCGGCATAGCTCTGGGGCGTGAAGCGGGGGATTAGGATGCAGTGGCCGCCGTTGGCCACCATGGAATGGATGGACACGCCCAGGCCGAAGCCGTGGAACATGGGCATAATGGCCAGCATCTTGTGGCCAGGCCGGAAGAAGGGGTTGGTGGCGATGATCTGGGCCGCCAGGGCGTTGAAGTTGCGGTTGGACAGCAGGATGCCCTTGGTCACGCCGGTGGTGCCGCCGGAATACAGGATGGCGGCGGGGTCCTCGGCCTTGCGCCGGACCTGATAGATCTCCACATATTCGCCCCGGCGCAGGAACTCCTTCCAGGACAGAACGCCTGCCCGGCCGGCGGGGATCTTGGGGTTCTTGCGGCCCTCGGTGAGCTTATAGCCCACCTTCAGCAGGGGCTTGAGCTCGTCGGCCACGGAGGTGACGATCAGGCACGGCAGGTCCACGGCCTTGCGGACGCTTTCAAACTTGGGATAAAACTGGTCCAGGGTGATGGCGGCCACGGAGCCGGAATCCCGCAGATAGAAGGCGATCTCGCTTTCTGCGGACAGGGGGTGCACCATGTTGGCAATAGCGCCCACCATATTCACGGCGTAGAACATGCACAGGGTCTGGGGTGCGTTGGGCATGCAGATAGTGACCTTGTCGCCCTCCCGGATGCCGATGGCCTTCAGGCTCTTGGCGCAGGCGTTGATCTTCTTCCACATGTCGGCATAGGTGGTGCACTTGCCCATGAACTCATAGGCGATGTAGTCGGGATAGCGGCGCACCATCTCCTCCACCCGGCCGCACATGGACAGCTCCGAATACGTCAGGGTAGCGGGCACCCCGGGGTCCCTGCTGTTGAGCCAGGGCGCTTTTACCTGAGCGGCTTTACTCATAAGATACTTCCTCCTTCAAGGGCTTCTCCAGCTCCTCCGGGTGCTCCAGCAGATACTTCAGCAGCCGGATGGACTTGGAGTAATAATAACCGTCGGCCAGGCGCTCGTCGATGGTCAGACCCAGATCCAGGGTCTCCCGCATGGTCACGCTGCCGTCGGCATCGTAAAAGGGACTCATCTTCTTCTCGCCGATGATGCAGAACACGGAGCAGGTGCCCCAGTTGGTCAGGTGGTGATAGCCGCACTTGAGCTTGATGGAGCCCAGGTTGGACAGCACCACGGAGCTGTAGTAGGGGTCGTTGCAGGTCATGCTGTCGGGGACCCAGCCGCGCTTATCCAGCCACATGATGAACCGTACCGCCGCCTTGCCCAGCCACCGGGGCAGTTTGTTGAGGATGTCCATCTCGCCGGTGGTGCTGTCCACCTTGTCGGAGCGGCACTCCGTCACCTGCTGGCGGATGTATTCATGGACGGTGTCGATGGTGTCGTCGCCGGTGGTGTGCAGCATGGCCAGAGCCTCGGCCCCCTTGTCGGAAAACTGCTTTTTCACCACGAAAGACGCCGTCACCTCATTGCGCTGGAAGAAGTTGCCGTTGACGATGAAGCGGTTCATCTTGGGCCGCAGGGTGATGGTTTTCACCAGTGCCGTCAGCACCAGGTGGAAATAGGTATAGGGGAAGTCCTTCTCCGTCTCGTTCCGGCGGGCGATATACTCCTTCACCGGGGTCAGGTCGATGCGCTCGGAGATGTATGCCTCGTTGTCGCAGCGGTTGGGGTAAATAATGCCGGTGATGAAGTGCAGGGAATCCAGTTCCCGCAGCAGCCGGCCGTCACGGCGGTCGCCCCGCCGTCTTTTCTGTGTTTCCATTGGTTTCTCCTGTTTTTTTATTCGCATTTTTACAAGCAAAAGTAATATCTCATATTAGATTATAAGATTCTCTTATTATAACAGATTCTTTGCAGCATTTCTACCCTTTTCTGTCAATTTTCTTCGTGAATTTGCCCAAAATGGCAGGAATCTACCGCAGCAGTCCGCTGGAGGCCATGGAAACATAGTCTCCATCGGCCACAATAATGTGGTCGATGAGCCGGATATCCAGCCGCTTCAGGGCGTCCCGGACCTGGACGGTGGCCTGAACATCCGCCTGGGAGGGCAGGGCCACGCCGCTGGGGTGGTTGTGGGCCAGGAACACGCCGCTGGCCCCGGACAGCAGGGCGTTTTCCACCGCCTGCCGCAGGCTCAGCACCGTCATGTCCGCCTGCCCCTGGGACAGCATCCGACAGGACAGGACCTTTCCCTTGCCGTCCACGCACAGCTGATACAGCTGCTCCGTCCGCTGCCCGTCCAGCAGCCGCAGGAAATAGGCCCCGGCCTGGTCCACGGAGGCCACGATCTTCTCCTCCCGGCCCGGTCGCCTGGCCCGGTCCCCCATGGCGCCTATCAGCCGCAGCAGCACCGCCGCGTTCTGCCCCACGCCCTCCACCTGCTCCAGCTCCTGCTCCGGGGCGGTCAGCACCCGGTCCAGGGAGCCGAACTGCTCCAGCAGCCGGTGGGCGGTCTCGTTGGTGTCCCGGCGGGGGATGGCGTAAAACAGGGCCAGCTCCAGCAGCTCATGGTCGGCCATGCTCTGGGGTCCGTGGGATAAAAACTGCTGGCGCTTGCGCTGGCGGTGCCCGTCGTGCAGACCCATTTTTTGTCCCCCCATTTCCCGGCTTTGTCCCGATAATATCTCGCATTGTATCACATTTTCCCGGATTTTACAAGTACGGCCCCGCCGCCCTTTACGGAGAGAAAAATTTGTGCTACAATAAAAAATACTATTACCAAAAGGAGCGTATCATCCTATGACCACCGCAGAATGCATCCGGCAGCGGGTCAGCTGCCGCCGTTTTCAGGAGACCCCCATTCCCCGGGAGGACATCCGCCGGGTGGTGGACCTGGCCCGGTTTTCCCCCAGCTGGAAAAACACCCAGCCCGTGCGCTACGTCGTCGTGGACGATCCCGTGCTGAAGGAGCGCATCGCCAGGGAGTGCATCCCCGGCCAGGGCTTCAACACCAAGACCATCAACCGGGCCGCCGCCCTGGCGGTGGTCACCTACATTCCCGGCCTGTCCGGCCAGGGAGACGCCCCCCTGACGGAGGTCCAGGCTGCCGGATGGGAGATGTTCGACGCCGGCATTGCCGCCCAGACCTTCTGCCTGGCGGCTCGGGAGCTGGACATCGGCACCTGCATCCTGGGCATTTTCGACGCGGACGCCGCCGGGCGGCTGCTGGAGCTGGAGGGCCAGCGGGCCGCCTGTCTCATCGCCATGGGCTATCCTGAGCAGTGGAAAAACGGCCCGGGCCGTAAGGAGACGGAGGAGCTGCTGTCCTTCCGGTAAGACACAGGCAAGGAGCGATTTTTATGACGGACCACGGACAATTGGATCAGGACCCCCAGATCGTGGCCTTTTCCCCGGAGCTGCTGAAGCTGGCGGACCGGCGGCGGCAGGCCCTGGAGGACTGCCGCCAGGCGGCGGAGGACGGCGATGCCAACGCTGCAGTGCAGATGGGCGTCAACTGTCTGTATGGCGTCAACGGGGTGGAAAAGGACCCCAAAAAGGCGTTTTACTGGTTTTCCCAGACGGCGGAGGACGACCCGGCGGGCCTGTACTGGCGGGCGCTGTGCTATGACAACGGTCTGGGCGTGGACCAGGATGAGGACCGGGCCTGCCGCCTGTATCAGGAGTCGGCAGCCCATGGCTACGCCCCGGCCCTGTGCAACCTGGGCGTGTGCTATGAAAGCGGCCAGGGAGTGGAAAAGGACCCGGCCAAGGCCGTGGAGCTGTATCGCCAGGCGGCGGACCAGGGCTACCCCATGGGCCGGTGCAACCTGGGCGTCATGTACTTTTTCGGCCAGGGGGTGGAGAAGGACCAGAAGAAGGCGGCATACTGCTTCGCCCAGGCGGCGGAGCAGCGTCTGCCCCGGGCCCAGTACCTGCTGGGCGTGTGCTGCGAATTCGGTGATGGCGTGGAGCGGGACGTATCCCGGGCTCTGGCCCTGTACCGGGAGGCGGCGGACGCCGGATATCCCGACGCCCAGTGCGCCCTGGGGGTGCTGTATCGTCTGGGCAAGGGCGTGGCGCAGGACCACAGGGAGGCAGCCCGCCTGTTCCGCCAGGCGGCGGAGGGGGGCTGTCCCCGGGCCTGGCACTTCCTGGGACTGAGCTATGACCAGGGCAAGGGCGTGGAGCGCAGCGAGCAGGAGGCCTTCCGCTGCTTCCTGGCCGCCGCCCAGGGAGACTATACCGATGCTCTGTGCCAGACGGGCATGTGTTATTATTTCGGCCACGGCACTGAGAAGGATTATGACCGGGCCGTCTCCTATTTCCGCCGTGCGGCGGAGCGGGGCCATGTCCGGGCCATGACCCGGCTGGGCGTATGCTATGAGACCGGCCACGGCGCGCAGCAGGACCCGCAGCAGGCGGAGACTCTGTACCGCCGGTCCGCGGACCTGGGGGACCCGGAGGGCCAGTACTGTCTGGCGGCGCTGCTGCGGCGGCGAAAGGACCCCCACGCCCACCAGGAGGCCGCCCTTCTGCTGAAGCGGTCCGCCGCGGCGGGAATGCCCCGGGCCCAGTATCTGCTGGGCACCTGCTACGAGACCGGCGACGGTGTGGAGAAAAAGCCCAAATACGCCGTGTACATGTACCAGCAGGCCGCCCAGCAGGGACACGCGGAGGCCATGGTGCGGCTGGGCATCTGCTATGAGACCGGCAGCGGCGTGGCGCAGGACCCCGCCGTGGCCGCCAACCTGTACCGTCAGGCGGCAGAGCGGGGAAACGGTCTGGCTCTGTGCCGCCTGGGGCGGCTGTATGAGCGGGGCACAGGCGTCCGTCGGGACCTGCGTCAGGCGGCGGACCTGTATGAAAAAGGCAAGCAGGCAAACGTTCCCGGGGCCGGGGCCGCTCTGGCCCGGGTCCGGAGTGCATTGGCCGCCCCTCCGGCCGCCGCGGCGGAGGGCAAAAAAAATCCCCTCCGCCGCCTCCTGGACCGGCTGAAGGGACCGAAATCAGAGGAATAACAGGAAAAGGGGCATCCCCCGGCGCATCGCGCCGGGGGATGCCTGTCGAGAAACCCGGCTGCGCATTAAGCGGCAGTCGGATTTTGGACGCATATAACGCAAAAAAGCTGCGAAGGGTCATAGCGAAAACGCTCCTTCCATTTCCAAGTAGCCGGCTTTTTCAGATTCATGGCCGCCCTTCATCGTTTGCGGGCGCTTGTAGCTGTGGATAAAACTCTGCCGTCATTGAAGACCTTCTTGCAGATATGAGGCGTTTTGTAAGCGGAATCGGCAACGATAGTCTCTACCTGTGGAAATTTCTCTGTTCCATTGTCGTAGACTGCATCAAAAGCCACGCTGTCATGGACATTTCCGGGAGTCGCCACGGTTTCCAGCACGAAACCGTTCTTGTCACATGCAGTATGGGCTTCGTAGGCAAACTTCCGCTTGTGGTCTCCTTTTGCGAACAGGCCGCTGTCCGGGTCGGTTACGCTCTTGGTAACCATGCACGTCTTATCTTTCTTGCGGCGAGCCAGCTTTTTCCGGGAGGTGTTATCTCTGCGTTTTTTTCGGCGGCTTTGGCGACTCATTTTCGTCATCGAAAGGCTTTTTGCCGTGTGCTTCCCGGTCTGCGTTGACTTCTTCCGCAGTCCGCCGCAGAGACGGCAGTCCGTACAGATGCTGGATCAGCACCATCTTGAACAGCACCACTGGGTCGATGCTGGGGCGTCCATTATCCTCGCAATAGAGTGGCTCCACCATTTCATACAGACCATTTCATACAGACATGTGAAGTCTACCGCTGCATCTATCCTTCGCAGCAAATGCTCCGTCGGCACCAGCTGATCTATGACCATATATCATAAAAACGCGAAAAAGCCCAGCTTTTGCCGGACTTTTTCGACAGGCTGAGCGGGAGGGACGCATTGCGTCCCTCCCGCTGTTTTACTCAGAAATGATGTCCAGCTGCCGCAGCTGCTCCAGAAACGCCTGGGCGTCCCGCAGGGCCGTGGCCTCGTCCACGTCATACTCGGCCCGCATAGCCGCCGCCAGGTCCGACGCATCCGCCGCCTGGGGCAGATGGTCCCACAGCAGCTCGCCGGTCTCGTTCAGGATCACCAGCCCCTGCAGCTCCAGGGACGTATCGCCTATGGGCACCAGGATCACGTCCCCTGCGATGTTCCGCTTTACCAGCTGCTTACGAATTTCCATTTTCAGCCTCCTCAATGGTCCGTCGGACCGTCTCATGGGTCATCCGGCAGACATACTCCGGCTTCACGTCGAAGCGGCCGGTCTCCGTCACGCACATGGCGGCGCAGGCGTGGCATACCTCCTTCAAGCGGCAGCCGGCGCACTCCCCCGGCAGGCGGATCTTCTCCGTGGCCGCTTTGGTCGCCTCCCAGGCCCGGGCAAAGTCCATTTCCGGCACGGAGAAAATCGGCTGGGTCATCATGCCGCAGGGGGTCATCCCTCCCTGCCAGTTGATCCAGAAGGCGCTGCGCCCGGCGCGGCACATGACCCCCTCGCCGGGGGTTCCCTGGCAGTCCTCATCCTCCGACGGGGGCGCCATCCCCTGCTTCATGGCCTGGGCCCGCTGCCGGAACTGCTCCGGCTCCAGCCGCAGCTTGTCCCACTGCACGCTGTAGTCCGCCGCCTGGCAGGCGGTGAACCGGTCATTGCAGCCCACCAGGGCCTCGTCCCGGCGGATAGGCGGGAACATATAGGTGGCCAGCTGCATGGGAATCTCCAGCTCCCGGGCCATGCCATAGATGGCCTCCATATCCGCTACGTTATACGGCGTCATGGAGGCATTCAGCTTCACGCCGATGCCCAGCTGCCGCAGAGCCCGGATATTCTCCGTCACCCGGCTGTACATGGGGCGGCCGCACAGGCGCTCATAGGTGGCCTCGCTGCCGCCGTACAGGGTGATGTTGAAGCGGAAGGGCGGCTCATGCCGGAAGAAATCCAGCCAGTCCCGGTCGATCAGGGAGCCGTTGCTGTTGACGGACACCAGCAGGCCCATTTTCTTCAGCTCCGTCAGCAGATAACGGAAATCCGTCCGGATCAGGGGTTCGCCGCCGGTCAGCAGCAGGAACAGCATGCCCCGGCTGCGGGCCTGTTCCGCAATGGCCAGCCATTGGTCCGCCGTCAGCTCCCGGCCCCGGCGCTGCTGCTCCTCCGCCGTCAGGTGGACATAGCACATTTTGCAGTTGAAGTTGCACCGGGCCGTCAGCTCAAAATTTCCCGCCAGGGGCGTGCCGGTCCGGCAGGCCCGGGCATGCAGATAGGTGGACAGCCGGGGTTCCGTGGTGCCAGTTTCCATGTCAGCTCCTCCTCAATTCTTCTTCCAGGGCCCGGACGGCGTCCCCATCCGCCCGGCAGGTCAGCTGCCGGACGGGCACGTTGGTCACCAGCTGCGCCGCCAGCTCCGTCATCCGCGCCGCAGAAGCGGCGTCCCGCTGATAGTAGGCGCACTGGCTCAGCAGCCGGGCAAAGGCCTCCTGCGGTCGCAACGCAGTAATCCGATTTTCGCTTCCCTGCTCCAGCAGGACCACCGCCTGCAGCGGGGCCGTGACGTTCCGGCTGATGCCGGAGGTCCCCGCATAGAACACGCCGCTGACGGTCCCCGTATCGGGCCGCACCAGGGCGCGGTCGCCGTTGATGATCTCCGCCCCGGCATAGCGCTGCCACAGGGCGGCCTGGGTGCTTTTGCCGATGCCGCTGGGGCCGGAGAACAGGATCCCCTGCCCCTGCCGGGTGACGATATAGGAGCTGTGCAGCACCAGCATTCCGGCATCCGCCAGAATATCGAACAGGCTCGCCGCCTCCAGCACGGTCTGGGTGGATAGCGACTCCCGGTAGCGCCGGGCGAAGGTCACCTCCGTGCGGCTGCCCCGGGTAACGGCATAGGTGAACTGCGGGGTCCTCCCCGCTGCGCTGTACCGCTGCAGCGTGTGGCGTCCGGCCTCCGTGTACCACCGGTAGGTCACCCCCCAGTGGGCGGCGTCCTCCGGCGGCTGGGGCAGCCGGTCGCTGAAGGTCAGGCCGATGGTGTGGTCCGCCGTCCCCTCCGCCGTCCGGAAGGGGCGGCACAGCGCCGAATCGGCCACTCCGTCCGGCGACTCCAGGGCCAGGGTCATGCCGCCGAAGCGGTAAAACTCACGGTGCATAGGTCACAAACAGCAGCCGGGAGCCGTCGGAAAAGTGCCCGGCGTAGCAGCTCTGGGTCTCACCGGGGCCCAGGTCCGTCAGCCCGACCCGGTAGGTAATGCCCCCCAGCAGCAGGTCGCCGCTGGCGTTTTTGTAGTACACATACACCTGGGGCGCGGCGCTGTCGCCGCGATTGGTAACGGTGATGGTATTCTGCTCCGTGGTGATCTCAAACAGGTCCTCATGCAGGGACAGGGGCTCGCTGAACACGGCGTACAGCGACACGGCGGTGCTCAGCTCCTCCGGCTTGTCCGGCAGAGCCTGGCGGCTCAGCTCCAGTGCCTGGACCGTCTGTCCCGCAGGCAGGGTGCTGATGTCGAATTCATAGCTTTCCCCGCTGCGGGAAAGGGTGATGTGGGCGTACTGCACGTCCTGGCTGCCGGTGTTCTTCACCCGGATGCAGAACACGTCGGACACCGTCTCGTCGGTGCCGTCCTCCACAAACAGCCCGGCGTAGCGGCCGGTGCTGACGATTTCCAGGTCATTGCCGATGGCCACGCCGTCCAGCTTGGAGGGCTCCGGGGCCAGGCCGTATTCGTCCGGCTGGCTGGGCTGCTTCTTCCCGCAGCCCGCGCAGGCCAGGACCAGCGCCAGGGTCAGCAGCAGGGCGGCGCACTTGATGGTTCGTTTCATAGATTGCTCCTTTGCAAAGAGCCCTGCCCCATGGGGGCAGGGCTCTTCCGGCGTATTAGATTGGGTCAGGAGTTGAAGAGTTTACTGGAATCGAAAGGTGCATGATAGCATATATCTCCCGTTCCATCACCGACTCCCTTCTTGCAGCCTTCAACTCCGGACAGAAAGACAACACCATAACCCGGCAACTCGAGTCCACATTTGCCATCCGAGTGCGTATTAATATGTTCACCGCAGCTGGTCGCCGTGTTGCTGGACAGGGCGAAGCTCTCGAAGCTCAGCATCGGGGTTACATAGGATTTCATAGTTTCGATTGCTCCTTTCTCAGAACCACCAGTTCCACCAGGTGGCGGGCCGCACCGTCAGGGTGGCGGTGATGGGCTCACTGGCAGTACCTTCCGCATTCACTGCGCAGACTGCGTAGTCCGTGGTCTGGGCGGGAGCGGTGGTGGTGTAGGTGAACACGTGATAGGTGACCTTGGGAGACCACCAGCCCCAGCCGGTGCGCTCGGTGCGGGTAGTATAGCTGGTGACGGTCACGCCGTCCACCGTGATGCTCTCCACATCCGCAGAGGTCTTTACCGTCAGGGTAGCCCGCTTACCGGCGCGAACCGCACGGCCCCAGTCGGCCTGGAAGGTCTCCGGGCTGAAGGTCTCCACCGGAGCCGCAAACAGGGCCTGGACCATGGCAACGGCGTTCGTCTGCTCCTCAGCCGTCAGGCTCTCCAGCTTCACCTCTTCGTGGGCCTTGTCCTTATAGGTGATCTTCAGGTTGGTCAGGGACAGGATGCCATTACCGGTGTTGCTGATAGTCACCAGCTGACCGTCCTTCGCCTGTTCGGTAATGTTATAGTACATCTCCGTGGCGGTGTTAAGCTGCTGTTCGAGCCTAGTAGTGGTACTTACCTTGCCCTCCACAACCATCGTAGCCGCGCCATTGGGAGCCTTGGCGCCGATCTGGATGCTGGCAATTTCATTTGTATTGCCGGTCAGCTTGAAGGAGATAGCCTGACCTTGTGCCAGATAGACCTCGTTGTTGGGACCGTAGTTGGCATACTGTCCAATCGTAGCTTCTTCAGCGCCGTCGATGAACACAACGCCCTTATCCGTCTTTACCAACTCGTCATGCAGCTTGATATACTGCGGATAGCCCTCGTTATCCTTGGTGTATTCCGCACAGTCGCCCATGGGATTGTAGACGCGGATAGCATCCAGCCAGAAGCTGTACTGACGCTCGGTGGTCTTGTCGAAGAAGCTATTATAGATGACTGTGATAACCGCTGTGTACTCGCCATGGTCAAGGCCGTCAACCTTCAGGACAGGAATCTGATACAGGGTGTCAGATGCATTCTCCTTGACGACCCACTGGCCATTCTCATTTGTGTACCCGTAGTAGTTGTTCACCACAAGCGTCTTCACGGGTTCGCCCGTAGCTTCACCGCCTGCATAGACATCCACGAAGATCGCGCCGGACTTATTATTGGTCAGAGAGATGATGTCGAAGCCGGTGCCGGTGAAGGTGAAGCTGGCAGTGGGCCAAGCGGAGTTGGGCTGTTCCTTCCAAGCATTAGTATCGGCCATAGCGGACGTCACCGTCACCTTGTGGGCGGTGCCCATGGAGAGCATGGAGGAGTTGTCTTTGTTGTAGGCACCGTCGTAGCCGTAGACGTCCTTACTCCCCAGTTCCTGCAGGGCCTGGTACACATCGGTTTTTTCGGTGGCATTCTTGTTGCCATCGTTGTTCACAGTGCTCCACTTGGCATTCTCGGCCACGCCCTTACCATCGGCGAAGCTGGCCAGGCTGTCCTCGTAGTACACATTGCTGGCGGGGATGATGGTGAGGGTATATTTTACCTCGCCTTCCTGTACCGACTCTGTTCCATCTTCATGAGTAACTGGAATCTGTCCACTATACTGAAGGCTCAATGTATCCTTACCATCGATGGTCGTTTTATTCTTCAGTGCATAAGTGATATAATTCTGATCATCTACGGTTATGTTTGCGTAGGTGGACGTCGCGCCAATCGACACTTTCGTAATTGTAACACCTTTATTACCCAAATTGGTGTTCACATCCACAGGCTTGATAACCAGAGGCAGGCCGAAGTCCACCACAAAAGTCTTGGACGCGCTAAAAGTGTAGTACAAGTTGACCGTCTTGCTGTCCTCGCTGCGGTTAGCAGCAACAAACACATAGTCGCTGTAACGGTACTGGGCACCGATCTGCGTCATCTTTGACAGGTCCCACTGCACCGTCTGGGTCACCTTGTTGATGTTTACAACCGTGTTGTTCTTCAGAGAACCGCTCTTCCCAGTCTCTCCGGGCACATACGCAAAGTTCTGATCAAAGAATGTGCCCTTCTCCACCGCGATATTGTAGCTGTAGAACATCTTATCCGTTCCGTCAGTCCGGTCATAATAGTTTACCGTCAGGGAGTCTTCCGTTACCTTGGCACGGACGTACACGCGGATCAAAATGGATTCATAATTCTCGTCCCAGGTAAGATTTCCATAGAAGCCTTCCGTCGTGGGATTCTTCGCGTTATTGTGGATAACTATCTCACCGTTCGTTTCTCTGGAATCCGTGTCCTCGTTCCAAACGGCAACTTCATTTCCATCCCACTCGAAGTTGGTGACCGTATAGCTGCCATAATTGCCACCGGTTGAACTATTACCAGTCATTGAGCCGGTCTCGGCCGTAACCTTGTAGATCTCGTAGTTGCTCGTATCCTGAAGCATAATCGTGCCGACTCCGCGATTCGGGCTCCAGTTACCATAGCACATAGTCTTGCTTCTCAAATCCGCCGCAGTCGTACCGGTCGGGTTGGTAATCCCATCCTCGTAAACGACCTGGTAGGATATGGTGTTAACGGCGCTCGGGCTCAGGTAATCGCCTGTTGTGGTCCCATCACCGCGTTTGCCCCAGTCGGCTGCATAGGTCTCAACTTCATCCGTAACCCGGATATACTCCCGGTAATAAGCGACCAACTGGTTCTCATTCCCCGCCTTCACCCATTGGCCGGCATCAGTGAACACCTGCCACTGACCGCCATAGTAGCGGATTTTGGTAAAGCCAACGCCATTTACGGTCTCGTCATCACCAGAGTCATTGGTCTGGCGTTCTGTGTCGCTGGTGCTGCTATTGTACAGCGTTGTATCCAGCATCCGGCAGCGCCAGTAGTAAATGGTACGCTTCTCATGCCCCGTTTTGTCCGGTGCAAGCGTTGTTACGTCAATGCCCTCAGCCGTGGCAACGCCGTTATCGGTGGCCTTAATAGGCTTGTAATACGCCGTGTAGGTTTCGCTCTTAGTATTGGTGCGGGGCTCGGTCTCGCAGCCGCTCACAGTGCTTACGGGCGCATTGGTAATCCAGTATTCCAGCTTCAGCGGCGTAACCTTGGCGAGGTCCTCCGGCAAAACATGGATATTATACTTCACGTCGCCGATGGTGACGGAGGTGTCGCCCACGGACACGCCGGTGAAGGTGATGGTCGTCTGCTCCGTCGCGGCAGGAGTCACCTTGAAAAGACGCCAACGGCTGCCAACATCATAGCTAGGCGAATCGCTATACCCAGCAGCCATCGAACTATTACTCCCACCGTACTGATTCAGGTAGTATGTCGTCCAGTTGCCGGTAGAATAAATCTCCCAGTATCCGCCCGTGTTGTAATTCAGAGTGACGCTTCCGTCCGCCCCCAGCGTAGCCGTACCATCGCCAATGCTCATAATGGAAGTGCCATTCACGCCCTTAACGTTAGCCGTATAAGAGTTATTGCTGTTCTTGGTGCCAGTAATCGTCCACAACTGGTTCGTGTCATAATCTGACAGCTTCAGGCCATTTCCACTTTTTTCATTTTTTTCATTATAGAGGATCTTCCTGCTGCTGGTGTTATCATAACCGCGATCAAGAGCAATCAGGTATTGGCTGCCGCTCTCAATCTCTGTGGCATTTACCGTAGACACGGTCATTTCTGTACTGGCAGTATGCTTCGTTGCAACGGTTGCCACGCTCGGATTTTCCGTGTTATATATGCCTTCATGGTTGCCGCTGACGGAAACCGTTTCCTTTCCGCCCACCACGACGGTGATATCCTTCTCATTGGGATTCTCCACAGTCAGCTCCATGGTGTAGGTCTTACCATCTGCCGTGGTAGCAGTGACGGTGGCAGTTCCCTTGGCGATAGCCCTTGCAATCACAGAGCTGCCCACGACAGAGCCGTCGGCGGCGTTCGTGTTCGCAGTCAGCTCGATGACACCGGCAGGGGAAACCGTCCAGGTTGCACTGGACCCATCGGAAATGGACAGCTCCGTGCTGCCGTTGACGCTCAGCGTGGTGCTGCCGATGCTGGACTTAATGTTGGTCTGAGTCTTCACCTTCGGCAGAGTCTTGCCAAAGGCTGCGATGGTGGCCGCCGTCTTGCTGATGACACTGTCTTCGGTTTCTGCGTCGGGATAGTCGCACCAGATGCAGAACATAGAGCCGCTGGGGTTGTCGATAGTCCCGTTATCTCCCTGTTTAGCAGGGAATGACTTATAATCAAACTCCTTGGCCTTGTCAGCACTGCACTGGGTACCACCCAGGACCCAGTAATAGTCGCCGTTGGTATTGATCAGCTTGAAACCCTTGGCGGCGAGATTAGCCGCAGGCATGGGGGCATAGCTGCTCCAGCCATTGGACCAGTAGCAGATGAGGATGTCGGTGTCGAACGTACCGCTGGAGGTGTTGCTATTGAAGTAGATGCCGTCGTTGAAGGCCATGGGGGTCATACCGGCGGTCTTGATCATCTTGGCAACAGCATTGACATAGTCCACATAGTAGCGGTAGTTGCCGGTGTCCTGGAGGTTGCCGAAGCCCATGGAGCCGCCGGTGAACTTGTCGTTGGCGTACTCGTCCGCACCCATGTTGAAGAGCTTGCAGCCCTTGCCCGCGAAGTAGCTGATGTACTTTTGCAGCAGGGCCTGGGTAAAGGCCACAGCGGTGGTGTTGGTCACGTCGATGGTACGGGCGGAGCCTCTATAGGAGCAGGTCTCTCCCGTCAGAGACGTGGCTGCGGACAGGATGGCGTCCATGTGGCCCGGGGTGTTGACACAGGGAATCACGCCCATGCCCTTGGAGGCGGCGTAGGCGATGATGGTGTCCATGTCCGTCTCAGACAGCGCAGAATTGGTCGTACCTTTGCTATCGCTGTACTGCTTGTTTCCGGTTTCAATGGCAGCGGTAACGGCATCACTTGTGTACGTTTTGTCGCCCACTTCAAGGGACATATCCTTCAGCAGGAAGCGCAGGCCATCATTACCCACCGCCAGCTGGATGTAATTGAACCCGGCTGCCGATGCGTTGTCGATGATTTTCTTGATGCTGTCGACGCTGTAATACTTGCGGCCGCAGTCCAAGAACATGATGTTGTACTTGTAGCCGGTGTCTTCCGCGTCATTCGCCTGGGCGCTGGCCGAGGTGGCAAAGGCCGAGATCGGCAGCAGGCCGATCATCAGAATCACCGCCAGAATCAGCGACAGCAATCTCTTCCGCGGAGATCGTGTTTGCGATTGGTTCATTTTGTTCATTCCTTTCCTTGATATGTGATTCTCTGGTGCCCTGTACTTGGGGGCTGCGGAGTCCGTCCCCGCATACTTTCAGGCATTTTAACTCAGGATTTATTTTAATCCCTTCTCCGCCTTTTTGCAACAGGAAATCTGACAATTCTGCAAAAAAATACAGCCCAGGTTATGGTCATTCCGCAGAGTGCGGTCATACCCCTCCCGGGCCCGGCATATGCTGTTACAAACTCTGAAAAGGACGGGATGGCCATGAGAAACGGGAGAGTGCGGATATTTCTGCTGCGGCGGCGGGCGGTGGCGGCTGTGGGGGCCCTGGTGCTGGCGGGGGCCATCTTCTGGGCGGTGAGCTATCCCGCCGGGACGCCTGCCTCCGCCGTGCAGCGGCAGCTGCCGATCTACAGCGTGGAGCGGGAGCAGAAGATGTGCTCCATCAGCTTCGACGCCGCCTGGGGTGATGCAAAAGTGCGGCAGTTCAGCTTCTGAACTGCCGCGCTTTTTGAATGAACGATATTCAATTAATGTCCCGACGGCTTTTACTCCAGATGTTCTTTCCTTTGGCTCTGTCATCACGGACCATCCGGCAAAACAGGAGAAGCAGAGGAAGTTTGGTTATCCATTTCGCTTTGTCGATATTGCGACTCGTCTTGCTACAGATGCCTAAGAAATTACTACAACCAAAAAATCCACGACAATCTGAATCGAAACCAATCTTCCGCGTTTTTACACCAGTGGGTGGGAAACATGGTAACCGTCAAAACAGAGGGCAGCTGGACACACATGGGACAATAGTGGTGGCGAGTTGTGAAACTTTCCACCACTATAACGTTCAGGGTGTGAAGTAAATGACGAGCAATGAACTGAAACATGAAGCCAAATTCGCACTTTTCAACCCAAAATCTTACAGGAATCAATTGCTGTCTGTATAAAGAGCATTACAAAAAAGGAGTATGTATCGCTAAGGCACATACTCCTTTTTCAGCAGCCCTTGTCCGGCAACTGTCAGATTATTTGTTTCGTGAAACCTGTTTTATGAACAGCTACCCGAGAGGGCCAGCCTCTTTTATTTGACGTAAAACAAGTTTACTTGGCAGCCTTCTGAGCCTTGATGGA